>ERZ773042.1556-NODE-1556-length-13381-cov-4.013132_pt1 | contig 13381 bp, 16 predicted proteins | sample MGYA00511664_ERZ773042 | MGnify/ENA primary metagenome ERZ773042 (study PRJEB29015, sample SAMEA2737984) | human oral metagenome | biome: human oral; feature: human-associated habitat; material: dental | place: China | collected 2036 ... | reverse complement strand
AATTTTTTAGCCTTTTCTTTCAATTCATTTGCCAATGTGTTCATAAATTCATTTTCCTTTCCTGTTTTTTTATTAATCAAACATAGCTTCAACAAATTCCTTTGTATTAAATTCCCGTAAATCCTCAATTCCTTCCCCAACACCTATAAACTTAATTGGTTTTTTCAGCTCTTCTGTAATTGGGAAAATAATTCCACCTTTTGCTGTCCCGTCAAATTTTGTCAGAATAATTCCTGTCAAATCTACAATTTCATTGAATATTCTAGCTTGCTCCAGCCCATTTTGTCCAGTCGTGCTGTCAATTACAAGCAAAGTTTCAAAGTCTGTTTCTCCAGACTGCTCACGTATAATTTTATTTATTTTTTCAAGCTCTTTCATCAAATCACGTTTATTGTGAAGTCTTCCAGCCGTATCCAGTATCGCCACATCAAATCCACGATTTTTAGCAGTTTTCACAGTATCAAAAATTACGGCAGCAGGATCACTTCCGTGTGCCTGCTTTATAACTTCCACACCAGTCCGTCTTCCCCATTCCTCAACTTGCTCAATTGCAGCGGCTCTAAATGTATCTCCAGCCCCAATAATAACCTTTTTCCCGCTATCCTTCAGTTTTTTCGCTATTTTCCCAATGGATGTAGTCTTTCCAACTCCATTTACACCGACAATCAAAAGAATTTTCAGCTTTCCCTCATGTAATTTCAATTTTGTATTGTTTTCATCATTATAAACAAGTTTAGCCTTTAACAATTCCTTTAATTCATCATAAATTTGTTCCGATGTTTTAAGTTTTTTTCGTGAAACTGACTTTTCCAGTTCTCCCACAAGCTGCATTGTCATATTCATCCCAATATCCGATTGAATCAGCAATTCCTCCAAATCTTCATATAAATCATCATCTATTGTTTTCCCCAAAAGCATTTCCTTCAATTTACCAAAAAATCCCTTTTTAGGAGTTGCCAGTCTATCTTTTAATGGTTTTAACTTAGGCTTTTTTTTAGTCTTTTCACTTTTCTCAAGGTTATTTTCAGATAATTTACTTTCAGAATCAGAATTTTCTTCTATATTTTTACTAATATTCTTTTTTGTTTCAAATTCAGAATCTTTATTAATTTTATTATCTTTTTTTAAAATTTCATCAGCTGCCTTTTTTATTTCATTTTCTGTTTCTTTTTTTATTTCAGGCAAGCACTTCCCGACTTTCTGGCGTGTTGTATTGCTCAACAAACTCATTTCTCTTGCTGTTGCGCCTGATTCTGGCCGTTGCACAATTTGTCTTGTGGATAATTGTTCTTACCTTTACTTCCCAAGTTAATGTTGAAGTTTATGGGTATTATTGCAACACTTATTATTGGAGCCATCGCCGGATGGTTAGGAGGAACTATCTACAAAGGTAGTGGATTAGGACTTATCGGGAATATCATTGTTGGTATTCTTGGAGGTATCGTAGGGTATTGGCTTTTAGAAAGTGTGTTTCACATCTCACTTGGAGAAGGATGGATTGGTTCTATCTTGACAGGAGCTATTGGAGCTATTGTTATTTTATTCTTGATAAATTTGATATTTAAAAAGAAGAAATAAGGAAGGAAGAGCAGATATTTTAATGTCTGGTAGTTTTTTTAATTTCCATCTAATACATGAAAAGCCCCGAAATATTAGATATTCGGGGCTTTCTTCTTACATTATTTAGAACTATCTTTTTGCGTTAGCAGTCCAGGTCTTTCCATCTGTAGTATACAGAATGTTCAATGAAGAGGCATTGATTTTAATTATTTTCACACCATCTTGCAAGTCGATGTTTACCAATGTGTGATCTCCTTCTTTTTTGAATTTAACACCTTTAAGATCGGGAATGCCGTCTGAAAAGCGGAAATAATAGTCTTTTCCTGCTTTAAGAACTGTTACTGAGCCATTGCCGGCAGATTTTTTTGTTTCACCATCTGAGTAAGAGATTTTACCCTTGTAGGTTCCTACAAAAAGGTCATTGTCTGCCGGGTCGTCATGCTTGCTGCAAGAAGCGCAAGAAAAAGCCACTAGTGATAAACAAATCACTGAAAATAAAACGATTCTTTTCATGTTTGATTGAATTTAAAAAATTAATATAAAATTTTATGGCAATAATGCCATGATAAATATTTGTTCAAATTAAATAGTTTAAAAACAAGTTTTTCAGTCTGTTATCGAAAAACAAATCTTCTTAGAGATGTTTTTTTATCTATTTTTGTTCAAATATCGTTTCGCTAAAAATCGCATACCATATCCCAAAGCTATATTTATCCTTCGTTTTTTATTAAATAAAAGAGAGAGCCAAGTATTAGCTAATAAATTCTTTGGAGTTAATCTCTCTGCTGAAACTGATTATAAATTCTATATTATACTGTTTCAGACTACAAAGATACAAATTTTTGAAAGCAATTCACAACGCTGTGCCTTCTATATCTTCGGAGCCGGGCGTTGTTTCAGACTACAAAGATACAAACTTTTGAAAGCAATTCACAACAAATCGTAGCTTGGGTGCTGTATGTAGTAATGCTTGGTCACCGCGTAAGGGGGGCTGTGATAACACTTGTGCCGAAAATAGCCTTAGACTGATAGTCAAATGCAATTCATTTACAGCACACCTGTTGCCAACTCGTTAGAACCACAAACGGCTTCCACTCGTCCGAGGTTGTCAATGTCCGTTTCATAGTAGAAGTGATTTACATCCATACAATTCAAATATTCTTCTTTATTCTATCGCTATCGCTTCTGGTATCCTTTTTAACTTACCATCATGATTAAAATCGAACATTATCCATGATTTGTCTGCATTCTCATCAATCTCATTATTTATGCAAATTGATTTAATGTAGTATATTAAAGCGAAACCATCTTGAGTTTTTTGTTTTTTATTGTATTGACCCATGTGTTCTATAAACGCAAGAGTATCTTTACCAACAAGATGATTGTTTGTAATAATACTATCGGCCATCTGAGCTGTTCTCTGTTTCAAACATCCACAACTATCTCTTTTCCATATATCTTCACACATATTAGTTTTATCATCTATATTAGACATCACTATAGAATCTCCCTGCGCTACAGAATATTGATGTTTAGCATTTTGGCAACTCAAAAATGCACATAGCACGATTGTAAAAAGAACTCTAACAACTTCCATCTTTCTTAATTGGAAATATTTACAGATTTATTGTTTCGATAATTTCACCAATATTACTCCAATACACATCGACAACATTTTCCTTGGTAACGGGAGCAGCAAGGCTATTTCAGACTACAAAGATACAAACTTTTGAAAGCAATTGACAACTTATAGCAAGTCATTATCTGTCAATTTAAAGGCTTTATCTCTATACAAAAATCTTTAAAACAATGAGCAACGTCAACGACTCCTTCTTCGATACCATACTCCCAAGATACATATTTAATCATACCTGAAGAAATTTCAATATAGAACTCATTACCTGCAGCGTCTCTGGCAAATGGAATGTGCTTTTCAGCAAAAATCTTCATACTATCAGAATTTTCCTTAGCCGTTTTCCACATTTTTGCTAAGTGTTCAATACTGTAAATGAATTCTATTTCGAGTTCATAATACCCTTCATCATCAGTTCCTTGGAAATGTTCTGTGCTTATTTTTGCTCCCTCCGGGAAATACACTCCATTCTGAGAGAGATAGAACTGTACAAATTCCTCTTTCCCTCTAAAACTTTGTGGTATAACACTTTCGATTATATCGGCTGTTACGCTTTTGTTTTGAACTTTGAGAATCAAGTTTTGGTGTTTTAAGAAAGAACTCTTCATATTCATTTATCCGATTTTATATTCCATTTCGAAAAATCGACCTCACTTTCTGCTTTCTGCTCGATACTATCAGGCAGTGCGGGGAAGAAATCAATATCGGTAATCTTTTGTATCTCTTCGACGCTCATAGCATAAGTCGATAACGGTTTCCGCCCGCTTTGGTTGGGGTACATAAAAGCTATAGCCGACCAATTACCATTTTCGTCTTGCAACAGCACTTTGAAAAAAGCGTCGGGGACAGCCACATTATTGCTACCGATTGTTTGGGGACGTTGCGAAACTATCGGTCCGCAAACGACATAGATTTTGCCTTTCTGTCGGGCTAACGCTCGAACCTGCTCTTCCAAATCTTTCCAGATGCCACTATTTAGTTTTTTGTTTTGCGGGCAGATATTGGAGAGGTAAAAGGACTCTTTCATTGCTTGCTCGCTCCACTTCATATCGCCTGCCGGAGCCATATGTCCTCTATCCCAACCTGTACCCTTGTAGTCGTAAGTCGTCGCCGATTCACCGGAGGGGACTTCGGGGTCAGGCATAAAAATATCGTAACGCTCAACAGCTCCTCCGACTTCTTCTTTTGTGAGTTCGTAAGCGACCCAATTCGGAATCTTCCAATCCGAATTATAACTTACGGTATAACCTGTATGGCAGATAATTTGCTCATTCCGACCTGCAATCTCAGCAGGGATTTCTACCTTCTGAATAACTGTATCTTCTGTCAGGTTTTGCGTTACGTTCGGTTGGTTCGCAAGCAAAAAAACGGCTATCACAAATCCTACGGATATCAGAATTAAATTGAATTTGATGGATTTCGAATGTTTGCTCATAATTCTCTATTTTTTCTTACATTGGGATATCGATAGTACATATTTCGAAGAGTTTTTCGTCCGTCGAATTGACCTCCTTCGACAAACGGTTCGCCTGTCGCTCTATGGTTTTCTCGGACAATTCGGTCAGAAATCGACAAATACACCTCGTAGATAAACGACACACCGTCTATGGTATTTCGACACAAAAGATTGCTCCATCGGTTCGCAAAGGTACGAATAAATAATCAAATAAAGTCAATCGAAAGTATGGAGATAAGGTGTAAACTGCTCGGCATAGAAGCACCTAAACGTGTAGATGTAACATCGGCGGGAGAGAAGATAGAATTTAAGGGATTTAATTTTTTACCGTATACGAAATTGGAGGGCAAGTAATATGAAGGTAGGACAGAAGATATTGAGTGTAAGTGCCGACGGGTTCGAGGAGCTGAGGCGGCTCGGGCTGCTGCGGTATAATGCGGGCAGGGATATAGAGATATACGACTACTATCTGAGCGAGGTGGATATAACGGGCAGCCGTATGCAGGCACAGACGAACTGTGCGATGAGGTATAACCTATCCGAAAAGGCTATACAGGTGATAGTGTATGGCTTTGAGAATAGACTGCGGGGTGCATTTAAGCAAGGATAAAAGGATATGAATGTACTAAGAGATAGTCGGAGGAAATCCACCGAACATTGCCGTAGTGTTTATGAGGTCTCTGTTTTTTTTCTCCGCATCGGAAGGATTGTTGCTGTATCGAACTTTGGTTACCATAATCAATACAAGCATAGTAATACCTGTGGCAGTAAAAACGACCTCTGCTCCGTCCCACTCCATAAGGGAAAGAACAATGGTTGATATTGTAGTCGTAATTACTATAAGAGCCAAATATCCGATAGCCGTTTTATTTTCCTTTTTCATAGTGCAAATGTACAAATAAATTTATAAACTACCAAACATTTAACACAAAAAAATACATCAAAAAAATGAGCGACGAAAAGAAGGTATTAATCGATGTAGACATAAAGGCGACCGAAGCGTTGAAGGAACTTGCCGAGCTCCGTATAAAAGCGGACGAGCTGAAAAAGGCACAGAAGGAACTTGACGTATCGACCGAAGAGGGACGGACGCAATATGAGGCACTTGGGCAGCAAATAAAGGCTATCAACGCCGTAGCTAACGAAAGGCAAAAGACAATACAGAGCGAGATAAAGAAGCAGAACGAACAGAAGGGAAGTCTCAACCGGTTGAAGTCCGAACTATCGACGATGACAGCTCAGTACGGTAAGCTATCCGAAGCCGAACGCAACACGGCACGTGGGCGTGAGTTGCAGAAGTCTATCAGCGAGACGTCGGCAAAAAAATGCTTTATAAAGTCATTTTCTGTCCGTATCCTTCTTCAAAGTCAGTTACGACACATCTCATTTCGTCGGGTAGATAGCTTAGCACATTAGCTTTGATATGCTCGGGTATACCATAAAACGCTTCGGCGATACTTCCCGTTATCGCAGCGATAGTGTCGCTATCGCCACCGATAGACACCGCAAGTCTAACGGCGCTCTCGAAGTCGGCACTTTCCAAGAAGCAAACGATGGCTTGCGGTACGGTTACTTGGCAGGTTGCGTCAAATGTATTTGTCTGCCTTATGGCTTGGCACGATTGCCCTACATTATAACCGTATTGGTCGGCTGCGAGTCGTTTTATGTCGTCTTTCGACGCTCCGCTGCGGGCGTGTAATATACAGTCGGCTATGCAGACCGCCCCTTTGATACCTTCGGGGTGGTTGTGCGTACACTCTGCCGACAACCGAGCGTATTCCAATACCTTTTCCCTTGTCGACAGCCAGCCGCACGGCGATACACGCATTGCAGAGCCGTTGCCGAAGCTATTGTAAGGCTCGGGGGCAGCAGAGTGTATCCATCGGGCGAAAAGGCTACCATAGCCGCCTTTTGGAGGCGTGTATTTTCTACACCATCTAAGTAGCGACCGCTCGAATGAGATACCCGTCAGAATAGCATCTGCTACGGCAACCGTACAAACAGTGTCGTCCGTAAAATCGCACTCGGACGTAAACAACTCGAAGTCTGTCCCGAGATAGTTGTCGAACTCGAAACGCGACCCTATAATATCGCCTGCAATAGCTCCTAACATATACCCGGCACAAAAGTGTTGTCTTCGGATTCGACCCCTATGCTCTCAATAATCCCCTTAAAGCAAAGCGTTTTCATCTCCCTATCAATCTATTACTTATCGGATAACTCAATATGTCCTTTAGCCCCTTTTCTTTTTGGCTTATATCAACACCAGACCAATGTTACGTTGCAAATATAATAAATCTTTTCCCGCTCCGCAAAATTTACTATTCTCGGCAAAAACTAAATATTGTTTTTTATTTTTGCATGGTGTACCTTTGCATAAACGCTGTGTTCTTTGCGGTAAAAAACACACATCCGCTTAAACAATTAAACGATTGAACGAAACAGGGCAAACACACAGGTTCGCCCGTACATTCCTTCATTCCTACATTTCTTACATTCCTACATTCTCCTCACACACCTAAAACCTAAAAACTAACACCCAATACCTAAAAAACATAAAAAAGAAGTGCTATCTATCACAGACAGCACTCCCATCTATATAACATCATGAAAAACAATTTTCCTACGATTATTCCGCCTTTTTGGCCTCTTTTTCTCCCGAATTCATCTGCTCCTTCAGGTCGGAGAGAGCTTCGATATCGCCAAGGGTCGTCTTAGCCTTTTTTACTGGCTTTTTCTTTACCTCTGTGCTATTTTCTCCCCCTTCGGTCGTACTCTTGGCGTTCTGTTCGTCTTCGAAAGTACGGCTATGCGACAAGATAATACGTTTGGCATCTTTGTTGAATTCGATAACCTTGAAAGGCAGCTTTTCGTCTATCTTAGCCTGCTTGCCGTTCTCTTTGACGATATGCTTGGGAGTAGCAAAACCCTCTATACCGTAAGGAAGAGCTATGACAGCACCCTTGTCGAAGAGTTCTACGATAGTACCTTCGTGTATCGAACCCTCGGAGAATATTGTCTCGAACACGTCCCAGGGGTTTTCTTCCAATTGTTTGTGTCCAAGCGACAGGCGAGAGTTTTCTTTGTCTATTTCGAGCACTACGACTTCTATTTCGGAGCCAAGCTGAGTAAACTCCGATGGATGTTTTATCTTCTTCGTCCAGCTCAGGTCTGAGATATGGATAAGACCGTCTACACCCTCTTCGAGTTCGGCAAATACACCGAAATTGGTAAAGTTGCGTACCTTGGCGGTATGCCTTGTGCCAACGGCATATTTGGTATCGATAGTAGCCCAAGGATCGGGCTTGAGCTGCTTCATACCCAGCGACATCTTACGCTCTTCTCTGTCGAGAGTAAGTATGACGGCTTCTACCTCGTCGCCTACCTTGAGGAAATCGTTTGCAGAGCGTAGGTGCTGACTCCAACTCATTTCCGATACGTGGATAAGTCCCTCTACTCCGGGGATTATTTCGAGGAATGCTCCGTAATCTGCCATTACCACTACTTTACCTTTCACCTTATCGCCTACCTTGAGGTTCTGGTCGAGAGCATCCCAAGGATGAGGAGTAAGCTGCTTGAGACCCAAAGCAATACGTTTTTTCTCTTCGTCGAAGTCGAGTATAACGACATTGATTTTTTCGTCGAGTTTCACTATTTCGTCAGGGTGGTTGACACGTCCCCAGCTGAGGTCTGTGATATGGATAAGACCATCGACACCGCCAAGGTCTATAAATACACCATACGAGGTAACGTTCTTGACGATACCCTCGAGCACCTGTCCTTTTTCGAGGCGCGAGATAATCTCTTTGCGTTGCTCTTCGAGTTCCTCCTCGATAAGGGCTTTGTGCGATACGACAACGTTTTTAAATTCGTTATTGACTTTTACAATCTTGAATTCCATAGTTTTACCCACAAACACATCATAATCGCGTATGGGTTTGACGTCGATTTGCGAACCGGGCAAGAAAGCTTCTATTCCGAATACTTCTACTATCATACCGCCTTTGGTACGGCATTTGATGTATCCGTGTATTATCTCCTGACTTTCGAGAGCAGCCTCTACCTGTTCCCAAGCACGTGCGTGTTTGGCGAGTTTGTGAGAGAGTAGCAGCTGACCTTTTTTATCTTCTTGGTTTTCGATGAATACCTCTACCTTATCGCCCACTTTGAGGTCGGGGTTGTAGCGGAATTCGGCGTACGGTATGACGCCATCGGATTTGTATCCGATGTTTACTACTACCTCGCGTTTGTTTATGGACACTACCGTACCCTCAACAACCTCTTGGTTTTGTATCTGACTCAATGTTTTGTCGTAAAGCTCGGTATCGAGCTGGCGGTTCGATTTGATATCATCGCCTTTTTCGTAAGCTTCCCAGTCGAAGTTTTCGGGAGCTACATTTGCGTTTTTTACCGCTTCTTGCGGTTCGTTGGTGGAATTGAATTCTTCCATTTTTTCTTTTTCTTTAAAGGGTTAGACAATATGAGATACTCGCCCCATACAGGACAGTACCCCCGTTAATTAAAATAAAACACAAAGGTAATACTTTTTTTAATATCTTTATTCGTAGCAAAGATAATAAATGAGGCTCAAGATTAGTCGAGCATAAACAATCCCCCATAATCAACTATAAAACAACGGATAACAAACACTTTGGCAGCATTAAGTGTTTCGGAAGAGAATTTTCAGAGCAATAGTACAACAGACATTAAATTATCGGAATCAGAATTTATACTTAACTTTGCTCAAAAGTTTAATAAATACCCGCTTAAAGTTTTTATATATTTATTCGACTTATCAATTATCCTTTTTTAGCGATGAAAAATATCCATTTATTAATTTTTAGCTTGAGCTATGTGATTGTATTGCAATCAATTCCTCACACAAACAACAAAACAAATTCGAAAGAGGAAAAAGTTTTAGAGAAACAATTACTAAGAGCTCATTCCATATCAAACGAAGTTACCACCATACGATATTATCCCTATGATAAGGAAGACTTAGAAGTCTCTATTGCTTTATTAGACAGCATATTGAAAGAAAACAAGTACACCCATATCGATGATTTTGACAGTAAGGTTAAAGCTATTTTCGGAAATATCAAACGATACGATAACATATATTTTCTGAGACAAAACAATAAATGTTACGATTCTAACGAGATATTATACAATGACTCTGAAGGGTTTAAGCTTAATTTATATTTCTCTATCGATAAAAAATTGATGATAGGACAATATACAATACCCGAACTTATTGATTACAAAACCAAATATCCTACGACATCTAAAATAGAAGACACTATATCTGTAACAAAGAAAAACAGAGATGGTGAAAATATTTATGTAACAAGATGGAGAGATATCTCCGACCTTGACGCTCAACGCAAGGAAAACACAGATAGGCTGGTACATCGTAATAAATACTTGTTTAATGACGACAGAGCTTCATTTGATTGGCTTATAAAGAACGATACTTTTTTTATAGAGCAATTAGTGAAGACGTTTGGCTATACGCAAGATATTGATTTGTTGGAGTGGGTTATAAAGAGGACACATTACGACAAAAATCGTCCGGAAGATTACGGCAGTTTATTCTGGGTAAAGAACTGCGATGGCTCTATAACACTGCATTACAACACTTTCAAACTCCTACAAAAACTATATAATATCAAGACCGCCTATCGAATCTTAGAAGATATAAAAGGTTATATCAATTATTTAGGCAATGACGAATTGAGTAATAGCGAAGAACTAACAGAAGAACAGCGAATTGAGATATTGGCAAACATAGCTTACTTTGCAGAACAATATAAGTATACCGATAATAGCTCATATCAAATGATGGGCAGACTTAGGTATTTTTTTGCTCCTTCATTCGATTATTTAAAAGAAAAACATTATTTCGGACTCCCAAAATTCAAGGAATGGTGGGATAAGGCAGATTACGATGAATACTATGTAAGAGAATGTGAATATGAAGGTTCTTGCGGGACAGGCTATCACCCTTTATCAGAGAAGGAATGGAAGAAGCGGAATAACAAGTAATAAGAAACGCAAATGACGGATTGTCTTTCGGAAACAGGTATACTCTTACTCAAATACATCTATATATCAACACATTACAGCAAGGAGTATAAAAATTTCACACAATACATATAAATTACTTGTTTCATACTAAAAACTTTTTATTACCTTTGCCCCCAAGATAGGAAAGAGGAGAGATTTGTATGCTTGCAACCTCAGAAAAAAATGCTAAAACCATTAATACTAAGGCTTACAATATACTATTCATCCTATTTTCTGTCGGAACATCGGTTTTGGGCAGATTTTTTTAGCCAAACCTCATTTATTAACAAAAAAACAAAATACAATATGTATCTATTCACATCAGAATCGGTGTCGAGCGGACACCCTGACAAAGTCGCCGACCAAATATCGGACGCAATACTCGACCAATTTTTGGCAAAAGACAAAAACTCAAAAGTCGCCTGCGAAACATTCGTTACTACCGGACAGGTAATAGTGGGTGGAGAGGTAAAGTCGTCGGTTTATATCGACATTCAAGACATTACCCGCAAGGTGATAACGGATATAGGCTACAATAAGTCGGACTATATGTTCGACGGCAACTCGTGCGGCATACTGTCGGCTATCCACGATCAGTCTGCCGACATCAACCGCGGAGTAGAACGACTGAATCCCGAACAGCAAGGAGCAGGTGACCAAGGGATGATGTTTGGCTATGCCACCAACGAAACGGTAAACTACCTGCCACTATCGCTCGACTTGGCACACGAAATACTGTACTGTATGGAGAAGATAAGAAAAGAGACCTCGCTGATGCCCTATCTGCGACCCGACTCCAAATCGCAAGTAACAGTCCAATACAACGACCAATGCATTGCCGAACGCATACATACGATAGTAGTCTCGACACAACACGACGAGTTCGACGACGACGAACATATGCTTGCCAGAATAAAAGCCGACGTAAAGCAAATCCTTCTACCACAGGTGATAAAAGACAATCCGTCGTTTGCCCGCTTTTTCGACGAAGAGCTTATACTACACGTCAATCCGACAGGTAAGTTCGTCATCGGGGGGCCGCACGGCGACACAGGACTTACGGGTAGGAAAATAATTGTAGACACCTACGGCGGTAAGGGAGCCCACGGCGGCGGGGCATTCAGCGGCAAAGACCCATCGAAAGTGGATAGAAGTGCCGCATACGCCGCACGTCATATAGCCAAAAATATGGTAGCGGCAGGTATTGCCGACGAGATACTCATACAGATATCGTATGCCATCGGTATAGCCGAGCCTCTGAGTCTCTTCGTCAACACATACGGCACGGCAAAAGTCGGTCTTACCGACTCACAGATAGCTGAAAAAGTAAACGATATTTTCGACCTTCGCCCCTACTCTATCGAACAGCGCCTCAAGCTCCGAAATCCTATCTATCGACGCACAGCATCGTACGGACATTTCGGCAGAACACCCGTAACCGAAGACGGCATAGAATATTTTACTTGGGAAAAACTCGATTATGTCGAAAAGATACGACAAGTATTCGGATTATAATACAGACAAAACGAACGACCGTATATACGGCAGAAAGAGCAACTTATCACAAGTTGCTCTTTCTGCTCTCCCTCTTGGACTTGAACCAAGGACCCTCTGATTAACAGTCAGATGCTCTAACCAACTGAGCTAAGGAAGAATCAATTAATTATTAACCTTTAAAAACCTTTTTGATTATGAAACAAAAAACTTCTCATTTTTGCGGTGCAAAGGTATAACTTTTTTTTTATCTGTGCAATACTTTTTTAAAATATTTTTTATCCCTATCAATCAGACATTTGCGACGATATTTGGTCTGCGATAGCCGACATCTCATCGGACGAAAACTCCTTTTTGGGGTTCGAAAAATTCATATCCGACTCTTTTTGTAGAGGAATAAGGTGCACGTGAGTATGCGGCACCTCCATACCCAATACGGCTACCCCGACCCGTTGGCAATCTATTGCCTTCTTGAGCGCTTTGGCTACCCTGCGGGCAAAAGCCATAAGCCCTGTATACGTTTCGGTATCCAAGTCGAAGATATAATCTACTTCCTTCTTGGGGATAACCAAAGTATGTCCTTTGGCAAGCGGATTTATATCGAGAAACGCCAAAAAATCTTTGTCTTCGGCTACTTTGTAACAAGGAATTTCACCTGCCACTATCTTAGAAAAAACTGTCATCTCTCCTTTATATTCTTATAATGAAATACTTACAACTTCGAATCTCATCAAGCCGGCAGGTACATTTATCTCTGCCACCTCACCTATCTTCTTGCCCAACAGACCTTTACCTATCGGCGTATTTATAGCCAACTTACCTTCGCGGATATTGGCTTCGTTTTCCGATACGAGTGTATAAGTCATCTCTTGTTTGTTGGCAAGATTTTTCACACGTACAGTATTGAGTATCTGCACGCTATCGGTTTTAAGTTTGCTCTCATCTATGATACGGGCATTTGCCAGGGTCTCCTTCATCTGGGCAATTTTCATTTCGAGCATACCTTGAGCTTCCTTAGCTGCATCGTATTCGGCATTCTCAGACAAATCGCCTTTGTCTCTGGCTTCTGCTATCTGTGCAGAAATAGCTTTACGGTCTACCGCTTCCATCTGAGCAATCTCATCGGCTAATTTTTTGTAGCCGTCTTCTGTCATATAAACAACTGCCATATT
>ERZ773042.1555-NODE-1555-length-13386-cov-4.656590_pt1 | contig 13386 bp, 15 predicted proteins | sample MGYA00511664_ERZ773042 | MGnify/ENA primary metagenome ERZ773042 (study PRJEB29015, sample SAMEA2737984) | human oral metagenome | biome: human oral; feature: human-associated habitat; material: dental | place: China | collected 2036 ... | reverse complement strand
CTGGAGTTTTGTCCTGCCTTAAGATAAAATATCCGTATAGGGAGGATGAGACATGAAGGGATCATACAGCACCACATACACACCGGCCGACAGCTTGGTCAAGCTTGTCCAGGCTCTTGGATATCTGTTGTCCCTTGATGATAATAAAAAGATGCACCGAGTCAAGCTCATCAAGCTTCTCTGGGTTGCTGATCGTTTCCATATAAGAAAATATGGTAGGACGGTCTCGGAATCCGAGTACTGTGCAATGTTTCATGGTCCAGTCTGCTCACTCGCCCTAGATATAGCTCAGCTGAGCCACGGCGGTTTTGGACTGAGCGACGATGACATTGGCTATATCAGCGAATACTTTACCTCCGATGAACGTTTTACGGCGATGTCTAAGAACCCCGGCGAAGATTATTTATCTGAGACAGATAAGGAGATGCTGAGCAAGGCCTATCATACTTTCAGCGATGCCGATGGCTTCGACTTAGCTGATCGTATCAGTCACAAGTATCCGGAATGGGTGCAATACGAGCCGTACTTTAATAGTGGCAAACGTAGCTCTCGGCCGATTGATGAGATCAAGTTCTTTGATAACCCGGAGAAGGATTGTTATTTCGAGGAGGATAAAGAAATACTGGATGGTGCTCGAGAGATATTTCTAGAGAAAAGAAAGCTGGCCGACTCTATTCAAACTGACTTGCAATAAGCCGGAGTTACTAAGACGGAGCCAAATTGTACCGAGGGAGAAATATCACGATCAAGAGCCTCAAGCAGGGTAGTCTTATCAGGATCAAAGGCAAACGACCTTTCGATAGCCATGGTGTTTACCACGTATTTATAGTCTTAAACGCTGACCTATCTGAAGATATTGAGTTGCTACTGGTTAACGGGACTACAAAGGGGAAGAAGCGGATAGATTACTACAATAAACTAAAAATCCCGCCATCTGAGCACCCTTTGGTATTCATAGAGGCTGGTAAGTACCATTTCTTCAGTAAAGATACCTGGATTGATTGCAACAGTATTTCTCATCTCAACCTGTACAAGATAGATGATTGCGAGATAATGCCGGTCAAAGGTCGGCTGGAGGATGACGATTTCCAGTCCATCATCCGGATCATTGCCGCCAGCAAGCTGATCAGTCCACACTACAAGCAGATGATCGGTATTGATCAATCTAATCATTAACGTCATTGATGACATGACGACTAGTTAGCTTATCCGCCTTACTCTTGACAGCTACTTGCATTTATATCATGGTTATGGCATACTAGAGCAGATATGTCCGAGTTAATTACCACCACGCCACAGTCCGCTGACCATAGCGTCCAGCTGGAGATCGTCAAGTTTAACGAGCTTACTTCCGTCATGAATAATCAGCAGATCCGGCTAGCCACTATCGCTATCGCCGACTTCGTTAATCGTCAAGAAGCGGACGACAAGCAGATGCTATCCGTCACCCCCGAGGCAATCGCCAAGCGTCATACTGCCGTCATCGCCCTGGAGCCACCTCGGCCCGCCTCTACCGAGTCTAGCCTCACTACCACGTCCACCGAAGGGGACGGGGTAGCCAACTTTGCCGACCGACTGGTTGGTTATGTCGGGGCGATGACACCGATAGAACACACTTGCGCCGGCACCACTCGCCGGATGACTGAGGTCGGCTCACTCAAGGTCAGCCGCAGACTCCGCGGGCACGGCATCGGCACGGTACTATTTGGCAAGATTCTACAAGCTACCGAGGCAGAAGGGCTGACGCCGTATGCCTTTTGTAATGCCGACAGTCTACCAATCGCCGAAAGCCTAGCCGGGCGAGAAATTACCTACGCCACCGAAGTACCACCCGAGGCGCTGGAGCTGTGCAAGACCTGTCCTCTCTACGGCCAAGCCACTGACAAAAGCTATGGCTGTTGTGATACTGTAATGGTATGGAGCAGCACCAACCGAGCGCCCAAGACGCCATCGCATTAACTAAGCAGCTTATCACTATCCCTTCGGTGTCGGATGACGAGGCGGAGATCCTTAGCTTCGTCGCCAAATGGATGGATCAAGCCGGCTTTGACCGGGTCATCACCAAGGAGCGTTTCACCGCTGGTCTCATCCGAAGTAAGTCCAAGGCTAGTCAACCCGCCAGTAAAGCACTGCTCCTCTGTGGACACATCGATACCGTACCCGCCGGCGACGAGTCGGCTTGGCAGGGTAGCCCTTGGCAGCCCCGTGCAAAGGGTGATCGCCTCTATGGGCTTGGTGCCAGTGATATGAAATCCGGCGTCGCTATCCAGATGACCGCCGGTCAGTCCTATCTGACTGAGCGCCGAGACGACCTGGATCTATGGTGTATTGCCGTAGCTCACGAGGAGGTAGACGGAGCCGGTTCAGCTGACTTCACTAAGTACTTCGCTCAAAATACCTCTTACGACCAATCTAGCTGCATCATCGCCGAGCCGACCGATCAGCGCATCGAGCTGGGGCACCGAGGCAATCGCTTCGTTCAGCTACTATTTGAGGGCAAGTCCGGTCACGCCTCCCAGGAGAGTGCTTATAGTATCAGCTCCTTACCGCCCTTAATCACCTTTATGAATGATCTAATCAGGGTGCGACTCGAGCTACATCGTACTTATTACCATCCCGCTCTAGGGGAGCCGACTTTTACTCCGACCCGTATTGAGCCGGCCGGGGTGTATTCCAGTAACAAGACCGCCAGCGCCAGCTACATCGCCGTCGATATTCGCACCACACCCGAGCTGGATCAGGCTTTCGACAGTTGGCTAGATCAGCTAGCTAGCAAGTATCATTTCTCCTGGCGCTATGCCGCCGATCCTGTGCCGTCCGCCCTGTGCGACGAGAATGCATCGATCTTACGAGCGATGCAGCACATCTTGCCTGAGGCGTCAACAGCCGTCAGCTACGGAGCCACCGATCAAGCTTTCTTTCAGGCTATTGGTGCTCAGACTGTTATCTATGGTCCGGGTGATTTCGACCAAGCCCACGCCATCAATGAATCTGTCTCACTGGCTAGAATCAAGGACACCTACCGGGTCTATCGCCAGCTAATCAGACAGATTTACGCTAGCTAAGCTTAACGATCTACCTCTAACTCGTGTGCAAACGTATGCGAGATGCGTTATACTGTAGGCACTGGAAGGACGACATATGAAATATAGTGCTGAGTACAGGTTATCCCTAGCCTTACGCAAGTTAGGTTTCGAGGCTGACCCGACCAAATGTCAGGCTATTGACGAGATGCAACGCTCCGTCAATGCTTTGCCGGGCAAGCATATTCGCTTCGTGATTAATCATGACGACAATGGTGATTGGTGTGCTAAGTCGATTGAGCCGGCCGGCATCATCACCGGTGGGTCAGCTCAAGATGACGTAAGCGACATGCTCAAAGACGCTACATATACTTATTTTGGCGTGCCGGCTCAGTATTGTGACTCTACACTACTGAGAGTAGCCGGTGAGCCAAAGGTCAAGAAGCATAAGACACTCGTTTCAGCCTAATCATAGCGCCATATGACCTCACTAACCGACCTAACCCAAAAACGTTGGGTTAAGGCGTGTCGTAAGTTAGGGCTTCGCATCGACAAGCATAGCGGCAAGGGTAGCCACATACGAGCATACAGCCCGAATGACAAGATGCACCCCATCACCATACCGTACCACACTCACAAGATGATCAGTACTTGTATCTACAAGGCTCTGCTGGAATGGGGCTTTAGTAAAGACGAAATCGACAAAGCCTTGCGCTAAGCTCTGACGATTTGCTTGATCTCAGCCTGAACTTCATCAATGGTTTTACGTCGGCCATCCGGCGCCAGACTATCAATGATAGGGAAGTGATACCGCCGGGCAATCTTCCGGTAGCCTGAATTAACCCGACATTGAAAATCACCGCACTTCGACTCAAAGGTATCAGGGCACTCCAGCTCACCTCGCTGACTGATCCGTCTGATTCGCTCCGCCTCATCGTCCAGATCAAGGATGATCGTGTAGTCCGGATTCATGTATCGCTCACTAGTGAATAGCTCGGTCACCTGTCTAATGTGAGTTACGCCCAGCCCCTCACCATACCCCTGATAGGCTAGAGTAGAGATAAAGTTGCGTGACGACAGTACCGTAGCGCCACTATCTAAGGCGGGAGAAATCTTGCACTGCCACAGTTCTCGCCGAGCTGCACTGAACAGAGCCAGGTTGATCTCAGCAGAACGCTCCAGCTGACTATCTTTGATCAGCCGCCGCAGGTAATTCGCTACCTGGGTGGACTTAGCCGGGTCGTCACTGCCCGGTTCTTCAATTACCTCTACCCGGCGACCGAGCGAACTAAGATACTTCGCCAGTAGTTCCAGCTGAGTTGTTTTACCGGTACCGTCATTACCCTCGATGACGATATATTGCCCTTGCTTAGACATTAGACACATTATAGCAGAGCTACCGCCCTCTGCTATAATAGCTTGACCATGACTAGCCAACCCCAACATCAACCGACCGGTGTCTACAGTGACACCGAGATTATTGCCGGACTGGAGCAGGGTCATATCGTCTGCGACCCGGCGCCGGCTCAGATCAACGGCAGCAGTATCGACGTCACTCTGGGATATTATTTTTACCGAGCCGGTGGCAGCCGGCAAGACGAGCTGTTCAACCCCTTTGACCAAGCCAGTACTCGGCAGTACTTCGGCGATTATTTGACCGCCAAGCCCTGGTGTGAGGCTCGGCGCAAGATTAGCCGACCGGAAGTAGCTAATATTGATACGCTGGTCGGCATCGACGATGCTCATCCCGTCATCGTCCTCCACCCTAATGAGCGAATCTTGGCGCACACCCACGAGTTCATCGGCATCTTGCCGCCGGGCACCACCAGCATGCAAGCTCGTAGCACCACCGGACGCATCGGCATCAGCGCCTGCTATTGTGCCGGTTGGGGCGACCCGGGTTACATCAACCGCTGGACGATGGAGATTCATAATCTGAATGAGTACAGCTATGTCGTCCTGCCGATCGGCTATCGCATAGCCCAGATAGTCTTTAGCGCCACCGGCCCGGTCGCTACAGAGTATGCTCAGGCGTCCGGTAATTATCAGTCGAATATCAGCGCCGATCTGACCGCTGTGAAGCAGGCTTGGCGACCGTGGATGATGCTACCCAGAGCTTATGCTTCACCGGTCAAGTTACCACCACCGGTCACCGGGCTGAGTGACGGACTAATGTAAATAAAACCCCAAGTAACAAGCCTCCGTCAATGGGTGGCTTGTTCAAAAGGGCGAAGGTTGACCTGCCGCTAAAGATAAGCAGATATTTAGTCGGCCAGTACTTCCTGCACCACCCGTTGCAAAGCCGGGATTACCTCACCAGCGAACCAAGGATTGCGCTTGCGCCAACGAAAGTTGAGCGGTGAAGGGTGAACCAGCGGAAAATACTTGGGTAGATACTCGCTGTAGCTCGCTACCGTCTCAGTCAAGTCTCGCTTAGCTTGTCCTGCCAGGTAGAACTTCTGAGCATACGCCCCGACTAAGATTGTCAGCTTCACCTCGGTCATCCGGTTGAGCAGGCGAGAGTGCCACTTCTCGGCAAACTCCCGTCGAGGCGGCAAGTCACCGTGCTTACCCTTACCCGGATAATAAAAGTCCATCGGAATCAAGGCAAATAGCTCGGGGTTATAAAATTGCTCTTCCGTCACATCCAGCCACCGGCGGAGATTTTGTCCGCTGATATCATTCCAGGGCTTGCCCGTCTCTTGGGCGACTCGCCCCGGCGCTTGCCCAACTATGACTATCCGTGAGCGGGGTGAAGCCGAGTAGACCGGCTGCCAGCCCTGGTCGGTATAGCCAGCATTCATCGGATCAGCTATGATCTGCTCGTATAGTAATGGCTTAGTATCGTTCTTCATACTATTACTATGCACCAAGACCGGCTAAAATACCACCTATTTGCGGGGCGGCGGGCAAGTCGGCTGGTTCTTACAGACACCGGCTATGTCAAAATACGGACGGGGCAGGTGAAAGACTTTGGCTGGCGGGTGACCACTCATCACCATCACCTGGATGGCCATATAGACGGTAAATAGCCCCACCGTACCGACATTCAGCGCCTGACGCCAATGCTTGTCTAGCCAGTTGATCAAATTATTGACCAGGGGAAAGCCCCAATAAACTCCCGGCACTGATGCTACACCGAAAGCCAGGCAGTTCTTGAGGCAGATAAAGCCAAACAGGTTAAAGGGCTGATCACTATAGTCCCAGTAGTAGTTGGTATGATCCGGCGTCACCGCCACGATGGTCGCCGCACAGATAAATTCGATCACTCCGCCCAGGATGCAACTCAAGACAAATACGGTCGGAGCATTGATTCGGTTCTCTTTGATCAGAGGATAGATCACCCAGATCAGTGCCAACGCTCCGAAGCCATAAGGCGCCGCTAAGACAAAGGTCGGCAGTACATTGATCGGCGGCTGATTGGTCAGCAAAGGTAGATTAACCCAGATCAGCTCCAGGACATGACCGATCAGCGAGAATATCCAGTAGATCAGGAAAGCATTGCGCCAGAAAATCAGCCGGCGCCAGTCATCGCTATAGTCAGTCTCGATTAGCCTGATCAGACGAGGCCGAGGTCGGTTGGCTGTACTTAGTCTGTCGTCAGCTACTCGGAATATCATAATTTACCCTAGCCTTTATCTTAGCACATCGTCACGACAAAGCTCGGTAGATCTGATCGTCTAGCTGATAGAGCAGCTGGATGCGATTCTCCAGCCGATAGTAGTAGCCCAGGTATGCTCCCTCTAAGATCGTCAGGATAGTCACTAGAGCAATGATTAGCCAAGTCACCGTATCAAACGAGCCGCCGGTGACCACCAGCCAGCCCAGCAGACCCGCCCAGCCGCCCAGCATGATCAGGCCAAAGGTAATCGTGACCAGCAGATGGATCTGGCGCTCGTGCTGAAAGTTCTGTACTTGGTAGTGATGGTAGCGCCACAGTAGCCAAAGCTGCTCGGTTTGTTGCTTGCCCCGACGTTCGCTAGCCAGCCTCTCCAGCTTAGTCTGCATGAAGTCTCGGTGACGTAAGATCTCTTTATCCATAAGCAGATTATAGCACTGCTTTGGTCATGACTGGCATGGCGGAATATTCCGGATGAGCACGGAGAGGTAATCTCGTGCTACACCACCGCCTCTTATGGAAGGCGGAGCTTTCTATTTATCCATCATATCCTCATCATCGTCCGGCGACCGGGTCAGCCCATCATTGTCAGCCACGGCTATGGCGGCTGAGCCGAAAATATCATTCCGACACTTCTTGATCAGCTCTCGATGTGGATAATTCATATCGTCATCAATAGCAAAGCCGACCTCAAACCAGTCCTCCGCCGGGCAGTCAATCATATATTGAATGATCCGCTGCGCCTCAGCTTCATCTGCCGCCATCAGGCGACGTCGGATTTCTGCTGCATCCGGCTGTTCATTTATCTCGTCGTTAGTCTCCACATCTCTACCGCAATGATTTAACATCATCTATTTTAGCTTCTTTTCTCTAGCTGGACAACAAGTGGGGCATTATCTCATAAATAAGGCACCCATTTACTCGCCATTAGCCCATAAGCACGGTAACCTTTTGCTATGAGATAATGTGAACACCTATAAAAATGATAGCTTTTATGCCATAATTACACATATGGAAAGCGGCGAAAATCTAAATACAGATATCAATAACAATAATACTGACTTTGAGACCGCAAATAGCTGGGGAAGCTTGACAGATGACAAATCTGAATCCATAGCAGCTTTTGCAGCACACGCTCTGCAAAAAACAAAAGCAAGAGAAAGAATAGAGCAAGAACAAAAGCATTCTGAACCGGAGACACCATATGAGCAACAACATAAGAGAGCTGAGCAAGATTTAAGTCATGTAGACGCCCCAATGCCCGACATTTATGATAAAGCCACAGACTCTTCTTACGAACAGATCCTTTCACCGGAACAGGTATTCGAAAAGTTTAGCGGGTTATTTGCATTTTTGGGCGAAGATATAAAAGGCGATCCGAATGTAATTGAAAAATACCAACAGATTTCGGACAAGAAAGATCAACTTAGGTTTATTCTATTATCTTCGCTATCCGACAAGGTAAGGCTTTTCTGCAGCGAGAGCTTTGGTCGCCCTAACTATGACAACTTTATGCATAAGCTGCAATTCCAGCAAGATATCATAAATGGAACCGCCAGAGCATGGAGACAAGAATGGGATGAACGTAAAGGTGAGTACATTGACGTGCAAAGAACTCTAGACTCGTCTGATGCCGACAGATATAGCATCCTGCTTGGCCTAAATAGGGCATCTCTCAGATCTGCCATGATAGGTACACCTGAATATGGCGCATACAAAATGGCGATGGATATCGTGGAAGACAGAGACTGGAGTATAACATCTGATTTTCCTGAAATTAGCGGTTATTGGTCCGGTATTACTAACACAAGCATAGGATCATGGAAGACAATCATTGACGAATACGGAACAATAGCAGATAAAGTTGCCAGAAGAAACCCGGACATAGACAAAGAAAACTTGGGGTATATAACGGTTCGCAAGGCTGCCAGGATTTTCGCAGATTCAATGGAATACAATAACGCTAGCAGGGGACCAAAATCACCATACGTATCCTCATTCCATGAATCAGTAGCGTGGGCTCAGCTTGGTTATGGAGTACAGAGACAGCTCCGAGGAATGAGGCAACGAATTATGAACTCAAACCTTCATAATATAGAGCGATTTATTGGAAAATCCGGATGTTCGCAGAAATGCAGCTCTTTCAAGTCCGAAAGGTCACGTCTTGGAAATAGGGTGAAGTATATCAATGGTCTATCCGAGGACGGTAAACAAGAATTTCTAGCAAAAGAAAATGCGTTTGAGATAAAGAAACAAGAAGAATGGCGAAAAGAAGAGGTTAAACGAATAAAACACAAATATGAGAAACTTATTAGTAAGACTAGGAACGAAGAACGTAGAGCTACTTACGCAAGCCGTCAAGAAGAAGAAATCCAGAGAGTCGTAGCCGATACTTCAGAACGAATTGAGTATTTTGAGAGCAGGGCTTTGGACGGACTATTTTCAGATATCAACGAGAGAAGAGAGTTGCTGTCGCACAGAATCGAAAAAAGAAAATCGTTAGCCGAAAAGGCAATAGAACTTCATTTTAAATTAGGTGATGGATGCAAAGGAGAATGGAGTAATGACCTAGAAGAACAGAACACGACAGATGTTTCCCAATATCAAGGATGCCTGGATTGGATAAACGATGCTCCTTTTGGAGTGATTAAACGTGCACATAAAAGAATGGTCGACGGGATGTCTGCCGACGAAATATACAAATTGGCGATAAGTGAGACGATTCGAAAGGCGGTCAATAATCCAGATCAGGCAGATATAGCTATGCACCAGATGTTTAGGGAGATAGAAGACGGACCTAGTATTGATAGTATGTATGATGTGTTGAAGATTCGCGAAATCATACGTTTGGCAGGAAAACTGTCTAGATACTCAGAGGAGCTAAGCTATTCAGAGTTGGAGTCTATGCCTGGCAAAGACATGCGATGGATAGAGGATTCGCTTGCAGTCTTCCCGTTTTCGGATGTAAAACAATTTATAGACAAAGGACTAGACCTTTCCCTTGTTCCAAGGTTGAGTCGTATTACCGAAGAATTTGGGTACAAATTGGACACAAACCAATTAATAGAGCTCTCAAGTAAAGAAATAATTAATTCCTACCGTCACAAAGAAGTTGAGGAGGTGTTTATTTCTACTCTGAGGAGCTTTTCGTTAGATGAAGCGATAACCGCTATGGATAATGGTGTTGATTTAAGAATATTAAATGCAGTAAGGTCAATAGTATCCACACAAGGAGTTAGCAATTTCTCAGAGATACTGGATCGTGCAACAAAAATTGGACAACTTTCAGATAGATACGAGGGTGGTTATGAAAAACTTATTTCACAATATCGTACAGCTATGAACTCTATGGGCATAGAAAAAGCTGATGGCCTGCTGTCGCACGGCGCTGATTTAGATACTTTCAATATGGCTACCAGAGAATTTAAAAACAGTGTGGGCGATGATTTTGACAAAACACTAAGATTGTCAGAGAAAATTAGCACAGCTATGTATGGATTAAGAGATCTAAGCCAAGAAGAAGCATCAATACGAACACTGTATAATCCTGATGTAGGATATACAGAATCCCAAGTAATAAACCTATACGAACATGGAATTGCCGCCAGTGCTTATAGAAGTGTGTTCATCAGTACCGAATACGACGGCGATAATCTTGACGTAAAAGAAAATAGCAGTCTAAGTTTTGACGACAAAGTGAAATTGCTACAGAATGCGCTCAGAGACAATCCCAACTATTGGAGGATAAAGGAGGCTATAGAATCTTTTGATGGTGATATAGATATACTACATCAACTTGCTGAGAGTGGCGCAGATGTAGTTCATGCTTCTCGCATGAAGTATCTTTTAGATGAAGACGAAAAATACTCAGAATTTAATACTCTTGAAAATATACTTTATCTGGCTCAAAATAATCTTGAGGTAGATGTATTCTTACGTGCAATTAATGCCGGGTTTAGCGTCGATGAGATTAAGTTATACCCATTCTTAGCATCAGATTTATTAATAAAAGAAAGGGATGAACGATGATACCTATTAATGATGTATCCCCTAGACTAAGTAAAACCATAGTAATTTATGCCCCGAAAGAACTTGGAGCTACCGCCACGGTTTGGCTACACGAGATAGCTAGAAAATTAGAAGAATATAATTGGCCGGTAGACTGCTGGCAAATAGGTAAAGATAGCGCAGGCAACGAGATTAAAGTTGATCGTCTCGGACGATTCCTATTTGGCGTACCCGGTTATGATGGGCATATCAGAGTAGCTACTAATGGTTCAGAGATAACGATATACTATCCTTCTGAACCCGCAGAAGCAGAGGCATTGTTTAATAAACTAAAATCCGAGATTGAGAGGAAGAAGGCTCAAGATGAACGATAGTCCAGAACAGCTAGGTGCCGGCAAAGCCGGAAGATCGGAGCTGACAACAGTAGAAGTGCAAAGTAGGATTGATCGCACAAGCAGCCTCCTTGCAAGGCTTAGGGCATATCCATCAGATTGGACCAGTAAAAATGGCGAGTCAAAGCAAGAAGTCGAAAAGAAGCTTGAAGATGCCTTGTCTAGTATGGACGTAATACGGGAAACTTTATCTGAATCTGACACTGATGCAGTCGGGACAGAATGGGATGACCTCAGAAGCGCACCCACGAGGAATACATTGGACCAACAGAAAGTTCATCTTTCCGAGGCTTCGGAAGAAACTCCGGCAATCTACCTTGATGTTAGACCGGCAAGTGAATCTAACCCCAGCGACATCAAAGCTCCGCATTCGCAGCCAAGAGCTAGGTTTTTGAGGTCGATGGAACGTATATCCCGATTATACCGAGATCCTCTCGTAAAACTACCGAATGGGAAGCAGTTCCCGGTAAGATGACTGTATCCGGTGGAGAGAAATTCTCTGAAGTAAAATTCGTAAGAGACAAAAACGGCTTAACTACGGTTGCAAAGCCCGGCGAAAAGATGGACTTCATTGAGAGTGCAAGAAATGAGCGGTTAGAATCTATCGACACTCTTTTACAAGGTCGACATGAACTAAAATCCTTTAACTCAATCTACCAGGATCTGGCAAGTACCACATCGGAATATAACGGCTTAAATCCGGACAGTCCAGATTACGACGAAAGAGCAAAGGAGCTTGCGGCGCAAATAGATTCATTCACTACACCCGAGGGTATCGCTTTTAAAATACCTGAAAAAGAGGCTGAAAAGATTGAGGATGCTGAAGACTTTTCGGAAAGAGTTGCGGATATTATTTCCACTCTTCAATATTTGAGGGAGGTAGACCCGGGACAGACCGAATTTATACCGACAATCGACCGCAACTATAAGACGACACCATATATTAAGAAGAAATTCGCCGAATTTGCGCAACTACTTAATCGTCAAATGGGCATCGGCAACAATGCCTATATGGACGAGCTTGCCCACAATGAGCAAGCTCCAGATTGGGAAAAACTTTCAGCAAAGGGTATGACTGTCATAGTTGGTCCCAGGGGTACCGGTAAGAATAAATTAGTAGATCATTATGCTGCGATCTCTGAGAGACCCCTATTTCGTTATGCTTGTTCGCCAGATAAAGAAGAACGTGACCTCACTTATGACGTCGAATTGTCTGATGGCGAAGTAGTAAAAGTCCCGACACGTATTTTAACTGCCATCTCAACAGAAAATGCCATCCTAGAGCTAGATGAGATCAACCTACTTCGCCCGAATGTAGCTAAATTTTTCAACTCTCTATTTGATGGCGATCGCTCAATATTTCTTAACGACCAAATTATTCACGCTGCACCGGGAGTGATGTTTGTTGGGTTGATGAACCCCGCTGATTATAATGGCGTCGAAGATTTACCGGAAACTATTGATGACCGCTCTAATATTATGACGATGAATTATCCTCCCCTCAAGGAACATGATCGTAACACTGGCGAAGAAAGATTTACTTATGACGAAGCGCTAATCCTGAAGAATAATATCTCTCCACTACAAGGGTTCTCCGATACGCAATTCATCCAAATCTGGGATAGAGTTATCAATGATCAGGGACGAGCAGATGTATCGCCGGAAGTGGTAAAAATTATACACGATCTGAAGAATATGATTCTCATAGCTAATCGTACCAGACAAACCGTTGAGGCATACAAGACTCGTACCGGCGACGCTAGGATGGAGCGTGATATATCCTTACGTGGCATGGACGAAGCGACGAAGTATTATTCCGAAAATCATCTCTGGCAGCAAGATCTTTCTAGGCTACCGGGCTGGAAAGCTCCATGGAATGCTGCGCAGTACGCCGTCGCCATGACTTATCTACCGCACACCGAGACCTATCGTAAAGGTCAGCAAGACAAGAATGCCATTGAGACAATCTTGGCAGAGGGAATTCGCTAATCTATGCATGAGGGTTTGCCAACCGACAATGGCAGACATAATACCGGGAACGATCCCTTTGGTTTTGGTACTTTAGAAGAACTTCGGACTCCAGAACAACCTGTTACCTCGCCAGAGCAGGATAAGCAAAGAGCTGATTTGATAAGAGAGATAAATGAGCAAATTCCGTTCCTTGCTTATGGCTTGTCTGAGAAAATACAGCGAAATGGACTTGGCGGCAAAGTTTCTATACGAGGCATGATGGGTAGCTCTTGGGGAGTGGGCGTTAGTAAAAATAACCCAAGAAAAGACATACCAAATTGATCTGTCAACACTTTTCTAGACAATTATTTTAGAAAGCGCAGTGCGATCGGTT
>ERZ773042.1552-NODE-1552-length-13389-cov-6.449378_pt1 | contig 13389 bp, 10 predicted proteins | sample MGYA00511664_ERZ773042 | MGnify/ENA primary metagenome ERZ773042 (study PRJEB29015, sample SAMEA2737984) | human oral metagenome | biome: human oral; feature: human-associated habitat; material: dental | place: China | collected 2036 ... | reverse complement strand
TACCCGGCCGATGAATATGACTATACGGCTGCGAATTCGACGCCTCAATCACCTTATACACATCAATCCCATGAGCAGCAGCGAACTTCCCAAACTGATTCGCCAACCCAATATTGACATCCCGATACGTCGTCTCAGCCAACTTCGCCATCTCCGCAGCCTCCGCCGACCCCATATCCCACACCCCATTACCCCGCGGCAGGTCGGGGCGCTCATCGAAGGTCAGAACCTGTTCGTAGAAGTCGATGCCCCTCGCAGTACCCTCCACAGAAAGCCCACCCACCAACTTCGGATACTTCCGCAAATCCTCAAACACCCGCCCCGTCAACACCCGCTCCGGAGAAAACACCACATGGAAATCCCGGCCCTCCACCAAACCAGAGACCTCCTCAATCAACGGCTTCCACCTACCCCGGGTAGTACCCACCGGCAACGTCGTCTCATACGACACCAACGTCCCCGACGTCAGATGCTCCGCAAAAGACCGCGTAGCAGCCTCCATCCACCCAAAATCAGGCAGCCACGTCTCATCATCGACAAACAACGGCACAACAATCACGATCGCATCAACACCCGGAATCGCCTCCGAGTAATCACACGTCGCACGCAACCTCCCCGCCGGCACCAACCTCGACAACTTCTCCTGAAGATGCGCCTCACCCGGGAACGGCTCCACACCAGCATTGACCGCATCCACCACACCCTGCTGAACATCAACACCCACAACCTCGTGCCCCATATCAGCAAACTGGACAGCCAACGGCAACCCAATCTTCCCAAGAGCAACAACAGCGATCTTCACGAACAAACCCTTCCCGGACACCTAGCAGGCTCACTGCCGCAGGAGATTCTACCCATCGTGTTTCAAGAACCACGGATGACGTGGGATGCGTTGGTTCTCGGGGTGCTCTCGGTCAGCGTTCGAGGTAGCCGCGGAGGGCTGTGGCCGAGGCCTTACCGCTGTGCCAGATGTGCGCGAAATTAATCCCCTCACGCCCCAGCCTGCGGTAGTGGTCACGGTCCTCAACGATGGCGACGATGGTTTCTTCGAGTTCATCGGGGGTGGCCTGCACGATGGGCGGCGCCTCGGGCATCAGGTCCAGCACCGGAGGGGCGAGACGTCCGACGGTGACCCGTCCGGCACTCATGGCTTCGATGGCCGCCACCCCATAAGAGCCTGCCAGCAGTTGATCCACCACGATGTCGACGTCGTGCACGAGGGAGCGCATCTCGCTGTGGGGCACCGACTCGGGGCAGACGTATTCGATCTTTCCCGCATCGTCGAGCTTCCGAAGTACCGGGTCCACGAACTGGGTGCCCTTGATCGGGGGGGTGCGTTTGCTCGGGATGTGCAGCACCCGGGGTTGTGCGCGTTCCAGGAGCGGAGCATCGGTTCCCCAGGCGTTGACGTCCAGGCACACTGGCAGCCACGTGCCGCCCTCCAGGTCGAGCCTCAGGTCGGGGGTGGAGTAGAACACCGGGCTCCCGGAGCTCTCAGCGACGGCGCGGTGCAGTCGGGCGGCGCGGGCCAAGTCGGCACGCCATTCCGCATCCCCCGCGAGATACATGGACCATTTCCCGTTGATCTCGATGTGTCGGTGGGGATCGCGGACGTCGCTTCCGTGGGCAATGAGGGCGGTTGTGTATCCCGCGGCGTTCAACCAGGCGAGGTCGCCGGCGAACTTGCGTCTGCGTTTCAGGTGGAAGTAGGGCTCGAAACCGTCGAGTGCGACGTGGGTGATGTCGGCGAACAGTTTCCTGCTTCGCATTCCCCGGGCCACCGGGTTCCGGAACAGGGCACGATGAATGGGTTTGTCGACATCGAATCGGAAACCACCCGACCCGACCGGGGCCTCGGCAAACGACCACGCCGCCACCTCGAGATGCTTCCTGACAGCCGCCGCCCATGCCGTCGCCTGCCCGGCGTAGTTCGCCGGACCAATGGCCAGACTCGGTGGTTTCACGTTCTTCGAGGTGTGGTCCGACACGACGTCAGGCTATCGCAGCGTCGCGCAATCGAGGGAGTTACGTCCACCGGACCTCTTATACTTGCCGCGTGCCGAGCCAAGCCAGGACATGGGTCAGGCCGCTCGCTGTGGTGGCGGCCTTTCTGCTCCCGATCCTCGCGACCACCGCCCTGTACCTGCCCAGCGGGCTGCTGATGCCGGCCCGTCTGGTGGTGGTGCTGCTGGCGGGGATCGCGGCGGTGCAGTTCCTTTCCCACCGCGGGCCGCTTCCCAGGGGCGTCGGCGTCGCAGTGGGTGCGGTATGCGTCGTGCTCATCACCTGCGGGGTCGTGGGGGCCATTCGGTTCCCGGGGGCCTCGTCGGTCGAGGTGGCGACGGTGTTCTTCCTACTGCTCGGACTGGCCGCCTCCCTGATTCTCTCAGACTCCCTCCGTTTCGTCGGGGCACTGATCGCGGGGTGGGAGATTTCGGCCACGCTGGCGGCCATGGTCGCGCTCTGGGAGGTCGTGACCGCCAAACATCTGCCGCTTAGCGTCGGCACCCGTTCCTTCGAGGGCGTTGAGGACTGGAACGAGATCACGTCCTTCTTCGACAACCCGAACCTCTACGCCTACCACTGCGTCGTCGCGCTCCTGGTGCTGCCGATCGCGTGGAGTGTGCTGGGACGTTCTCGGTGGCGGTGGGCGCTGCCTGTTCAGGGGGTGCTGCTGGCCGGGCTGCTGGTGCGGTCCCACGGTCAGATGGCGTTCATGGCCTTCGCTCTGGGCGCTATCTGGTGGTGTACGAGGTCGCGGTGGGGACGGATCACGTTGCTGGGTGGGCTCGTCACCATAGCGGGCACCATGGCCCTGCGGTTGCCCCCCGGGTGGAACCTGTACCGCTTCGTGGAGGTTACCCTCGACGGCCTCCGCTGGGAGGACAAATCGTCCTATATCCGCGCACATCTGGTGCAGAGCGGCTGGTGGATTTCGGAACGCACCGGCTTCCTCGGCGCAGGACCCGGGGGATTCGAACGGATGGCCCTCGACGAGGCGAATCCCCACCGGTCAACAGGATTCTCGAATGCCCACTGGGGAATGATCGAGGTGCTCGTCAACTACGGGGCCCCGACCCTGGTGGTGCTGTTGGCTGTCCTGATCGCCGGGGTGGTGTGGGCGGTGCGTTCCGCGCGGAGGCTGCGGATCGGTGGCGATTCCGTAGGATCCGCGGTGATGTTCGGGGCAGGGGTGCTGGCGTTGACCCTGCCGGTGGTGTCCATGTCGCACTCGACGTGGTTGATGCAGCCGCTGACCTCGGTGCATCTGATGATCATGGTGGCCACCTTCGCCGTCGGTGGGCGCCGCCTCGGGAAGCTGGAAGAATCTTGACGTGATGATTGAGAAGCTCCGCGACAAGTTGTCGAAGCACGAGTTCCTGAAACACGTACTGGTGCTCATGAGCGGCACCACCATCGCGCAGGCCATTCCGATCGCGGCCTCCCCCATCATCTCGCGTCTCTACTCACCTCACGAGATGGGTGTGTTCACGATTTTCTTGTCCTTCGTGACGGGGCTGGTAACGGTGTGCACGGGACGCTACGAACTGGCCGTCGTGCTGCCCCCCGAGGAGCCCGAGGCGCGGGCGCTGGTGAAGTTGTCGCAGCGGGTCAGCACCTGGGTCTGCGCCATTGCCGGTGCCGTCCTGCTGTTGTTCGCGGCCCCCATCAGCGAGGCCGTCAACGCCCCCGAGGTGAGGTTCTGGCTGCCCTTCGCCGGGCTGGTGGCCTGGGCTTACGCCCAGGTGTCGATCTTCAACTACTGGTGCAACCGCCGCAAGAAGTACCGGCTGATGGGCACCAACCGGATCAACCAGCAGGCCACCACCGTCAGCACCCAGCTCGGCATGGGGTTCCTCCACTTCGGGACCACGGGACTGATCATCTCCACGCTGCTGGGACAGCTGGCGGCCAGTTTCACCATGTGGCTCAAGAACCGCTCCGAGGTGAAGGAACAGCCGATCGCCCCGCTGAAAGCCGTCGCCTCCGAACACCGGAAGATGCCGCTGGCAAACGCCCCGGTGGCAGCCCTCGACGCGGTTCGCACGGAGGGCACCCCGCTCATGATGGCCGCGATGTTCTCAACGGCAGCGACGGGCCAGTTCGGGCAGGCCTGGAAACTGCTGCAAACCCCCGCCAGCCTGATCAACACAAGTCTGTCGCAGGTGTTCTTCAGGTCGTTGGCGACAACCCCCCGCGGTCACATGTCGTCGCTGGTACGCAAGAGCATTCTGCGTTCCGCACTCATCGGCGCGGTCCCTTTCCTCATCATTTTCTTCGCCTCCCCGCCGCTGTTTCCTTTCATATTCGGCGAGCGCTGGGCGGAGGCTGGTTTGATCGGCTCCGCCCTGGTTCCGTGGCTGTACGTGAACTTCATCACCTCACCGATCTCCATGTTGTTCGTGGTGGCACGCAGACAGGGAATCCAGCTCTGGTTCGCCATCCCGTTCACCGCCACCCCGTTCGTGTCGATGTTCCTGTTCCACGACACCATCCTCCAGGGCATCTGGGCGCTGTCCCTGGCCATGGCGACGATGCTGCTGGTGTTCTTGGGGCTGGCGCTGTGGGTGGCGCACTCCTACGACCGGGAGGCCGAACCCGAGACCGACACGCCCGCCGAGTCTGCCGAGGAGCCCGCAGAAGCCGAGGAGCAGACCACCGACTGACCGGCAGGCCATCTCCTTGAAGCTCCTTCTATTCCCCGGGTTGGAGCGCTCCTCATACCCCGGTCCATTCCTTTCCGCAGCGCTTTTTCTTCACGACCCGAGGGGCTACGCTTCCGGCGTGCCCCGGTTCGGGGAGCGCCCGCCCGGGCGCCTCTCGACAACCTTCGGAAAGCACACCAGGTATTGATTGAGGTGTTTCCACCACGCGGTAAAGCCGCAACACCGCCGTATTGCCGTCGGGAATTCCTCGAAACGAAAATTCCCGGGTCCTCCGGGCGACACTTCAGGCCTGGCCTCGAGAATGTCCTCGAGCCGGCGGAAAGGCAAGCACCTTGAACCTCCCACGACGCATCCTCGTCCTCGCCCCGCACACGGATGACGCCGAGCTCGGGGCGGGCGCATCCATTGCGAAATGGATCGAGCAGGGCAGCGAGGTCCACGTCTGCGTCTTCTCGACGGCGGAGGACTCCCTCCCGAAGGGGTCGCGACCAACCCGCCTCGCTGAGGAGTGCCACGCCTCCCTGGACGTGCTGGGCGTCCGTGACGACCGGCGCACCGTTTTCCGCTACCCGGTGCGCAAACTCAGCTACCACCGGCAGGACGTGCTGGAGAACATGGTGCAGCTCGGACAGGAGATCGCCCCGGAGTGGGTGGTCATCCCCTCCGGCTCCGACCTCCACCAGGACCATGCCACTATCCACGACGAGGCCCTGCGCGCCTTCAAGCACAAAACCGTGCTGGGCTACGAGCTGCCCTGGAACCACATCACCTTCTGTGCCTCGGCCTTCGTGACCCTGGAACGCCGGCACCTCGACAGGAAATGGGATGCCCTGACCTGCTACGCCTCCCAGCTCGAGCTGGGCAGACCGTACTTCACCAAGGAGTTCCACGAGTCCCTGGCCAGGGTTCGGGGCCTCCAGGTCAAGAACGACTGGGCCGAGGCCTTCGAGCTGATCCGCGTGGTGCTCTGACTCCCGCGGGGCTGCCGGTCAGCTCTCGGGGCGTTCCAGTTCGATGCCGTCGAGCCCCGCACTGGCCTCCTGCCGCGACTTCTCCCGCGCGGCCTCCGCGTCGCGCTGATGGGTGAGTGTCGTCAGCGACTCCGGATCGGAGCCGTCGACGGTGTCCAGCAGCGCTGGGTCGAGCGGCGGGACGCTGACCCGGTTGATCAGCTCGTGGTTGGTGGCGGTGCGTTCCTCGTCGCCGCTGAACAGCACCTCGTGCATCTTCTCGTTGGGACGCAGACCCGTGAAGATGATCTTGATGTCCTTTCCGGAGCGGCGGATGAGACCCTTGGCGACGTCGAGGATGCGCACGGGTTCACCCATGTCGAGCACCAGCACGTCGGCGGGCCGCCCGATGGCGCCGGCCTGGATGGTCAGCTCGCAGGCCTCCGGAATGGTCATGAAGTAGCGGGTGATGTCGGGGTGGGTGACGGTCAGCGGCCCTCCCGCCTCGATCTGGGCGGTGAAGGTGTGCAGCATCGAGCCACGCGAACCCAGCACGTTGCCGAACCGCACCGAGAGCCAGGTGCGTCCCGTCTTGTGGGCGTAGAACGCGGTCAGTTCCTCGGCCAAGCGTTTGGTTTTGCCCAGCACGCTGGTGGCGTCGGCGGCTTTGTCGGTGGAGACGTTGACGAGCCGCTGCACCCCGTACTTCTCGGCTGCGCGCAGCACGTTGAGGGTGCCGAGGGTGTTGGTCTTCCAGCCTTCGAGGGGGTACTGCTCCAGCATCGGAAGGTGCTTGAGCGCCGCAGCATGGAAGAGCACGTCAGGGCGGTGATCGGCGAACACCTTGTCGAGGGCGTCGTAGTCGCGGATGTCGCACAGCACCATGTTCGGGGTGTCCAGGAGACCCTGGTTGAAGATCGACAGCTGCGTCCCATGCAGACCGGACTCGTCGCGATCCAGCATCACGAGTTCCTTGGGCCCGAAACGGTAGACCTGCCGCGCGATCTCGGAGCCGATCGACCCGCCCGCGCCGGTGATGAGCACGACCTTCCCGGACAGGTAGTCGGCGATCTCACCCAGGTTGGTCTGAATCTGGGCGCGACCCAGCAGGTCGGTGACGTCGAGGGCATGAAGGTTGGACAGCTGCACCTGTCCGCTGACGATCTCGCGGGTCGGCGGCATGACGAGGACGTTCAGGTCGGCCTCGTCGGCGATCGCGGAGATCTCGCGCATGAACTGCCGATCCGCCGTCGGGATGGCGACGATCACGGTGCGGGCTCCGTTCCGGGAGGCGGCGTCCACGAGATTCTCGCGCGTGCCGAGCACCTTCGCGCCAGAGATGTGAAGATTCTTGCGACTCGGGTCGTCGTCGATGAACCCGACGATGCGATAGGGGGCGTCGGGGTCGTACTCGAGGAGCCGTCCGAGTTGCTGACCCGCATTGCCGGCGCCGTAAACGATCACCGGCTCCCCCGACGAGTCGTGCCGCGACGGTCGCATCACGGAGCGGGCGATGAACCGACCAGCTGCCATGAGGATCACCGCGACGAAGGGCACCGTGAAGGTCACGACCCTGGGGTAGGTGGAGGGGGCGTAGAGGGCGAACAGCACCGCGAGTCCGGCGCCGATGCCCAGCGCCACGACCGCGAGGAGCGCGGTTTCCTCGAACGACGCGATGCCGTGCCGTCCCCGGTAGAGCTTGGTGGCGAACCCGATCGCGATCTGCAGCACCATCGCGGAGGCCGCGTAGATGAAGACGATCTGGGTCTGTTCGCCGGTGAGGACGAAGTTGTAGCGGGTCAGCACGAGACCCAGGGCGGCAACCGCCCAGGTCAGGGCATCCCAGACCGCCAGGCCGGTCCGCACCAGACCGACGCGATTACTCTTGCTCAACCTTCACTCCTCACACCGGGAACCTCAAGCGCGATCCTATCGTGGTCGGCGGGACCAACCGCCCGTCCGGACCCTGTGCCCCGACCGGAAAAGCGTGCCGCGTGGTAGCGTTGCGGCATTGTTCCGACCCGGTTTCGAGAGGTGATGGTGCCCGAGCGCGACGCCCCGACCAGCGGCTGGCGCATGCTCGGGGTCATCGTTTCGTGTGGCATCGTCCCCCTGATCCTGCTCTTTGGCATGGTCGATTCGAGGCGGATGCCGAACGGTCAGTTCGGCCCGTGGACACTTTTCCTGATCGTCGGTGGCGTGGCCGTCGCCGTCGGGGTGCCGTTGGCGTTGAAGGCAGGGGCCTGGGCGCGCACCTCCCGTCCCGGACGGTGGCTGGTCGCGGCCTTCGCGGCGCTGATTGGCTGGGGAATCGTCTCGGGTCTCACCCATGTCCAGGTCGCCTACGAACGTCTCGGGTCGCGGGGTTCGGTCGTCGTCCCCCACGCCTACGTGGTGGTGCCGATGCTGAGCGCGCTGATTGCCTGCCTGACGGGCTGGGCCGTCGCCCACGCCGTCGAACGACAGCTCCTGCCCGCCCTGCTGGCCAGCGTCGGCTGGGCGGTCCTGGCGGTGGTGGCCGTGGCGCTGGCCCGGATGGCGGTCAGCGGCACCTGGGGACAGCGCCTCAACACCCCCCTGGCGGGGGCGGCGAGCGTCCATGTCGCGTTGCTGCTGGGTGCGGCGGGTTTCCTGGGGTTGGCGGCTGCGGGCCGGGCGCGTGCGGTGAACGTGACCGCGGCGTGCGCCACCCTGCTGGGTTTGTTCCTGACTGCCTCCCGGGCGGGGGTGGCCTCGGCGGGGGTGCTGCTCCTGGTGCTCCTGCTCAGGTGGCGTCCGCGACGCCACGCCGTCGCCTTCCGGCTGGCCCTGGGTGGGGTCGCGGTGGTGGCGGTCGTGGGATTGGCGGTACTGCACCCCGAGTTCTCGCGGCTGCTGAGCCTCACCGATGAGTACCGGGCCAGGAACACCGAGACGGGACTGGCGGCCGTGTCCCAGAACCTCGTGACGCTGCTGTTCGGCACGGGTGAGGCGACGATGTGGCCGTGGATGGCCTACGAGTCCACTCTGGTGCATCTCGAACCCGACTGGGACCTGTGGACCCCGTTCGGCCCGGTGCTGCCGAACCCGCATTCGACCTACCTGTGGGCGTTCGTCGAGCTGGGGGGTGTGGGTCTGGTGCTGCTGCTGGCCGCCTTGTGGCCGGTGCTGCGGGGCGGGCTGCGGCGGGGACTTCCGCCGCTGGTGGCCCCGCTGGCGATGGCGCTGCTGCTGTCGCTGGTCTCGTTCGCCACCGACACCCACCTGGTCAAGAACTTCCCCGTCGCCCTGGTGTGGTGGTTCGGGGCCTTCGTGCTGGTGCGCGTCATCACCGAGGACGACGGAGCCGGGGCCGAGATCCCCGTCGAGGAAAGGAAGAGGTCGTGAGAATCCTGCTGCTGGGCAACGCCGCGTCGATACACACCGTGAAGTGGATCAACGGGTTGGCCTCCCGCGGCCACGAGGTCCACCTGGCCACCCAGGACGACGCCGCCGAGCACCGGATCTCGGACGAGGTGACGGTCCACCGGATGCGTCACGGCGGCGGGCTCGGGTATTTCCGCAACTCCGGTCAGCTGCGGCGGCTCGTCTCCGCAATCGGACCGGACGTGGTCAACGCCCACTACGCCAGCGGCTACGGCACCACCCTCAACCTCGCTCGCCTGAAGGTTCCCACGGTCATGAACGTGTGGGGTTCGGACGTCTACGACTTCCCCCACGTCTCGTGGCTGCACCGGGCGTTGATCCGTTCAAACCTGCGCCGCCCCACCCGGATCGCGTCGACGAGCCGCTGCATGGCCAGGGAGATCCTTCCCCTCATCGAAAACCGCGACGTCGCGATCACACCCTTCGGTGTGGACGTGACGGTCTTCTCCCCGCCGGAACCCGACGAGCGACCGACGGGACTGATCGGGACCATCAAGAAACTCGACTCCAAGTACGGCATCGACACCCTCATCGAGGCGTTCGCGAAGCTGGACTCGCAGATACGGCTCGTGATCGCGGGCAGCGGTCCGGATCGGGAGTCCCTGGAGGCCCTGGCTACCCGGCTCGGGGTCCAGGATCGCGTCGATTTCTTGGGTGCGATCCCGAACTCGGAGGTCCCCGACCTGCTGCGCCGGCTGGACGTCTACGTCGCCCTGAGCCGCCTGGACTCGGAAAGTTTCGGGGTGGCGATCGTGGAGGCCGCAGCCTGTTCCTGTCCGACGCTCGTCTCCGACGCGGCCGGGCCCGCTGAGGTGGTCGAGAACGAAACGACAGGGATCATTGTTGCCCGCGACGACCCGGACGCTGCCGCCGCGGCCCTGGACCGGCTGTTGCAGGACCCCGGCTTGGCGCGAGGAATGGGCGAGGCCGGCAGGCGCCACGTGGTCGCCAACTACTCGTGGGATCACTGCCTGGACGTGATGGAGGGCGTCTACGAGACCGCCATCGCCGACCACCGGGCCGGCAGGCGACGCTGAGAGGCGCGACGGGGTAGCATCGTCGGCCACCACAGGAAGGATCCCCATGAGCGCAGCACCGAGCCCCCGGGACTCGCATCGTCACGTCTGGATCGTCAACCACTACGCCGACATTCCTTCCAAGGACGGCGGATCCGCGCGGCACCTGGATCTGGCCCGGTACCTGCCGGAGCACGGGTGGTCGGCCTCCTTGATCGTCGCCAGCACCACCTACCCGCAGGGGAAGCAGGCGATGAAGGGGTTCCGCCTCAGGAAGATCACTGAGGAGCTCGGCGTGCCGACGCTGTGGGTGCGCACCATGGCCTACGGCACCTCGACGGCCCTGCGTTTCGTCGGGATGGTGGTCTTCGCCCTGATGACCCTGATGCCCGGCATGACCCGCGGGCTGCGCCGCCCCGACGTGGTGATCGGCAGCACCGTGCATCCGTTCGCGGCCTGGGCGGGTATGCGGCTGGCCCGCCGCTACCGGGTGCCGTTCATCTATGAGATCCGTGACGTCTGGCCCGAAACCTTGATCCATCTCGGCAAACTGTCGGAGAACAGCCCGCTGGCGAAGGTGATGTCGCGGTTGTCGCTGACGCTGTGCCGCAGGGCCTCGCTGGTGCTGTCCCCGCTGCCCCACGTCGACGAGTACCTGCGGGAAAACGGCATGCCCGACAAACCCTTCCTGTGGGTCTCCAACGGTTTCGACGGCGCCCCGGAGGATCCCGAACCTACCCTGCCGGAACGCGACACCTTCACCTTCATGTACCTCGGCAACCACAGCACCGGCGATGTCCTGGACGGCGTGATCGAGGCCTTCGACAAGGCCAGCGCCGCCCGCCCCGACCTGGAGCTGAGGTTGCGGCTCGTCGGCGACGGCACCCTCAAACCGGAGCTGCAGAAACAGGCCGCCGCCCTCCCGTCGGCGGCGAACATCATCTTCGACGACTGGATTGCCCCGACGAAGGTGCTGGAGCGTTCCCGGGAGGCCGACTGCCTGACGGGCAGTCTCCTCGACAGCCCCCTCTACCGCTACGGGATCAGCCTGAACAAGATGTTCAGCTACATGTACGCCTTCCGTCCGGTGGTGTTCGCCACCAGCGCCCCGAACAACCCGGTGCGCGAGGCAGATTCCGGGATCGTCGTGGCGGGCGACGACCGCGAGGCGCTGGCCGAGGCGATGGTGGAGATGGCCTCCGCCCCGATCGAGCGGCGCAGGCAGTGGGCGAGGAACGGGTACCGTCACCTGCAGGAGCACTACACCCCACGGATCCTCGCGGGCCTGCTCGCCGAGGGTCTCGACTCGGTGACCCACTGAGAGCTTCCGCACACGAATGCCGCCACGGGCCGGGGAAAGGTATCCTCGGCCCGTGACCGAACGCATCTTCCTCTCCCCACCCGACATGACCTCCCTGGAGCAGGAGGCGCTGTCCCGCGCCTTCGCGGGGGGCTGGATCGCGCCGCTGGGTCCGGAGGTGGACGCGTTCGAGGCGGAACTGGCGGCCTACTGCGACCGCAAGCACGCCGTCGTCTTGTCCTCCGGCACCGCTGCACTGCACCTGGCGGGCCTCACCCTGGGGTTCACACCGGGGGACGTGGTGGTCACCGCGTCGATGACGTTCGCCGCCACCACCAACGCGATCCTCTACACGGGTGCCACCCCCGTGCTGGTGGACTCCACCCCCGAGGGTGACATCGACGTGGAACTGACCCGGCAAGCCGTCGCCGAACAGCGGGACAAGGGACGCAACGTCGTCGCGATCGTGCCCGTCGACCTGCTGGGCCACGTCGTCGACCAGGAGGGCCTCAGGTCGGTGGCCGACGAATTCGGGCTGCGCATCCTCAGCGACGCCGCCGAGTCGCTGGGCGCGGTGCACAGGGGCCGGCCCGCCGCGGCCTACGGGGACCTGGCAGCCGTGTCCTTCAACGGCAACAAGGTGATGACCACCTCCGGTGGTGGCGCGGTGCTCACCGACGACCCGGAGCACGCCTCCCACATCCGCTACCTCGCCACCCAGGCCCGCCAGCCGGTGCTGCACTACGAACACACCGACGTCGGCTACAACTACCGCATGTCGAACCTGCTGGCCGCGCTGGGACGCTCCCAACTGGAGCGACTGCCCCAGATGCTGGAGCGTCGCCGCCAGCACCGCCTGTTCTACCGCGCCCTGTTCGACGGGGTCCCGGGGGTCACGTTCTTCGGGCAACCCGACGGTTCGGAACACCCCATCGGCCAGGGCGACCACGACAACTTCTGGTTGACTTCGATCGTCATCGACCCGCAGGTCGCGGGCTTCTCGCGCGACGACGTGATCGCGACCCTGGCCGACGACACCATCGAGTCGCGGCCACTGTGGAAACCGATGCACCTGCAACCGGTGTTCCAGCACCTCGACGCCTACGTCAACGGCAACTCCGAGCGCCTGTTCACCAACGGCGTCTCCCTGCCGAGCGGATCCGCCCTCGACGACGACGCCATGGAACGCGTCGCCGACCGGTTGCGCGCCGTCATCGGACGGTCCCGATGAAACGCCGCCCCTACGACCTCGTCAAACGGGCCATCGACATCCTGATCGCGGGCCTGGCGCTGATCCTGAGCCTCCCGATCCAGCTGGTGGTGGCGCTGCTGGTGCGCATCAATCTGGGTTCCCCGGTGCTGTTCACGCAGCAGAGGCCGGGCCGGAGCGGTCGCATGTTCACGATGTACAAGTTCCGCACCATGCGCGACATCACCGAGGATCTCGTCAGCGACGAGGACCGCATCACCCCGTTCGGTTCGTGGTTGCGCTCCACCAGCCTCGACGAGCTGCCCGAGCTGTTCAACGTCCTCAAGGGAGACATGTCGATCGTGGGTCCCAGGCCCCTGCTGCCCGAATATCTGCCGCTGTACACGGCCCGTCAGGCCCGCCGCCACGAGGTGCGGCCCGGGGTGACGGGCCTGGCGCAGGTCAAGGGCCGCAACGCGATGCCGTGGGCGGAACGTCTGGCCTGGGACGTGCGCTACGTCGAGACCCGCTCCTTCGCCCTCGACTGCCGCATCGTCCTGGACACCTTCAAGGTGGTGCTCGCACGCGAGGGCATCACCGAGGAGGGGCAGGTGGCCATGACCGACTTCGAGGGTGCCCCGGACGTGGAGGTCTGACGAATCGCCCATGTCGTGGACATTGTTTCGTTTCTCTTCTCGGGCGTACTAGGTTGAAGCGTTCGTCGTGAAGGTTCCACGCGTCTTGGGGCACCGCCCGGTCGTGGAACCTCGCAAAACCCTCGGAGCTGAATTCAATGGAAAAGCGTGCGCCCAAGCAGGAGAGCTTCAACTCCCGCAACTACTTCATCCTGGCGGCCATCGGG
>ERZ773042.1551-NODE-1551-length-13390-cov-2.978253_pt1 | contig 13390 bp, 13 predicted proteins | sample MGYA00511664_ERZ773042 | MGnify/ENA primary metagenome ERZ773042 (study PRJEB29015, sample SAMEA2737984) | human oral metagenome | biome: human oral; feature: human-associated habitat; material: dental | place: China | collected 2036 ... | reverse complement strand
AAATTTTATGAAGCGCAAAACGCGGTCGCCATCGACAATCACATCGTACAGGATAAGTCGATCCTCTTTTCGCAAAAGCGATGGGAAAGCCTTTCAAAACAGCAGCAAGAATGGATTATGCAAGCAGGAAAGGCCGCAAAAGATGAGAGCATTAAACGTATCAACGAAAATTCGGAAAAGATAATTGCGTTTTTCAAATCGCGCGGTTTAACGATCACGTATCCAGACACGGCACCGATGCGCAAAGCGATGGCACCGAAATATGCCGCACTGGAAGAAGAGCTCGGCGTAAAAGGTCTGATCGCGAAACTTGCCGCGCTTTGATTTTTGTTTTATCGCGATGTTTAAAAATTATGTCTTTAACAATGCAAAGACATAATTTTAAACTCAACGGGCTGTCGAAAAAGTAAGCGACTTTTGAGACAGCTCCGTTCTATCGCCGTTTTCCGATTGCGCCGATCCGAGAAGGCGGCCAAAAGCGGAAGAGCGTCGTGCCGAGTATGTATTTTTTTCCGACATACTGCGGACTCATATTCGATTCGTAAGTTACAGAATACGCGTCGAGTTTTGTAAGCGGGGTGAGCGTCTTCGTATACGAATGGCGCATATCGGCGGAATTGAAGCGGTTGTCTCCCATCATAAAATAAGCGCCCTCGGGAATATACTGCGGCCGTCCGTTTTTGTTTTCGGGAAACACGGGCATATTGCGCTGATCGAGGAGCATCACGTACAGGTTGAGCATTTCAGCCCTTTCCATGAGCGAGCGGATTTCACCGTCGCTTCTGCGCGCATCGGAGGAAGAGGCCGCTTTTATCAATTCGGCATTCCGCACGATGAGGTTTCCGACGCATTCCTTTATCATGATATTGAGCCTGTAATTCGCATCGCTGTAGATATCGCCTCCTGCATAGCTTCCCGCCTCCGGCTTCGACGCGATCCAATCGGTCATAAAGGACGAAAACCACGCAGTCCCTCCGTCCGCGCTCATGAGACGCTGCGTGAGCGCATCGAAATTGACAAAGAGATTGTATTCGTGCATCGAAGAGGCATCCATCGTAAAGGTTCCGCTGCGATCGGGAACTGCGCGTCTGAAGCGTTCGGCGAGAGCGCGGCACGAAAGGGAGGCCGCATCGATATCGTATTCGCGCCGCCTTTTTTCACACTCGATCATGAGATCGTATTCGCTTTGCGAAAGCGGAAATTCCCGTATGCCGCGCTTCGCTTTTGGGGCAACGTCGTTTAAATTCCACGCGGCAAAACGCGCATCTTTTTCGACCGGTTTGAAATCGCCCCCGTCTTTTGTGCGCGCATAGAGGACTCCGTCCTGCATCACCAGCTGCTCTCCCGGCACGCCCGCAACGCGCTTTACGAGCGGATCGGGTTTCGGTCTGCCGTTTTCATCTTTGTTGAGATTTACCGCCATAAAGGTGAGGAGGTAGACGAGCTGACTCGTAACGGTTTTCACTTCCGATTTTCTGTCCATGCTGTAATGCGGATTTCGAAACACGACGATATCTCCCCGTTCGTAGGTTTTAAGCGACGGAACGCCGACGTCGGAGAGCGGAAACTTCGGACCGCTCGCCGTTTTAAAAACGACGACACGATCGCCGACGAGAAATTCCGGCACCATCGATTCCGACGGAATCATATACAACTGCACGATAAAAATTTGAATGAGCAAAACCATAAAGATAGCCTGCACGAGCGCGTCCGCCCAATCGAGGGCTTCAAAAGCGGCACGCGCAAAGCCGCGCGGTTTTACGGAAGGATTTTTTTCGCGGTATTTTTTCCATTCGGGAGACAGAGCATATACGCGCTTTTCGTTCAGAAAATACAGCGCCGCGAGCGACGAAACGAAGACGATGCACCACAGAGAGACCGTCGCGATATCGTACCAAAACGGCGTTCCGTTTTTGCCCGCCCTTCGAAGCACAAAGGACGCGAGGAGCACGTACGGGAGATACTGCATCATTTTCCGCACGACGGGGATAGCGGAAGCATCTCCCCGCTTGAGCCGTATCGATTTATAAAAGACGATCGCCGTAAACGCGAACGAAATCGGAAACGCTAAAATCGATATGTCGGCGGAAACGGGGATGCAAAAAAGCGCAAAGAAAAAAGAAGATGCAATAGAGATGAATAGCGAAATAAACAATGTTTCGGTTTTTGATTCTGTCATAACGCCAGTATAGCAAAAATACCTTCCTTAGTGTATACTGCGAACACTAAGATTAAGGCAGGTAACGTCATGCCGCGTTCGATTTTAAATACGGTTTCCGGTCTCGATATGGTTTCGGGCGATACGGAACTGTACGAAACGCTCGTCGATTCTTTTTTAGAAGAAAATGCAAACGACAAGGCGCATTTTGCGTCTCTTGCGGAAAACGCAGCACAAGACAAAGGCTTCGTTTCATTCGTGCACAAGACGAAGGGATCGGCCGGACAAATCGGATGCGAAGCGCTTTACGATGCCGCCCTCTCACTCGAAAACGTACTGCGCGGAAAAGAAGCGGGAAACGCGACAGAACTGACACGGGTATTTTTTAAAATATACGATGAAACGATTTCCGCCCTTAGGCAATACCGTAAGCGGATTTAAAATTATTAAAAATCGCATCGGAGAACATTTGGATTTTTTCCTTTGCGCAGCTTTCCTTCCCGTATCGAAGAGAAAATGCCCTTTCATATACGCGAGCGATCGCACTCATTTTCGTTTCGGCCTCTCCCCGCATCGTCTGGTACGGCGCATCCGTTTCCATGAGGAGGTGCCCGACGTCGAGTTTTTGCACGCAGCCGATCGCACTTTTATCGCCGAAGGTGAGCGGGTTTCCGAAACTGAAATACGCGTTTACGCCGCGCTTTAAAAGAGAAGATGCGTCCTGTACGCTTCCCGTAAACGAATGAAACACGACGGCAGGAATTTTCGAAAGCGCTTTCGAGTCGCGGAACATTTTATCGAGCGCTTTGCGGCAGTGTACGACGAGCGGAACGCCGTACAGAGCTGCGAGTTCACACGAAATACGCCACGCCTCTTCCTGCCGCGCGATATCGGCTTTGAATTCCTTTGTAAATAAATCGAATCCCGCCTCTCCGATCGCACCGATGCGCCGCTCTTTGAGAAGCATTTCCATAAAGCTTGCGTTTTCGACGAGCGGAAGCTGCGGGTGCATACCGAAGGCGCACATGACCTGCGTATTTTCGTTTTCGTTGAGCTTTGCCGAAAGCGTTTCCTGCGTTAAAAACTCGTTCCGATCGTGTGCGCAAGAGACGCCGTAATACAATACGGCTTCAAGTCCGCGAAACGAATCTTCAAGCGAGTTTTCGGCGCAGCAGGCGAGATGAAAATGAGCATCCGTCAATACAGAAAACGCTAACATCCGCATTACATTGTACCGAAAATAAAAAAGCAATGCAAACATCGGGAGGTTGGAATTGAAAAGCTATACTTTAAAAAGCATCGGAAACTCATCGGACTATATGACGATTGTACGAGAAATGGAAGACGGATACGTCGTGCGCATCGTACGCGACAGAGACGGATACGACGAAGTGAAAACCGATTACATCGGCAAAGAACTCTTTGAAACCTGCATCCGCACGGGATACCTCGTCGAAATCGCGGAACCGGTAAAAATCGCCGTCAACGCGTAGCGCGGAAAATAAACGCGCCGCTTTTGCCTTCAAGTAAATTTCACGCGGCACGCATCGGGCAATGTAAACTCAACGCATAACAACGTACTCATCGACTAACGAAAGCGCGGTATGTACGCGCACATCAGTGTCGGAAACGCAGGGAAGCCAATGAATCGAGCTTCCTTGCGTTTTCATTTTACGCTCCATGCCGCGAAACCACGTTTCCTGCCGCTTCGCAAAGTGCCGTATGGCGACAACGAGTTTTTCGTACAGTTCGTCGCGGGAGGCGATTTTCCCCTGTAAATATTCGGCGACGAATCCGTATTCGAGACCGAGCGTTTCAAGCCGCTCCCACGACGCGCCGCTTTTGTGCAAATTTTCCACTTCTTCTATCATGCCCGAATCGAGGCGGGCTTTGAGACGCTTTGCAATGCGCTCACGCAGCTCTTCCCTCAAAAGCGTCGTACCGATGACAAGCGGACGGATGTCGGGACGGCTCGTCATCGTCTTTCGCATGATGTCCGCTTCAGGGCGCATCCGATACTCCGCTATCTCTATCGCCCGTATGCAGCGCGCTTTATCGCGGAGATATTCGCGCGTGTGGAAATCCGGTTTCAGCGAAAGCAAAAGCCGGGAAAGCTCTTCGAGGGATTTCGCCTCAAGTTCTGCTCTCCGCTTTTCGTTTTCAGGCACTTCGATCAAATCGTAATTTCTAATAATCGAGTCGAGGTACATACCGGTACCGCCGACGACGACGGGCAATTTTTTCCGGCCGACGATATCCGGAAAGACGCGGTAAAAATCCTTTTGATATTGAAATACGCTGTATTCGCTTTTGAGATCGGTTATGTCGATAAGGTGATACGGAACGGGACTTCCGCCCGAAACGTATTCGTCCAAGTCTTTTCCCGAACCGATGTCGAGACCCTTGTACACTTGCCGCGAATCCGCCGAAACGATTTCACCGTTCCGCTCCCGCGCGATCGCAACTCCTATCGCCGTTTTGCCGCAGGCGGTCGGTCCCAAAAGGATGACGCAGTTGCAGCTCTTTTCGCTTTCCGCCACTCACAGCACCCGCGCAATCGCGCATTTCAAATATTCCGATCGCTCATAGCCGAGGAGTATCGGATGATCCTCTCCCGCTCCCCGCTTTTCCAATATCTGTACACGGCGGCCGCTTGAGGCGGCTGCGTGCATGAGCATATCGTAAAACGTATTCGCGTCGAAAAATGCGGAACACGAACAGCTTATTAATATGCCGCCTTTTCCGAGCAGGCGCATCGCACGCAAATTGATTTCTTTATAACCGCCGTACGCTTTTTGAATGTTTTTCGCGCTCTTCGTAAAGGCCGGAGGATCGAGGACGATCACGTCGAAAGTTTCACCCGATTCTTCATATTTTTTTAATAAATCGAAAACGTCGGCGAGCACGGGTTTGACTGTATTCTCTTTTTTATTGAGCGCGATATTTTTTTCGATCATCGAAAGCGCGTCTTCCGAAATTTCCGCGGCAACTACTTCACGCGCACCGGCAAAAGCTGCCGCGAGCGCAAAAGCGCCCGTATGCGAAAATGCGTCGAGCACGCGCTTACCGTGACAAAACGGCATGATCGCTTTACGGTTATCCTTTTGATCGAGAAAAAAACCGGTCTTTTGTCCTTTTGCGATATCGACATAAAAGAGGATGCCGTTTTCGTTTATCGTAATCACGTCGCCGCCGCTTCCGTATATCCAGCCCGTCCTTTCTTCGAGCCCTTCTTTTTCACGGACGGCGGCATCGCTCCGCTCGTATATACCCTGGGGACTGCACGTTTTAATAAGGGCTGCCGTAATCTCTTTGCGGAAAACTTCGCACGCGAGCGCAAGGAACTGCACGACAAGATACACGGAACCCTCGACGGATGCAAAGCGTTCGACGATGAGACCGGGAAGCAAATCGGCTTCGGCAAAAACGAGACGATAGGAATCGAGCTCGCCGTAACGGATGCGCCGCATATTCGCCGCATCGCGGATGCGCGCATCGATAAACGCTTTCGTATTTTCAAACACTTTGTCCGCATGAGCCGAAGAGAGCATGCGCACGCATATCTTCGATTTTCGGTTGATAATGCCCGTACCGATAAATCCGCCTGCAGCCGTAAACACTTCGCACGCGCTTCCGTCGGCACTTTCGCATTCGGAAAGCGGCGCATCTTTTCGGCCGCTCCCGTCGGATGCAAAGTATTTTACATGAGAGATTTCGTTGTCGAATACCCACGGAAAGCCCTGTACGACTTCCCTTTCTTCTTTCGGTTTTAAAAAGATACGAAGCGCATCATTCATAGCAAAAGCATACTAGTGCGAATGCCGAGTTTTGTAAATGACCCGATTGCACCGCACAGGGCAACCGTATCACCGCGTCAGAGCCAAGGGCGCACTTCGTTTCGAAGATCGTCCGCGTTTGTAAAACGGAAGGTGCGGATGCCGAGCGATGAAGAGGCCGCGCAGTTCGCTTCGTTGTCGTCGGTAAAAAAGATATCCTCAGGTGCAACGCCTTCTGCGAGCATGATACGCTTCCAAAATTCGACGTCAGGCTTCGACGCACCGATCATATTCGACGCATAGGTTTTATCGAAGAACGCATAATCGCTTCTCGCAAGGTGAATATCGTAATGGCTTTGAATCGTGTTCGTTCCGCACACGACGCGGTATTTTTTTCGGAGCGCTTTGACGATATCGACTACAGCGCCGTCGAGGACAGGATTAAAAAAGAGACCGAGGTAGTCCATCGGCACGCGCACGCCCGTCCGCTTCTCAAACTCGCTCCAAAACTCATCGGTCGTCACTTCTCCGTTCGAAAGCATCGTCATAATATCCGCGTCTCGAATATCGATTTTTTTGTTAATAATTTTTCCGCGAGCCGCCCTGTCGTATTTGCAGGCCGCATAGAATTCCCCTTCGCTCATACCGGCTGCCTTTGCGGCGGCGCCTTCAACCGCAACGTTGTGAGCAACGACATTGCCCATGTCAAATATAAAAAGCTTCATGGAAAACGAGTATAGCGTATTCGGGAAAAAGAAACAAATGCACGGCAAAGATCGCTCGAAGAAAAGGCCTTACGCGCTCGTTGCGAAGCTTGCGCACCAATGCGGCATTTTCGAAAATCGACATTTTCTGCAATGCCGCATTTATAGGAATGCGATTACGTTCACGTCGCTTCGTCGAGCGCCGACGGATTTTCACGGGCGATCTGTACATACGAGTGAAGCGTCAAAACCGCTTCCCACGCGATGCAGATATCGAAATATCCCTGCGCGTGATCTTTTCTGTCGAAATAATCCCAATCGGTATGGTTGATCTGTTCGGGCTGCCAGCCCGCAAACTTCGCTCCTTTTCCGAGCGGCTCTTTTTCGGACGCGACGAGCGCAAGGCAGGCGCGCATCATACAAAGCGCCGCATCGCGATAAAACGGATCTCCGCACAATGCATGCAAGCGCAAAAAATCGCGGGCTATATACATGCCGTAAAAATCGAGATGATGATGCGCGACCGAAACGGAGGTCATGCCGCGCGTTTTAAAATGCAGACGGTCAAGCGGCGTTCCCTTCGGAAAGCGGACGTCGTACTGCCACATCCACGTATACGCGAAATTCGCAGCGGCTTTCGCATCTTCCAAAAACCGCCCGTCTCCGGTAAACGCGTAGAGGTCGAGACTTTCGCGGAGGAGAACGGCGGCGGACTCTTTGTCAAATGCGTCGGCGTCGAGCGTGTCCCCGTAATAGTCGGCGTTTCGTATCATGCGGTGATAGTATTCGCCCGAAAGCGCGAGCGCGGTTTTGATTTCTTTTTGCAGTTCTTCGTCCGCATGCGGATAGAGCGCTGTCAAAAAAATAACGATGTATGCACCGTTCGTTCCGCTGCCGTTGACGACTTTTCCGTCTTCGCGCCGCCATCTGCCGAAATTGCCCGAGTCCGCTTTTTCTTTATCGCGCACACAGTGCGAAAGATAAAAGCGGGCGACTCTCTTCGGAAGCTCTATAAATTCGTCGATGCGAGGCCCGAGTTCGAGCAGCGCTTCATAGAGCTCGATGTACGCACTCATCGCTTCTCCGTTACAGCGGGCATTTATCAATTTCGCATAATCGGAATGCTCGGATACGCCGAGGTAGCCGCCCCACTCGTCCCTCGCGATGCTGTAATTGTCGCGGTAGATACCGCTTTTTTCGGGATGTTCCGCGCGTAAAAAATACCGCCCGATCGCTTCGGCAAGCCGAGCATTGCCGCTCTTTGCAAACACGACGGCGCCTTCGACGCTTTTTACGAGAAAGGACGCCGCAGTAAATTCGTATATAGACTGCAGATCGCCGTTACCTTTCCCCATGCGGATAAAAGCACTACCGTCGTCCGCCGCATCCGTAAGAAATTCGAGATGGACGAGCTTACGGGAAAACCACTCGTCCCACACTGCGCGCGGCGAAGTGTGAGCGGAAACTGCAGACGGCACCGCACCGACGGCGGATTCGAAAACCGCGGAGCAGCGTTCGACCGCCGCACACGCAGAATCCGCATGCACCGGCGTCTTTTGTGTTTTCGAAAAAACGTTTTCACCGCAACAAAAATTATTAATTTTCTTTTGCGCCGAGACGAGCGATGAAAATTCCCGATAAACCGAAAAAAGCGTATTTGCACAAAGTTCGCTCACCGATGTCGTAAAAACAAACTGTACTCTCCGTATGACAAGAGGCTTTTCGGGTGAACAGTCGTCCGCGCGGAAGTGCGTGTTTTTCGAAACGTGAGACACCGTACGCGTTTTGCCGCAATAGGAAAACGGATATTCGGAAGGCGGAAGGCGCATTTCAATTACAACCCTGTTTTCCGCCTCATACGCGCACACGTGCGCCGCTTCGGAAGGATCGCTCGCAGGAGAAATGCAAAAGGCGGTAAAATCGCATCCGTCGCGTATCACGACGCAGCCGGGAAGAGGGGTGCGATCTTCGCGAAATGCAAACGCCCGCTCTATGCCGCCTTTGGGAAAAGCGCCCCGCCCGCAATTGTTTTTTCGGTACAGCACGGATGGAATAAAAAGCTCGAGCTTTCCGGATTTTTTTGAAAAAGAAATACGGGATGCAAGCTCATAGCTTCCGCTTTCCGTGATCGTCCATTCGGTTTCAACGGCGGCAAAGCGCGAATCCTGAAAAACGACGCGGATCTTTCCGTTGCAGCCGGCACTGCAGGAAACGCTCATCGCCGCGCCGAGCGCCGAAAGGATTTCCGTTTTTTCCATACGGTGTTAACCCTTTATGCCCGTCATCACGAGACCCGCGACGATCTGTCTTCGAAAAAGCGCGTAAAATACAAACTGCGGAATCGAAGCGATGAGGGCGCCCGCCATGATCATCGCGTATTCGGTTCCGTGCGTTCCTTGAAAATTGGCAATGCCGACGGTGATCGTATACTTCGCCGATTCGCTTACGGCGATAAGCGGCCACAAAAAATCGTTCCACGCGTTGATAAACGAAATGATGACCGTCGTTATCATCGCGGCTTTGCCGACCGGCAGCATCACCTGCATAAACGTCGTAAAGCGGCTCGCCCCGTCGATAAAGGCGGCTTCTTCGAGCGCATAGGGTATGCCTTCATAAAATTGTTTGATGATAAAGACGCCGATCGGAAGCGCAAGGCGCGGCAGCAAAACGGCGGCGAGCGTGTCGAGGATGCCGTATGCGTTGAACTGCATATACAGCGGTATGATGAGCACTTGAAACGGAATCATCATCGCAGCCATAACCGTCCAAAAGACGATACGCCTTCCCTTAAAGCGTATGCGGGCGAGCGCGTATGCGATCGGTACGTCCAAAACCAGAGTACCCGCAGTGACGGAAAACGAAACGATAAACGAATTCAAAAGCCAGCGGAATATATCGGTCGATAAAAATGCTTTTTGATAATTGACAAGCGTCGGGCGCAGCGGAATCAACGTAATGATGTCGGACATAACGTCCTGTTCGGTTTTGAGAGACGTAACGACGAGCCAAAAAAGCGGAAAGAGCCACAGCATCAAAAGCAGCGCCGTCAAAAAAATTAAAATATATTTTTTCATTCTTCGCCTGCCGAAATCGCTTTATACTGGAACAGCGAAATTATTAAGATGATAAAAAACAATACGTAAGCCATCGCGGACGAATATCCCATTTTAAAATATTTGAATCCCGTTTCGTAAATATACTGCACGAGTACGCGCGTCGAACCGTGCGGCCCGCCTCCGGTCATCACGTACACTTGTCCGAAAATATTGAACGACGCGATAATCTGAAGAATAAGACACAGAGCGGTCGTCGGACGGACAAGCGGCAGCGTTATGTGAAACACCGTCTGCACATAGTTCGCCCCGTCGATTTTCACGGCATCGTATATCTCCGATGAAATCTGTTTGATGCCCGCGGAAAAGAGTATCATATTGAAGCCTGCAGTCCACCACACCGTCGTCGCGATTATCGAAGTCATCGCGTATTTCGTATCGGTAAGCCAGCCTATGGGTTCTCCGCCGAACAGCTTGATGAATTGATTGACAATGCCGTAATTTTTTTGCAGCAGCCACGCCCACAGTGTGCCGATGACGGTGATCGAAAGGATGTACGGCAGAAAAAAAATATTTTCCGCAGCATCTTTTAACGGAGAACGGGAAGTGACGAGGAGCGCCATAAGAAAGCCCGTTACCAGCAGGAGCGGCGTCGAAACGAGCACGAACACGAGCGTGTGACCGAGGCTCGAATAAAAGGTTGCGTCTTTAAAAAGTTTTACATAATTTCCGAACCCCGTCCACGTGCGAGTCGAAAGGATATCCCAATCGAAAAAGCCGATAAAAAGACCGAACAGCATCGGGAAGAGGAGAAAAAGTGCAAACACGATCATAAACGGAAGGCAAAACAAAATGCCGTCTTTCAAATCCGAATTTCCGGGAATCATAATTTTCCAAAAAAAATATTATTAATTAATAATTATCGCACGCAAAGGGCGGCCGCGGCGGTGTTTTTAAAATCGCTGCCCGGCTGCTGTGCGAAACGGTTAAGCCTATCAATCGGTTCAAGGGGCCGCGTCAAAAGTTTCTGCTTTTTCGACAGCCCCTTTACGCAACCTCAATAACTTGCGAGTATTTCGTTTACTTTCTTTTCCATGCCGGCGACGGCCTGCACGCCGTTTTGATTTTGCGCGACGGCAGCTTCAAGCATATCGGAAAGATTGTCGTAAATTTCCTGCCATGCGCCAGTGTTCGGAGCGGCGATCACCGATTCGGCCGCGGCGACGTATCCCGCGCGGTACGGCAGCGCTTTGAACTCGCGCTTTTCGCGGACGGAAAGCATCGTCGGAATGTGTCCCGCCTTTGCCCACATTTCGCCGTGCTGCGTCATCCAGATGATGAACTTCGCGGCGGCTTCTACCTTTTTGGGATCCATTTTTCTTTGTACCGGAATCGCAAGCGTATGAGAACCCGCCCATGCGCCGGCTTTTCCCATCAATGCGGGAAACGGCACTGCGGCGAAGTTCAATCCCGCCTGCTTTTCGAGCGCGCCGGTCGCCCACACACCGTTGATATAGAACGCCGTTTTTCCGAGACGGAAATCCGTCATCGCCGAATCGTAATCGTATCCTTTCGGAGTGATACCGTATCTGTTGACGGAATCGATAAGCCCCTGAACGACTTCCGCGCCGTCTTTGTTGTTGAACGCCGCTTTTTTGCAGTCGGCGGTAAGAACGCTTCCGCCTTTTTGTCCCATACCCGACACGAATATGCGTGCAAGCGTATAGGCCTTATAAGTGGCGGTCGTGTTGTCCACGCCCAATCCCACGGCACCGGTTTTTTCCTGCACCGTCTTTGCAGCCCTCACAAGTTCGTCGTACGACTCGGGAACCTTTGCGATGCCCGCCTTTGCGAGCAGGTCTTTGTTGTAATACATGATGATCGGATGCACGTCGAGCGGAATCGAATAAAGCTTGCCGTTGAAGCGGCACGCGTTCAGCGGCGCGGGAACGAAATCGTTCATCGGAGCGTTGATCTTTTTCATCACATCGTCGAGCGCGTAGAGCGTACCGCTCTTGACGAAGGGCAGCATACTGTCGCGGTGCACGACGACGATATCGGGTGCTTTTTTGCTTGCAAGCGCCGTCGTCAGCTTCGTATAATAATCGGTGTACTTTGCGGGATCGCTTTTCAGCTGAATATCCTTGTGCGTGCGGTTGAATTCGGCGATCATCGCGTTGAAGAATTCTCCGTCACCTCCGGTAAACAGCGACCAAAACGTCAGCACGACGGGTTTTTCCGCGGCGTGCACGGACGGTACGCTGAACGCCGCAGCGACAGCGATACAAAAAACGGCACATAATTTTTTCATAAAACCTCCATAAAAACTTTTGCGGAATGCTTCAGCATCTCCCAAAGATTTAACCGTGCGCGAACGGCGCACGACTATCCCCTTTTGCAGAGCACAAATCGATTTCCCGTTTCGCTCCGTTCGGAGTCTTTTTTTTCGTAGACTCCCGGAATATGATGCGCGCATCGAGATGCCGCGTTTCATACGGCAGCTCCCGATCTTTAATATGGCGCAGCAATTCAAGCACCGCTTCCCGTCCGAGTTTGTACTTCGGCACATCGATCGTACTCAAGCGGGGCTGCATATACTGCGATATGTTTAAATTATCGCAGCCGAACACTTCGACGTCGTCGGGCACGATCCGGTTGTTTTCATACAGCGATTTGAGTACGCCCATCGCAACCAAATCGTTAAAACAGACTACCGCGGTAAAATCCGTCTGCAAGTGCAGCGCGTGATTTATGGACGCATAACCGTCGTCGATGTGCCCCGCAGTCTTCACTATGAGCGCAGGGTCGGCTTTTTTGCCCGCGCGCTCGAAAGCGCTCACATAACCGCAGAGCCGGTCGAGCGAATTGCTGATCGTGTCGGGGCCTGCGATATACAGAATACGCTCGTGTCCGTTTGCGAGCAAATGCGCGACGACTTCTTCCGTACTCTCTCTGTCGCGGTGCAAAAGCGAATGATCTTCGAGCCCCCGCACTTTTCTTCCCGCAAACACGAAAGGCACCGAAAGCTCCGTATACAGTTTACGAAGCGCATCGTTGTCGTACAGCGGCACGCTGATGATCCCGTCGACGCTTCTGCCCTGCAGCGTCCTGAGCGCCGCGCATTCGTTTTCGACCTTTTCTTCCGTGTTCATCAGCAAAATATGATAGCCGTGCCGCTTCGCCGTATCTTCGATACCGAGGATAACTTCGGCAAAAAACGGATTCGACGAATCCGCCGACACCACTCCGAGCACTTTCGTCTTATGCGATCTCATACTCGACGCGGCGTAATTCGGCGTATAGCCGAGATCGGATGCGGCGCTTTTTATCTTTGCGCTCGTACTTTCGCTGATGCGCGTATCTCCGCGCAGCACGCGGGAAACGGTATTGACGGAAAAGCCGGTTTGCGCTGCAATCTGTGAAAGCGTCACACTCATCAGATAACGTTACCCCGAAAATACGGATTTGTCAAATATTTTTTTATTTTCAACGGAAATAGACGGTTTTTATTTAATTTTACTTAATTTATTTAGTATTTATTTAAAAAGCACTGCGATAACGGGATAACGATAATCCGACGATCTGCAATATCGCTTTTCAGTAAGCGTATGCGATCAGCCCGCGCTTTCCCCGCCCCACCATTCCTCGAGCATCGCGCGGGCTTGTACCTGTAATGCGGGCGCGACACAGACTTCGAGC
>ERZ773042.1546-NODE-1546-length-13403-cov-2.617021_pt1 | contig 13403 bp, 24 predicted proteins | sample MGYA00511664_ERZ773042 | MGnify/ENA primary metagenome ERZ773042 (study PRJEB29015, sample SAMEA2737984) | human oral metagenome | biome: human oral; feature: human-associated habitat; material: dental | place: China | collected 2036 ... | reverse complement strand
TAAGCACGGGTATTGGTTGATTGCAGAGGAACTTAAGCTTGTGACTAGAAGAGAGGATTCGACGGAAAACGTGGCGGTCGAGAAAAAGAAAAAGAATGAAAAAGAGGTGGATCACGAGAGTTCATTAGATCGTCAGAACCATTACAAAAAAGCGGCACGTCAGCCGATTGAGTTTATGCAGGAACTTATGACACCAGAGGCTTTTGATGGGTTTCTCTTGGGTAACATACTCAAATATCGCTTGCGTGCGGGGTTCAAGGACGATGCCAGCAAAGACATCGAGAAGGCGGCACAGTACGCTTGCTGGCGCGAACTGGCGAAGAAGGGCATCATGATCGACCCCGAGAGAGACGTTGTACCAGAAGGATTTACCTATGAGGTGGTATGAATGATTAAAGAGAACAAAAGAATAGAAGAAGTTCGCGCAAAGCTCAAGAAAGCGGATGAGCTACAGAAAGAGGCATTGGACATTTCGAGATTTCTTTCGCAAGACAAGACGGCGCTCTCGGAAATAGAGGAGGTTAAAATAGAGCTTCAAGCAAGATGTACAACAAAAACCATTGTATTTAAAAGAGGAGACCTGTTTAACGCAGTTATTTATCCCATGCTTGACACAATGGAAGCATATCTCGCGAAGAAAGAGAAAGAGTGGCGATCATTTGAAATATAAGGTCGGAGACAGGGTGTTCCACAAGAAAAGAGGATGGGGGATTGTAAAAGGGAGTAAAGAGATTTGCTCTTGCCTTTGCTATGCTGTTGACTTTGATGAGAAGCGTTGTGATGGATTCTCATGTGATGGACTATGCAGAGATGGCCACGGGTTCTTCATTTTGGAGTTTGATCTATCCAAACACGACTCCTTTCTGAATGATATAAGGATTGGTGTCGGTGGGACGTTACATGACCTCCAAAAAGAGTGGAATAAACTCACAATGTGGGGAAAGTTCGTTTATAGCGCCCTGGCTATTTTTGTATCTCTGTCCATGTCGCTCTATATTGCGGCAGAAGGATTACCATACGACGCGTGGAAAGTTTTTGAAAGAGGCTACAAAAAGTTGTCTCACATTTTCAGAATATATAAGGAGTGATAAGCGAAGAATGAATAATTTGAAGAACATGACCGTTGTCAAACGCGACGGTACAGAAGTTCCTTTCGATTCGGAGAAGATTTATAATGCTGTGGAAAAGGCTTATATTTCGGTAGGAAAACCTCTTTTATGCCGAGGAGAGTGGCCAGATGACTATATTTGGCAAATAGCCGAGTGGGTTATGTTGAAAATTGCATCCACGGAAGTTCTCAAGATTTCGGTTGAAGAGATTCAAGACATAGTAGAGGAAATGTTGATGGAAGAAGTTCCCAACGTAGCCAAGGCATATATCCTCTATCGCCAGAAGCGCACGGAAGCACGAATGGCTAAGTCGGAGATGATGAAAAACGTCGAGAAGCTCGTTCAAGAGATGAATCACGATAATGCAAATACACAGAACAGTGCTGCATCAAAGATGTATGGCATCGCGGAAAGCGTATCGAAGGAATATTTCTTGAGCAAGATGTCGGCTCGTCATGCGGAGAACCATCGAAAAGGCAGAATCTATATTCACGACTTAGGCTATTATGGCTTGACATGGAACTGCTTTTTCAATCCGTTGGGCAAGATGCTTAAAAATGGGTTTGACAATGGTGTAGGCTATATCCGTCCTCCGAAGAGGATCGCCTCTGCCGTAGCACTGGCATGTATTATCCTCCAAAGCAGCCAGAATGATATGTTTAGGCTCATTCAGAGCATCTGGACACTGGTGCGGTGACGTGCCAGAACAAACTCTCCTTTAACCTATTATCGTAGGGTGTGTGACTTACACGGAAACGTGGAGCTGTAGGAAATGACGGCTTGAAGTCGCGCTAACAGGGAACGCTGATGCATAGTCCCGCATCGGAAAATCCTGTGCCACAGCTTCTGTTGCGTCCTTGGAAAAGGAGGTGACAGTAATAGAGATTACAGAAGAAATGGTGCAGATAAATAAGCTGCATGGATTTCATGATGTAAAGGACATCTATTATATGAAAGGGTATGACGTTTATAATGTTGTCTCTGGACACAAGAAAAAGATTACAAAAAGTCAAAGATACCCTTACGTTACGCTAGAAAGAAAAAACAAAAAAATTCCAAAGAAGTGCCTTATGCATCATTTGGTTGCCCTTTCGTATATCGGGAATAATAAATTTGAAGTCATAGAGCATCTGAATGACAATCCTGATGATTTTAGGATAGAAAATCTAATGTTTTCCTCCCAAAAAGAGAATGTTAAAAGGGCATTTACGAATGGTCATCCAAACAGAAAGGAACGACTGTTTAGGGTTGAGCTTTATACAGGAAAGAAGTACACCGGGACAATGAAACATCTCTCGCGATTGCTTAACGTCCCAAGACAAACACTGTATTGTATTTTTTACGAAAAAAGGCATGGAAAAAACATAATGAGCGTAACAGAAGCTAGGTCAACAGACTATCAAAAGGGTATCGGGCGCGAAAAGTATTCTGTCTTATCAGCAGATTAACCGAGAGTAACCGAGTAGAGTAGGATAACTATTGATACGCTATCCGAAAATGGAGCGTCTTTGTTTGGAACAACAGAGATGGAGATATAGTCGGCCTGTCTTAAGTGGCAGGTGGGAGGGCAGGGCTTCCTTAACTTCGATACCGATCTTGCGCCGTATGTCGCTAAAGAGCGCGAATGGCAGCGGAGCAACATGAAGAACGGTAGACGTAGAGGAGGCTACAGAGAAAGCTGTCTATCAAGCGATGGAGGCTTTCGTATATAACATGAATACCATGAGGAGCAGGTCTGGTGCCCAGGTTACCTTCTCAAGCGTTTGTTTTGGAACAGACACCTCCGAAGATGCGCGAATGATAAGCCGTAATCTTTTCAAGGCATATATGGCGGGCTTGGGTAATGGAGAGAATCCCATTTTCCCGAATCTGTGCTATCGTCTTAAAGACGGCATCAATTTACATAAAGGGGAGCCGAACTTTGACATTACAGAACTGGCGATTGAGTGCGTAGGCAAGCGCATACAGCCGCGTTTTGTGTTTGCCGACAGTCCTGCATACGATGGGCTGAGTCTCTCCGATATAGGAACTATGGGTTGCCGCACAGCAATAAGAAGCAACATAAACTCTGATGAGAGACATCACGGTTCTGACGCAAAAGGGAATCTGTTCTTTAACACGATCTCCTTGCCGTATCTGGCATTGGAAGCAAAAAGAAAATGTGAAGAAAACAAAGAGCCTGATCTCCGTTACGTTTTCAACAAAATCCTTTTTGAAGCTGTTACAGATGCGATTGACGAATTACTTGAACGCTATGAAGTAGTTAAAAACTTCCGCGTAAAAGATATTCCGTTTGTTGGTCAGTGGTATATGGGCAGCGACGGTAACGGCGATGGCTTAAAGCCGGACGATACTGTTGAAAGCATGGTAAGGCATGGCTCTCTGTCTGTAGGGTTCGTCGGTCTTGCTGAGTGCTTGAATGTTCTCGTTGGACACCATCATGGCGAATCGAAAGAAGCTCAAGAGCTTGGATTAGACATCGTTGGTTATATCCGGGGAAGGACGAACGCGGCCACAGAAAAGTACAGGCTGAACATAGTAACATTCGCTACTCCCGCCGAAAGCTCTTGTTATACGCTTTTGAAAAAGGCTCGTGATGAGTTTGGCATCGTAGAAGGGGTGACGGACAAAGAATACTTCACAAATTCAACGCATTTACCCGTGTCGTTTGAGTGCGACATGAAGAAGAAAATTGACATCGAAGCACCATATCATTTGCTCTGCAACGGCGGTCATATCTTCTACATTGAGACAGGTTCTTCTCCGAAATGGAATCCGTCTGGTGTGCTCAAAACGCTGCAGTATATCGCTAAGAGCGGTATCGTATACGGTGGCCTGAACTGGCAGCATAACTACTGCAATAAGTGTGGTTGGCAGGGATCGTTAGGCAATAACGACAAAGAGCCTATCTGCCCGAGGTGCGGAAGCAAAGACATCAAAATCACGCGAATTATTACGGGGTATTTGTCTACGACAGACCACTTTAACGCAGGAAAGCTCGCTGAATCTGGCGATAGGACGGCGCACGCATGAAATACAAGAGGAGAACGCTTTATAAAACGTGCGAAAGCCCTTATATGAGAATCGCGGGAATCAGAAAAACCTCCTTGCATGATGGAGCAGGGGTAAATCTTGTGGTGTTCTTCCAGGGGTGCATCCATAAGTGTGATGGTTGCCAGAACCCTGAGACATGGAGCAAAGACGGGGGTTATAAAGTCCTCATCTCTGATGTCATTAAGCAAATCGAAGAAAAGATGGGCTTTATCAGTGGTGTGACTTTTTCTGGTGGCGATCCCGTTCAACAGCCGGATGCTTTGTGTGAAATTGCTAAGTGGTGCAAAGAACACGGCTTGACGACTACGCTCTATACAGGTTATCAGATATATGACTTGTACGAGGAGTGGTACGATAAAAGGTGCATAAGGTGGAGGTACTTGCCGTTTATGCCCTACATTGATGTCGTGATTGACGGCGAGTTTGAGAAAAGCAGAAAGGGAGATTTACCTTTCCGTGGTAGCGACAATCAGTTTATATGGCGACGTGGGCAGAACTATACCGACAAGCATCCAGAATGGGTTACGCTTGTAGACTACGACGGATGCTTTACGTTAGAGACATTCAGACCATAGGAGGTGATAAACTGGAAAACATGAAGCGTTATGCTGTGTATGTTGATGTGCTTATTCGGGGGACATTGGTCATTGATGCACCGTGTGATGAAGATGCTCGAATAAAAGCTTCGGATATTCTTGACGATGTTGACGAAACGAACGCCCGGAAGGTGTTTGATGACCATTCCTTCGATGTGGAAGTAAAAAACATGGAAGAAGTAGAAATGGATGCTGATGAGGGATATGTCTTATAGGATGCCAAGTCTTGTGAAATGGGGGAATTGTTGAAGAATGTTGGAAATGAGTTCGGAAATGTATAATGCCGTTACTTTTTGCGTCGGCATGGCCGAGTTCCTTATCGGATGGAATCTAAGACTCCCAAGGAGATAAGTTGACTAACCTACATGTGCTTCTTTGTAGAAAGGGAAGCGAATGTTATACGGTAGTCGCGCAAGATACGCTCGAAGGAGCGATGCAGAGTCTAGGGACGTATTATGATGATGTGAAGTATGTGAGAGAAGAGCCAGATGGTTCTCCGTTTATAAAGAAATGGTGCGGAACGCGGCGTATAGGGAGCAGTGTCTTGAAACATTGCGCCTTTAACAGTGTATACCGCACGAGAAAAAAGAAACCACTGCATGAAACTTGACTCTGTTGTAGACATTATGTCTATGTATGATGATAGTGAACCTTCGGTGGTCGCTGAAAGAACGATACGGAAGTATGGCATAAGCGCTTGTGAAGCACTGGCAGAGGCAGAACGTAGAAAAGAAATTGTCGAGAACCTGCGCGTTATCATGGAAGCTCTTACAGAGAATCAGCGTAAAGTGTTATTGATGACTGGCGCGGGATATACACAAGAGGAAATAGGGAGAGAAATTGGGATGACGCAGCCAAGCGCTAAAGAGGCTCAAGACTCCATTCCAAAAACTCTTGAAAAAGCCGCAGACGAGGATCGTATACAGTTCTTGAGAGAAAAAATAGAACAGTTATCTGCCACATCACGGGGAAGACACTCTAAGCTGTACGCCGATTTGAAAGAAGAGCTTGCGTATAGGGAAAAGGTTCGTGAAGCACTCAAGAAGCTGATCGTATTACTCGAACCGCCTGTAAGTATGAGAGAAATGGACGGCAGCGCTTTTGAAGGAGCATATCCTTTTGAAATAGCAACGGCAGTTGGAACAGGTATAAGGCAAGCTATAGACAGAGGTCACAAAGTCATGAAGCCTACGTCTAAGTGTGTGATACCCGAATACCTGCACGATGCGTTCTGTGATAGCAATGGAGTATTTCACGGAAACATTACCTATAAGCCTAGCTATGTCTCTCCGATATGCTGCACCTTATGTGCTAAATGTAAGCGCAAGAAAGATGTTGATGGCAGAGATGGACGCGGTGATTATGGAATAGAGAAGGTCTTGTGCTCTGAGTTGCCTTCCGATTTACATTCTGCTTAAGATTGCCATATCGTAACCAAAAGAAATAGAAATAGAAAAAGCCCGCTAACCTCATATTCGAGGCGCGGGCTATTTTTTTTGTTTATATAGTTGTAACCTTTTTTCTACGATAGTTCTGACCATATCTGGGGTTTGTCTACATCATAACATGCATCCCAATCGGAGAAATAGCTATCTACGTCGTTTCTATAGCGAATATCTCCGCTCAAGACGTTTTCGATATATTCCTCTTTTGCTGGATATGTTATATACATTCCGATGTGCTCAAAATTTGGCTTTGCATCTGCGTCCACCTTTTCGTAAAGCGGGATTGCCTTAAATACGGCGCAGTCGCGATGGTGTTTCCATTTGTAGCTAACATAGTAGGTTTTGTCCCCTATATCAGTTATGTTTCCTTCGCCTATAATATCCTTGGCCATATTTTCTGTTGTCTCTACGGTCATAACACGCCTCCTTAATTAGTCTGTAGCCCACAGTGGTTTCCTTACGCAATATTGATGAATACGCCATGCGATACCTTCTCCATTCGGAAAGAACGTCTCAATAGCCCAACGAAGCTCGTGCTCACAAAGGAGCTGGCCGACTCTATCCTCTTTCTTGAAGTCGTTATACAAGGATGAGAAATATTTGCGGATAACATAACGAGCGTTCTCGATGTCGCCTTCTTCGCCGTCTATGCTGTTTAGATAGTGGTCAAAAAACATCTTTGTTACGTCCGGCTTGCCCTTGGTTTCAGCTTCTTCGAGGACGTGCATGATTGCGCCTTCGATCTTATGTGCTACCAGAAGCTCTTCAATGCTCCATTCAATGTCATCATCGGGGAACATGTATGAAAATGCATCCTGCTCCTCCTTGTTTTTCTCATAATAGCGCACTGTACTAATTTCCGCAGCGCGTTCGTATTCCTCAATCCACTTCAAGGCTTCTTTTTTACTGCACGTTTTCGGAATTTTCTGTCCTGTTAGTGACCATGCGTCATAGATAATCCCGTCGACGACTTGCTTCTCGTAAAGAGGGATTACGCCATCGGAGCTGCAAGGAAGTGAGCCGAAAGGTGTGCCTTTGTAGTCGTATGTATTGGCAAACACCTTCATCCATCGGACTTCGGAATCCGACGCCATGCGATCAACAAGAGCTTGCATAGCTTTCGTTCCTTCAATCGCTATTGTACGAGCGAAGTCTCCGTCTATACGATCCCCTGCGTACTCCTTTCTTCCTTCGTACCAAATTACATATTTCATGGTTATGCCTCCTTGTCGTACCGATAGACAGCTTTTGTTCCATCCGTCATTGTTATCGTGACGAGAATAGGAAAGCGTTTGGCGTTGTCCTTATATGAGATATGCCGAACAGACGCGATTTCTTTGGGAATCCTGTGCATCTTCTCACACGTTTCCGCTTCCTCTTTTTTGTTGTACTCTTTGTGACATAACTCGCACACATATAACTGTTTTACTTTCATAACGTGCCTCCTCCACTTATTTGCTCCAGTATAACAATATCGCTATCAAAAGGAATGTTGTAATCATGATCCTATACCTCCTGCACCTCGATTTCCTTAGACCTGTGACGAATCGAAGAAATGCCTAGAACGCGATCACGAGGTTGCAGTCATCCGCGCCCGGCAGCCAGCGAAAAATGCTCAGTTTGGCACGTCGTAGTTCGCCGTAGTTCGCTGTAGTATCGTCGTAGATCGCCGTTCGGAACCTTGTCATACGCCGAACACCTCGCGTCCAACATCGAATACATCTTTTTCTGCAAGGTGGATATACCTCATAGAGGTATTCATGTTTGCGTGCCCTAACACCTTCTGGATTACGTTCGCCGATGCGCCTGCCTTTGCATACGCTGTTCCGCAGCCGTGACGGAACGAATGGCAGTGTAACTCGGGAAAGCCGCAGTAGACGCATAGTTCCTTGACCTGCTTCTGCATCCATCTTACGGTAAGCCTTCCCTTTTGCCCTACGAACAAATATTTCTCATCTTCTGGCGGTATATTCTGTGATGGTTTCCAGTTGGCAATAATCTTCTCACGCTGGCCAAACACATACAGATGATATAATAAGCCAACATTTTCAAAGAGCTGTACTTCATGCAGCTTCTTCGTCTTTTTATCGCGATACTTGAGAAATACATTTCCTGCCTTGTCGCGCTTGAACTGCTCCATGCGTAACGCAACGACATCAGAGATTCTCATGCCCATGTAAAACATGAGAGCGATAACTAGGGCTTCTCTATGTTCCGCAGCGTTGATTATACGCTCCACCTGTTCGGGCTTTGCGTACACCGTTTCGGGAGTATATCCCTTGAGTTCTCCCATATACGAGAGCATATCCCGAACGTCTTCCGGATCGAAGTAGCGTGAGAAGGTATGAAGGAACTTTTTAAGAGCGGAATATCGAGCGAGCACTGTATTGTAGCTCAAACCCTTGTCCAACCACTCATTTGTCTTTCTTGCGATATGGCGCTTTGTAGGCAAATCGGAGAAGTCAAACTGCCGCATGTTTTCTATATATAGCTTTTTCGTCTTCTCGGCTTTGTTGCCCAGATATATTTCAAACTCTTCCATTAGTTTATCCATGGTGATTTCCGTGTTTTCCATGGTTTATCCCTCCGAGCGTTTCATTCCACAGCTTCCTTGCGTGCCGTCTTGAGAGCTTCCTTGCCGTAGCAGACTTCTCTGATGCCATCATCCAGAATCTCCATGTATTTTGGGTACATGATTCCGTCGATGCAGAACACCAGATAGGGGCGCGGCCAGCCCTCCCCATTATATTTGTTGAGGACAGATGCTGTGATGTCCCCTTCGTACTCAAAGGCCTTCGAGAAGCCTTCTGTCTCTACGATCTTCACTCCATGCGGAAGCTGTACTTCGACTTCCTCGGACATGATGCCCATCGGCACCATTCCCCAAGAGTGATAATAGCCTCCTACATTGTGATTCAAAAACAGTGTTGTCTTCATGATATATCCTCCTCTTTGACGGCCTTCAACGGCCTACAGATGCCAATGCCTCCTTGACGATCTTTCCCCATTCTCCTGCTACGTAGAGGTCTACGAAATGAGGCCTACCGCCGCTTACGTCAATGAGATCACGGCCAATAACCTTGCCATCATCCATGTGGTCGATATACAAATCCTCTGACACGCTCTTCTGTCTGTGAGACAAACCCTTGCATAGTCTATAGGGTCATATCCTCCGTAGTCTACTTCTGATTCAACGTAGCCTTCCATAACTACGTCTTCTGATGTTTTGTATGAAAAATCCCTCTTGGTCATGATGAGTCCTCCCCTGTCTCGACTGTGCCATACCTATCTATTTTTTATCATGTCTTTTTTCGATATGACGCTTTATTTTTCCTGCTATTGCCATGACCTCATGGTGTCTATCAACGTATATCTAAACCTGTAGCGAATCGGAGAAATAGCTAGAACGCGGACGATGTGTTGCAGTCATCCGCGCTCTAGCTGCACCGTCGGAAAATGCTCAGTTTCGTCTCCTTTCACATAAAGAAATCGTCCGAGAAGAACCAGCCCTTATTTTCAAAAGACCAGTACAGATTTCTCTTTTGCACAAAGTCTTCCTCCCTCAGAATTGGCTCGGTGGAAAGCCGTGGCCGTCCGTGCCAGTCGAGCCACTTATTGTGGACGTGGTATTCCTTTACGAAGAGCACGAATACACCCATCTCGGATTCAATAGCAGCTTCCCATGTTGTCTCATTTGACAGATTGATCTTGCATGGGATTTCCGTGCTGTCCAGCAATACGACCTTGGTGATGACCGATCGCCGATCACCTTGGCCGAAGTATATCTTGTTCTTATAGTAAGCCGTCTTCTCTTCGACGCGCTTCTTTATGTCGTCCTTGCAGAAACGCAAAAGGTGCGTCAGACGAGAGTCGATCTTCTCGCCAACCCACGACTTAGCTAAATAGCGCTCCTTCTGAGCCGTGTTCGTTGCCTTTTCTTTCTTTTCCATCTTACTTCGCCTCCATTTCAAAGTTTCCGTCGTTTTCGTATACGTGCGCCTCACAGGTGGTAGCGATCACGTCGTTTGCATAGCAGCCACCGTCATAACGGCAGTGCTGTTCCATGGTCACGACCTTCTTTACCACAGGCAGAAAATTCCGGAGCTTAGACAGAGGCGACTCATGAGAGCCGCAGTAACTCTTGAGCGGAATATTGCACGCAATGTACTCCTGCTGGGGATAGTCTCCCATCGAAGGATCAACGACAATCGCGATGATTGCTTCCCTGTGCCCTCCTTCGTAGACTGAGAAGTTCGTCGAGTTTCGCGCGGCGACCTCCTTTAACTTCTCAACCATTGCCCAGTGTTCTTCATACGTCATAATGGTCAGCTCCTTTCATTTCTCTATATACAGAACCAACAAAATCAATAAGCAGGCAATAATCATGCTATCACCTGCCTTTTATGCGACGTTGCCGAAGATGGCATCTATTGCCTCCTCGACGGTAGGACTCATCGCAAGCTGCTCGTCTGTCAGCTCCATTCTTCTTGACGCATCGGAGGAGACTTCGATCATCTCCAATCGAAAGAGACGGAGTTTAAGGTTATAGATGTTCTCGTTTGCCATAACGAGACCGCTATAAGCCTCTTCCATATCCGGGAAAAATTGAAGGAACGTCTCCCTCATCCCCTCTATTTTTGCCTGCGTCTGCTGCGCCTTCGTCGTACGCGGATGCTGCACTTCTCCGCGAAGCCATGCGAGATGTTGTCCGATCTCAGCCTCAAGCTGGGAGATGGTCAAAAGGATCACGTGCTGAAAGAAGTCACGCTGTTGTTCTGTAACCACGTAAACTTTTCCTGTCCACGTGTTGACGATATTTTTCATTTCTGTTCTCCCTTCCTATTCGTTCAAGAACACTTCCAGCTCCTTGACATACTCCCGAATGACATCAATGAGCTTCTTTCCCAATTCCCCTTCCACTCGGTACGTCATAGCTGTCGCTTTCCAGCCAAAGTCAATGTCAATGCTGCCTCGTTCCAAGACGCATGAGAGAAACTGATACTCTTCTTGCGCTTTCTCGTATTTTTTTACGAAGGCCGCGGCGTCCTTGTACTTCTTCTCATTGTTTCCCATGATTTTTCTCCCTTCTACTGAGCACCTATCAACGGACCTATCGACGAAGCCAGAACGCGATCAACCATGTGCAGTGTATCGCACGGTATCACGCGCTCGGCTCGGTCAAAAAATGCTTAGTTTAGTTCTGTTTCCCTTATGACTCCCCTCAAGTCAGCCTGGCTTAAATCTACACCACTCAAATTTGCCCAGCGCAAGTCAGAACCTCGAAGGTCTACGCCTCGCAAGTCAGACTCGCGAAGGTCGGTTCTCCTCAGATGTGCACCAGTCAAGTCGGCACCGCGCAAGTCGGTATCCGTCAAGTTTGCACCGCTCAAGTCGGCACCATGCAGGTCGGCACCTCGCAAGTCAGCGCCACGGAGGTTGATCCTGCGCATGTCAAATCCCTGCAAATCGACACCACGGAGGTCTACGCCTTTCAAATCGGCGTCGCAAAAATTGCAGCATTTCAGTATCTTTCCCAGAGTTGTTTTGTCCATAATGTTTGCCTCCATTCACATGGCCTTCTGAATCACATCCGAATACAGGAAGCTATAATCCTTCCCGTACTCAAAATCTGGACGGGAGCAAATTGCCTTCCATTCCTCATCAAAGACAAGGTCAGAGTCTAACAAAAGGCCGACTTTCCGGGCGTATCGGAGAATGAATTTTTCAATCCATCCCGTCATGTCCTCGATCTGTTCGGGCCTGTCCCCTTTTTTGCCGAGAACGTATTCAAGCGCTTCGATACCGTCGAGCAACACGGAATCGGATGCTGTGCCACGCGCAATTTCCCCGACTTGAAATGTGGTTTTCGTAATTCTGAACAAGTCGCGCTCCCAATAGGAGGCTTTTTTCGTCGGCTTGATTGTGACGGAGCGAACGCCGAGCGGAGTGTGCAGCGTCGCTTTGTTTGCGCCGTCTTTCGGCAGCTCGAAGAGGATTTCATAACCGCCAATTTTCTTCCCCTTCACCTCGTCCGCGCCATCTTTAGAAAAGACAGCAACGGGTTTCCAGTACCCGTTTTCGATGCGGATCGTCTTCGTTTCTGCGTCATACGTCATCATGTTTATTCCTCCTCTTTTACATACACATGCTATGGCCTCCATTAAGCCCTTCTACATCCTCCGAATTAGTCAAATCGAAAGAAATAGAAGGGCTTTAGCAAGTCATAGAATCCTACTCCTCCTCGTCGTCCTCCTCCGAGTCGCCGTACAAATCCATAATATCGGCTAACTCGAACCAGATAAAGTCATTTATGGCCGTTTCCGTCGGGATGTCGCCATCAACGGCAGCCACGTCCATGTAGGACGTGACAATTTCCCAAGCTTCTTCTTCGCGTCCTTGGCGCTCGATTTCTCGGACGACATCAATCGCGCCAGCCCAGGAATTTTCTCTGATATATTCCCAGTTGATTTCCACTTTGATGAACATTTCAAATCCTCCTTTCCTTTCAAATCGAAGAAATTACTTTACTAGCAGCACCGCAAGTACGGCGACCTGAATGACAAGGCTTATCATAGAAATCACAACAGTCTTATCCATAGAAACTAACCTCCTAATAGCGAAAAATATTAGTTTGTGTTATTATAAGTAGGAGGGGCTTGCGCCCCTTTGGGACCTACTTAAAGATCGCGACTAGCAGAGACGCGAATCCTAAAGCCACTTGCGCTAAAGCGGCATAAAACAGGATTTTCTCTCTCTTTTCGCGATCTTTCTGCCTCTTGCGGGCAGCGCGCTTCATTCCTATCACCCCCTTTCAGTAGCGCGTCGGCTTGCCTCGTTGGCGTGTAGAGAGCCACTCTATCACGGACGCGCCCGATCACGTTTCACGATCAGATGCGTTTCGGCACATGGTAAACGTCGGCACGGAGACGGCACCGGATCACGTAACGATCCAGTACCGCACATAGCTGTACTGCGAGCTGTCCCAATTAGGGATAAGCTCGCGGTACCCGCGGCCAAAACGGCCGTCATATTCCTCGTAAAGAGGCTCGGTTAAGCGCCGAGAAACATAACCCCTGAAAGTCGCCGTGTGATGTTCACTGCACTTCATCCCATTGATAGACCTGGTCATTTTACTTCGCCTCCATCTCACACTGAGCTTTTTCTTGATCATCGTATGGAGCCTTGTGCTCTTCTGCCCA
>ERZ773042.1544-NODE-1544-length-13407-cov-4.035575_pt1 | contig 13407 bp, 12 predicted proteins | sample MGYA00511664_ERZ773042 | MGnify/ENA primary metagenome ERZ773042 (study PRJEB29015, sample SAMEA2737984) | human oral metagenome | biome: human oral; feature: human-associated habitat; material: dental | place: China | collected 2036 ... | reverse complement strand
GATCTTCCAACGAATGAAATGTAATCACCGAAATACGCCCATCAACCGCCAACAAGTCCATAGCTTGTTGAATGGACTCATCTGCCGCTCCCAACTCATCATTAACTTCGATGCGAATGGCTTGAAAAATCTGTTTAGCAGGGTGCCCCTTTTTTTTCAATTCCTTGGCAGGCTTAGCAGATTTGATAATCTCTGCTAACTCCGTAGTGGTCTCAATCGGTTTCTTTTCACGCATTTGCTCAATTTTCCGAGCAATTTGCTTTGAAAATTTATCTTCTCCGTACTTGAAGAAAATCCGCACCAAATCATGATAGCTATATTGATTAACTACTTCATAAGCTGTTAGCTTTGCCTCACGATTCATTCGCATATCAAGCGGGGCATCTTGTTTATAGGAAAAGCCACGCTCACGCTCATCAAGTTGCGGACCCGAAACTCCTAAATCATAACAAATACCATCAATTTCTTCAACACCTAGCTCATTCAAACGAGCCTTTAAATGACGAAAATTGTCATTGATAAAAGTCACCATTCCTCGCGCCACATAGGGTGCTAAGCGTTTTTGAGCATGCTCAATAGCAGTCTGATCTTGATCAAAAGCATATAGATGACCGTTTTTTCCTAATTTACTCAATAAATATTCACTATGTCCTGCTCCACCTAATGTTGCATCAACATAGACTCCATTTGGTTTTATATCAAGTTGATCAATGGTTTCGTGCAGAAGAACTGTTACATGATGAAATTCATTTGTCATATCTTTACTATTATACCACAAAGATTTAAAAAAAGAATTTTAGAATCATGTAAAGTTTTTTGTCAATTATATTTGACATATTTCACAAGTATATTTATAATAAAAGGACAAAAGTCACTTATAGTTGACACTAGGATAAGGAGAAATGCATGAATCACGTGAAAGATTTCCGAAAAAATCTAGGACTCTCGCAACTGGGCCTTGCCAAACAAATTGGCGTTTCGCGGCAGACAATTAACATGATTGAAAACAACAAATATAACCCAACACTAGAACTTTGCATTAGTTTAGCACTAGCTTTGAAGACAGACCTAAATACACTTTTTTGGAACAAGTAAAAAATAGAAAGACTAAATTCAAATGAATCTTCAACAATACAAAAAAATTATCTTACCTCTTCTAACTATTCTCCTTATCATTTCCTTCTACTTTTTCTTCACCTTGACAGATCCTATATTGTTTTGGATAGATGTGGCAGTGATTGCTTGCTGCATCTTTCTCGGTCGAAAATTTTTGAAGAAGGATTAGACTTCTTGCGCCTTCCTTGTCGTTTTTTAAGCTACTTTGTGGTAAAATAAAGTCATTATTCTATGAAGGAAGATAAGAATGTCACGTTTTTTATCAAGATTGTCTCCTGCGAGGCGTATTTTATTGAGTTTTGCCTTCGTTATCGTGGTGGGCTCTCTTCTTTTAGATCTGCCTTTCGTGCAGGTAGCAACTTCTAAAGCTAATTATTTTGACCACCTCTTTACATCAGTTTCAATGGTTTGTGTGACAGGGCTTTTTACGCAGTCTGTTGCAGATACTTACAATGTTTGGGGACAGATTATCTGTATGCTCCTCATTCAGATTGGCGGATTGGGGCTGATTAGCTTTATTGGGCTGATTTATGTCCACTCCAATCAGAAACTCAGTTTTTCCAATCGTACTACTTTACAAGAAAGTCTTAGTCGAGATGAGACAAATTCTATTCGCGACTTTCTTCGCTCCATTTTTCTCATTACTTTCAGCATTGAAGCTCTTGGAGCATTTATCCTTAGTTTTCGCTTTGTACCCCTTTTAGGATGGGGAAAAGGACTTCTAACTTCCATTTTCCTTGCCATTTCTGCTTTTTGTAATGCTGGATTTGACAACTTAGGAAGCACTAGCTTATTGGCATACAAAACAGATGCCTTGGTCAATTTGACCATTGCTGCCTTGATTATCATGGGAGGCTTGGGTTTTTCAGTTTGGTTTGACTTAAAAACAAATATTCAAACAAATGGGCGAAAACGAAAACTACGTTTTCATACAAAATTAGTTCTGGCTTTGACTGCCATTATCTTAATCAGTGGAAGCTGTTTGACATTTCTGACAGAATATCAAAATACAGCTACTATTGGTCGACTTCCCTTTGAAAAGAAACTTTTAGTCAGCTTCTTTCAAACTGTCACCATGCGGACAGCAGGCTTTGCAACGATTGATTATACACAGGCTCGCCCAGTCACATTGCTCCTTTATATCATTCAAATGTTTCTAGGGGGTGCTCCCGGAGGAACAGCGGGCGGGCTGAAAATTACCACTTTTTTAGTTGTATTAGCTTTTGCTCGGACAGAAATTCTTGGCTTGCCTCATACTAATTTTGGACACCATACGTTTTCTCCCTCTACCATTCAAAAAGCCTTTAGTGTCTTGATTGTCTTTACAACAACCTTTATCATTGGCTTGACTTTTTTGACTATGGTTGCTGATAACGGACATCGTTTTATTTACTTAATGTTTGAAGCCATGTCCGCTCTTGGAACGGTGGGCGTAACGGCAAATCTAACACCTACTTTAAATCATGCTGCCTTAACGGTGATTATGTTTTTGATGTTTATCGGACGTATCGGACCATTGACCTTAATTGTCAGTCTTTCCAATCGAAAACCGAAGAAAAAAGACACAATTAAATTTGCCAATGCAAATATTATTATTGGATAGGAAGGAATCTTATGGATAAACGAACAATCGGTATACTGGGGCTGGGAGTTTTCGGTCGCAGTATCATTAACACACTTCGCAAATACAACTGCGATATTATCGCTGTCGATGACCATGAAGATGTCATCAATCATTTTGAACCCATTTTAGCGCGAGGTGTGGTCGGCGATATTACAGACCATGATTTGCTTCAGGCGGCAGGGATTGATACCTGTGATACGGTCGTGGTCGCTACTGGAGACAATCTAGAATCGAGTGTCCTTGCTGTTATGCACTGCAAATCGTTAGGCGTTGAAAAAGTGATTGCTAAGGTAAAAAGCAAGACAACCCGAAAAGTGTTGCTAAAAGTTGGAGCTGATCGCTGCATCTCCCCTGAACGTGAAACTGGGATTTCACTTGCTAAAAATATCTTGCACCAAGCTACGACTGACGTCATTGAACTAGATAAAAATGTATCTATTATTGAATTTTATCCACCTCAGTCTTGGATTGGTAAAAATTTAGCTCAATTAAAACTTCGTCAAAACTACAACCTCAATATCATTGGTTTTCGAGAAACGCCCGACGGTGTTCTCAACATTGATACATCACCTGACTATACCTTTAAAAAGGACGAACTGTTGATGGCGGTTATTGACAGTCAAACATTTGACCACTTTGAAGATATTACAAAATAGATGAACAAAAAATTGCTGAGAGACATTTCTCAGCGATTTTTTGTTACCTTTATTACGAATTTGGGTCATCCAAGCTTCGACCGTGCAAGCCTTTTTCACGTTGGACTTGGCGAAGTTTTTCTGGCGTGATGTCATTGCCCTCTTCATCCACAATTTTAATCCCTTCAATGTGGTGGCGAACGCTACGACGATAGCCCTCAATGTATTCTTCACGCAATTTAGCTTGCTCTACTTTTTCTTCCGGCGTTAGACCAACTGCTTTTTTCTTTTTGGCAAGTTCGTTGATGCGTTCGATTTTCTTTGGTTCCATTTTTTCCTCCTTGGATTATTTTGTATTGATTTGGTTAAACTGTGCCACTTTTTTGGCTTTCGTCACTAAGGCAGCTAAGAGTGCCAAACGATTTGCTCGGATTGTTTCATCTTCAGCCATAACCATAGTATTGTTAAAGAAATCATCAATCACTGGACTTAAAGCGAAGAGTTGCTCAATATTATCTGTTAAGTCATCAGATAACGTTAAGTTTTCTACTGCTGCATAAAGGGCTTTTTCTTCGGCATTTTCAAAGAGGCTCTCGTCCACAACACCAGCCGTTTCTGCTTTTTCTGCCAAGTTAAAGACACGTGCTAAACTTTCGACCGACGATTTGAAAGAATCTTCTTGTGCTTTTTCTGCCAAAAGACTTGCTGCTTCAACCAAGTCCCGCACAACAAACGTTGAACTATTTAAAACAGAAGACACGATATCTTTTGGAACATCGCTGTCCATCATTTTTTCAATACGTGCACGGAAGAAATCAAGCACTTGTTCTTTATTGCTATATGTGAGACTGTCAAATTGCAGCGCATAAATCTCTTCTACCAATTCATCTAAAGCAATGTGCCAACCAAATTTATCAAGAATACGCACGACACCTTGCGTTGCTCTACGAAGAGCATAAGGATCATTTGAACCACTTGGAATGAGTCCGACCGAGAAGAAAGAAAGAATCGTATCCATCTTGTCTGCAATGGCTAAAATGGCACCAACTTTCGTGTCTGGCAATTCACCGTCACTGGCAGTTGGCAAATAATGCTCCCGAATGGCTTTAGCTACTGCTGTGTTTTCTCCTGCAAGCAGGGCATATTTTTCCCCCATGATACCTTGCAGCTCATCAAACTCACCAACCATACCAGTCAACAAATCAAACTTGTAAATAGCTGCAGCTCGCGCTACGTCTTTCATTTCTTGCTTAGATAACTGAGCTTTTTCTGCTAAAAGGGCTGCAATTTTTGCTGTTCGCTCCATGTGCTCTGCTAGAGAGCCGATTTTTTCATGGAAGGTCACATTTTTCAACTTTTCAACCAAATCAGAAATAACCAATCGTTGGTCTTCGCGCCAGAAAAATTCTGCATCTTCCAAACGAGCTACCAACACTTTCTGATTCCCTTTGACCACATTTTCGAGATGTTCTGCATTTCCGTTACGTACCGATACAAAATATGGAAGAAGTTTGCCATTTTCATTACGAACAACAAAGTAGCGTTGATTGACTTTCATGGAAGTCACGAGGACTTCCTCAGGTACCTCCAGATAACGCTCGTCAAAACGTCCGATAAAAGCGGTTGGGTATTCAATTAAATTCAGCACTTCGTCCAGCAAATCTTCGTCAATCTCCACATGAACGTTGTGCATTTTCTCGATTTCTTTGATTTGATCCAAAATCATATTTTCTCGTTCCATTGGGCTGGCAATGACAAAAACTTTGCGCAAGTCCTCTTCATAAGAATCTGCTGACTGAATCTTCACTTCATGACCGAGAAAACGATGACCCCGACTTGTCCGTCCGCTTTCAATATCGAACAAATTCATCAAAAAGGACTCATCGTCCAACAACACAGTTAGGGTATGAACGGGACGGATATATTCAAATGTATTGCTTCCCCAGTGCATATTGACCGGAAAGCTTAGTGAAGTCAGCACATCAACAACTCCGTCAATCAATTCTTCAACAGGTTTTCCGATTTCTTGCTTGGTCACATAGACATATTCTTCGCCTTTGATGTCACGAAATGTGATATCTTCAACCGTCAAGCCTTTTCCACGAACAAAACCTTGCGCGGCTTTGGTGAAATTTCCCTCTGCATCCAAAGCAATCTTCTTGCTTGGACCTTTAAAATCTTCTGTTAAGTCCGTTTGCTTCTCACTTAAATTGGACACGCGCACAGCCAAGCGACGAGGAGTTGAAAACATTTCAATCTTATCAAAAGTTAAACGATTGTCTGTTAAAAAGGCTGCCATTTTATCACGTAATTGCTTCATACTTGGTGTTACGACATAGGCCGGCATTTCTTCCAGACCTAACTCAACCAATAAATTCTTTGTCATTTTTATTCCTCCTCAGCCAATAATTTCTCACGTGTTGCTTCATCTAATAATGGATAGCCTAGTCGTCTGCGCTCTGCCACAAAAGTTTTAGCAACAATACGTGCCAAATTGCGAATCCGAGCAATGTAACCTGCCCGCTCCGTCACCGAAACAGCTCCACGAGCATCCAATAAATTAAAAGTATGAGAACATTTCAATACATAATCATAAGCAGGATGAACGAGATTGTATTCTAAACAGCGCTTCGCCTCTGCTTCAAAATGATCAAAATTTGCTAAAAGCAAAGCTTGGTCGCTCACTTCAAAACTGTATTTTGAATGTTCAAATTCTGGTTGGCGGAAGATTTCTCCGTATTTTACGCCATCAGCCCATTCAATATCATAAACAGAATCCACCTCTTGGATATAAGATGCCAAGCGCTCCAAACCATAGGTAACTTCAGATGTCACTGGGTTGGTAGGCAAACCACCGACCTGTTGGAAATAAGTAAACTGCGTGATTTCCATACCGTCAAGCCATACTTCCCAGCCTAGGCCTGCAGAACCTGTTGAAGGATTTTCCCAATTGTCCTCTACAAAACGAATATCATGTTCCAACGGATCAATTCCCAATAACTCCAAAGACTGCAAATACAGTTCTTGAATATTGCTTGGACTTGGTTTCATCACCACTTGAAACTGGTGGTGCTGGTAAAGACGATTTGGATTTTCCCCATAACGACCGTCTGCTGGGCGACGTGAAGGCTCTACATAAGCCGCATTCCACGGCTCAGGACCAATAGCACGCAAGAAAGTATACGGACTCATGGTACCAGCACCTTTTTCATTATCGTAAGCCTGCATGAGCATACAACCCTGATCATTCCAGAACTGTTGCAACGTTAAAATAATTTCTTGGAAAGTCAACTTCTTTGACATAAGATACTCCATTCTTTTTATGATAATATTCTTACTAACCTGAATTTATAGTAGAAATAACACTAGCGTCAACAAGTGAATCAATTTGACTGACAAAACAAAAAGCAGAACTGCACTTGACACGATACCTATACAGATTTGCATAGGGGCGTCAAAACGCGGTTCCACCCTAGTTTATTACTTCATTGTTAATATAGTCTTAATGAAACATTTACCGACTAAAATTGACCGAAAGTTCCGTCCTCATCTTTCACTTACCTGGCTTTCACCACCCCAGACTCGCTAGAAAGTATCCTGACAAGACCTCTTTCATAATAACTATTATAGCAGGAAATAAAAATTTTGTAAAAGGAAAATATTTTCTTTTACACAAACTACACTAATTGAGCTAGTAAACACATACCAGATGGTTATCTGATTAGTTCCATTTGTTATCTAACTGAAACCACTACTTCACTTATCTCCATAATGAATTATTGCCTAAACCTTCCAAAAACTTACCTAGTTCTTGCTAAGCTTCTGGATGATGCCTCTGAGCTAGTTTAGCATGTTTAGGGGATCAGCGGTCTTGGTCTCAATCTCGTTATTAGTGCAGTTGATATTGGCGACAATCTCCGTCAGCGGGGTCACTTCCTCCTCCTCAAAGATATCTACATAGCGGGGAATCCCTTTTGAGATTAAAGTTATTTTCCTCTAGCCCTTCATCCATAATCCTTGCTACGAATAAGAGTAGCTTATCGGCCAAGTACTTGTAAAAGGCCATACCCAGCAGGTAGATTTGCAGTCATGGAACTCCATCTTAGAGCAAAGCACATCCGCCGAATTCCAGAGAGGCTGATAAAACTCATGGAATGTTTCTTATATCTTAGGTTCAATTTTTAATTTCTTCATCAATTACAGGAATTTTTAAAAAAGAATATTTAAATCCCATACTTTTTAGTTGATGAATGGTATTAGATAAATTAACCATAGAGAAAAAAGGTAATATATCTGAATTTGATGTGCTTTCTCCCACTCTCTCATCTATTACAGCAAATATGATTTCAAACTCATTATTAGGCGCTGATAAATCAATTATATCTTTTTCGCATTTTTCATTAATAAAGTTTTTCATTTTCTCATCCTGAGCCAAAATAGTAGCGGATACAGCTCTCTGTGCAAACAAATGACTTAATTTTGAAGATGAACCTCCTTTTTTTACATGAACTAACTGCTTGTCCTCCGTCACAATATCCGCAACTTCGACACTACTTCTACCATAGCCATCTGGACGATATAATTTTTTATCCAATAAATAGTAACCTTCATGACTTTCAGAAAACTTTATATTATATTCTCCCTCATTCTCTCCCTTTAATGCAGCAGGAATGTTTTGAAGAGAAGTCTCTGCTATATCATCAATTTCCGTTTTTATACTAGAATAAAAATCACTATCAACGTTGTACCATGAACCGTAACATAAAATATACTTTTCGTTTTTATACTCCAGCTCAAAAACTAATGACGAATATAAACTTCCAATTGTTATTTCTTCATCTCTATCTTTATATTTGGTAACCAATTTATGTCGTTTTAAAAAGGACACAAAAGAGCTCGGTAATTTCTCTTTAGATTTTATTTTTGAGAAATATGCATTCGAATCAATTTCAATTGAAAACTCTTTTTCTTTTTTTCCAGTTCCAGTAAGAAAAAATCCTTCTATATTCTCCCAATCAAGCAAAGTATTAGGAGCAATGGTTGGATAGATACCTTTGGTTATATTTGTGTGTAATTGATTATCTAGATCAGATTTTAACGTTTTTTCTCGCACTTCCAAAATATTATCGATCCATGAGAATCCATTATTTTTATAATCATCTTTTTTATAGCTTCTAAAATAATAATCAATACTTTCTTTAATGTCAGTTATACTCATTTTTCGACTAGCTACTAAACTATCTGTTCCCACCAGAAATGTTGCCACACTTTCCTGACTAGGCGCTCCAGAAACGGATTGTAGTAAATTTTTTCGAGTATCTAAATCAAATAAATCTTGAGATGCATAAATAGAACTCTGTCTTTGAGATGAAACAATAACATCCTCAATACTAGTAATATTTACACTTCTAATTCTGTCTTTATCAATTAGATTCGCCGCTACTTTCAAACCAAAATTTCTAACTATCTTTGAATCATTTAGCATTGCTCTACCATAACCATAAGTTATACTAAAAAACCTCTTTCCACGCTTCACTACAACCACGGCTTTATTGGGAACATTTTTAGAAAATTCTATTTCTTCAGCAGATAATTGATTTAACTCATCCTGCCAAGAGGGCGATTTAGGATCTGATTTGTGAACAAATATTTTTCCCTCTAGTCCAATCTTACTATTTAATAGGTATTCCTTATAATCAAGCTTTTCTTTTAAGCAATCTTTACATTTTTTAGCAGATTCATCATTCAAAAATAAAGAAATTTGAGTAGTTTTTTGTTTTTCTTCTTTAGTCATAGACCCCTCCATTGTTTTAAATAAGCGTATCCTGCAAAAGCTTTTTCTTCAAAGTTTCCAACTGAGAAAATCTTAGTTAGTCGTAACGATAGTGACTTTACTACTTAATTCAGTTCTCCTTATCTGCCTTATTAGACATATATCTTTCAGCTTTCCTTAGAAAGTAATTTTTCCCGTAAACCAACTCTAATTTTTTTAATAATTTTTCCATAGTATGTTTCCTATAATTTTTCCTTCCTCCCCACTCTCATCGGTTTGATGGCCTACTCAATCAGTCTTTCTTTGATTTATTTTTGAACTGAATACGATAAACACATATCAGCAAAGATTATGTTGTTGATATATCCATTATATCAATTATTAAGCAATTCATAAAGTTTTTATGTAAAAAAGACCAAACAAAATCCCCTAGAAAATCATTTCTAAGGGATTAACTTTATCCAGCCACTTCCACTGCTGGTTCCGTTTTTGTTTTCTTGCTTGGACTGGATAGGCGGCGCTTGCTGTCGCGGATGGTGTTGAGGTCTTTGAGGAGTTTAGCAAAGTGGAGTTTTTCGGGATAGGCTTCTGCGGAGGCTGCGGTATAGCGCATAAAGAGGTCATAGATACGGGAGAGCTCGGTACGCAGCTGCTTGGTTTTGCCGACTTCTTTGCTGGACTTGGCTGCACGCGCCAGAGCTTCTGCCCGATCATAGTCTTCCTGAGCTGTTGCCACGGCAGTAAGCATCGGCAAAAGCCCCAAGGTAGTCACTGCTACATCATAAGGTTCCTCCTTGAGGGTTTTGAGGAGACTCTTGATTTCAGCAGTTGCGACATCGTTGGTATGCTTGGTGATGTCCTTATACTTCGCAAGAACTGGCGTTAAGGTTTCGTGGGCAGCTTTGAGATTGGGCTCCTTGATTTTGGCAAAGCCCCTATGCAAGGTAAACAGTCCGACTAGGGCACTGTCCCGCTCCTTATCCACTTCTGCTAGACTCAAGGTTTGTTTATTTTCTACGCTGGCCAACTGGGCTTGGAATTGCTCCAGCTTACTGTCAAAGACTTCAAGATGATCATCATACATAGCCTCATCCTTGTAGGACTTGGCAAAGCTAGTAAGAACCTGATGAGAGTCCGTCATCAAGCTCTCAAACTCACGGTTAGTAAAGTTGCTGTAAGGCAGGGGGCGAATGGTGTAGGTTTTTGTCATAATAATCCTTTCCACAAATATGATAAAACAAGTATAGCATGTGGTGATAAATCTTTGGCAAGGCTACTCTGAAATGTTGTTTTTAAGCTCCGAAAAGGCATTTTTCTCTTTTTCAAAGAAAAAAGGCAGCAAAAATCCCCATCTGATTGCTAGTAAACCTTCCGACGGGGACTATTTGTCTATAAAAAACGAATCATCCGATCATTCAAGACTTAGAATACCTAGAAACTTTAGTGATTAGTGTCATCCTAGACATAGAATGCCAATCAATTTTAGTAAATCCTGTCATTCGAGGGATAGATTATTTGGAAATTTTCATAAATAGGACTATCTGAAAGCTAGATTCCCTCCAAATTTTAGTAAGGAAGACGATTCGACTCCTAGATTGGAGTAGGACGTTGATAAATGATATTGACTGAAGCCTTGACTGCTTCTTTTCTTCCTTATCTTCCCACTCCCAGTAGCTCAATAACCTCCTCAATCAGCCCTTTGATTTCTTTATCGCACAGAAGAGAAAGTTTTGATTACAGTTTCAGTCAATCATCATCTAAAAATCCATCTTATCTGGATCTGGAGCGCCGCCTTCAAGACCTTGAATGTTTTTCAACACTTCTAGGTCTGCTGGACTGAGGGTAATGTCAAAGCAGTCCAGATTGCTCTTGATTCGCTCAGGCGTAACCGACTTGGGCAGGGGCAGGAAGCCCTCTTGCAGGCTCCAAGCCAGAGCGATTTGGGCGACAGATTTGCCGTATTTATCGGCCACAGCCTTGACTTCTTCATTGCGGAAAAGTTCCCCTTGACCGAAGGGACCCCAAGCCTCTAGGAGAATATCATGCTTACGACAATAGTCCACTGTTTCAGCCTGATAGACACCAGGTGCCAGACGAATTTGATTGACCGCAGGCAAAATACGCGCTGTCTCAAGCAGAGGCTCTAGGTGGTGAGGCAGGAAATTGCTGACACCGATAGCTTGGATTTTCCCCTCCCGATAGAGGTCTTCCATAGCCCGCCAAACCTCTGCGTTGCGCTGTTTCCAAGCGTCCTGCTCCCGCAAAGGTTTTGGATTGGGCCAGTGGATAAGATAGAGGTCCAGATAGTCCAGCTCCAAACGCTCTAAGGAGCGGGCAAAAGCTTCTTGAGTCTCCTCATAAGTATGATTACCATTCCAGAGCTTGGTCGTAATAAAGAGCTCTTCCCGCGGGATACCGCTGTCTTTGATTGCACGACCCACACTTCCCTCATTCTTATAAACAGCTGCAGTATCAATGTGCCGGTAGCCTGCTTCAAGTGCTGTGAGCACTGCCTGATAGGCCTCTTCACCATCCTGAGCCTTCCAAGTTCCAAAGCCCAAAACCGGAATCTCTACACCATTGTTTAATTGATAACGTTCCATCTCCGTCTCCTTTATTAAGCAAGCAGGCAGCCCAGTCAACTACCCTTTCCAACAAAAAATCTATTTCTTAGCTTTCTTTTTCAAGGATTTGGGTTTAAAGACATTCTCCTTGGTTGGTGCCATTCCCCTGCCGAGAAAACTATAAGTAATAAAAGTTATGCCAACTACAATCATGAGCATACGACTCAGATAACCTCATTATATCACGCCTCTTATTGCAATTCAAATCCTTAAAAACCTTTTCTTAACTACATGTATTTTAAAAAGTAAAATGAAAAGAGTCGGTTTCCCAACTCTTTCAAGATAAAAAGATTCTATTTAGCTTCGTATCGTTTTTCACCATCAAGATAAGTTGCAACGAGTTCTAAATCCTTGTCCAAAACGATAAAGTCCGCATCGTGACCTTCTTTGATTTGACCACAAACATCATCAATGTGAACTGATTTTGCTGGATTGAGCGTTGCCATCATAACTGCTTCATGTGGGTTGGCAATGCCCCATTTGACAACGTTCTTCAGTCCGTCTTTCAATTTCAAGATAGAGCCCGCGAGGTTGCCTGTTGATTTGAGACGAGCAGTTCCGTTGGCGACCACTACTGGAAATTCGCCCAACATATAATCTCCATCTTCCAAGCCGCCTGCAGTCATACAGTCTGTAATGAGCGCTACATTTTCGTGTCCTTTTTGCTTCATCAAAATATCACAGGCTTTCGGATCTACATGGTGTCCATCGCAAATCAATTCCGCATAAGTATGAGGCAGCTCGTACATAGCTCCGACCATGCCAAGTTCTCGGTGGGTCAATCCACGCATTCCATTATAAGCATGAACCCAGACACTAGCACCCGCGTCCACAGCAACTTTTGCTTCTTCAAAAGTTGCATTTGAGTGTCCCAACGCAACCGTTACACCCTCATCTGTAATGGTACGGACAAAGTCTTCAACACCTTCTCGTTCTGGCGCCAGAGCGATTTTATTGAGCAAACCATTTGAAGCTTTTTGCCAAGCGCGAAATTCATCCATTCGAGGGTCTTTCATATAAGTTGGATTTTGAGCGCCCTTGTATTTTTCTGTGAAATACGGTCCTTCAAAATAAAGCCCACGAATCTTAGCACCTGTCGCTTCTTGATAATGAGCACCAATATTTTCGGTCACAGCTAGCAACAATTCAAAAGTTGAGGTCAAGGTTGTTGGCAAAAAACTGGTGACACCTGTTGACAGCAGTCCTTCACTCATGGTGTGAAGCGTCCCTTCGATATTATTGTCCATCACATCAACACCACCAAAGCCATGAATATGAGTATCTACCAAGCCTGGTGCAATAGAATAACCTGTGTAATCTATCACTTCCGCATCTGCTGGAATTTCTTTGAACCATTTTCCAAATTTGCCATTGACTAATTCCAGATAGCCACCTTGACGAATACCATGAGGATAGAAAAATTGATCTGCTTGAATGTATTTAGGCATAATAAAACCTCCTTCATTCGATGAGAGTTTATGTTAAGCTACTATTATTTTTAGCAACTGTAATTGATATTTTGAGTCACTCTCACATTTATTCATTATGTCCCTTTTATTATACCGCTTTCTTCTTTTTTTGTAAATGGTATAGACCTATTTACTGAGTTTTAGGTGGCCCTGTAGGGATTAAATT
>ERZ773042.1541-NODE-1541-length-13423-cov-36.648040_pt1 | contig 13423 bp, 10 predicted proteins | sample MGYA00511664_ERZ773042 | MGnify/ENA primary metagenome ERZ773042 (study PRJEB29015, sample SAMEA2737984) | human oral metagenome | biome: human oral; feature: human-associated habitat; material: dental | place: China | collected 2036 ... | reverse complement strand
CGGCGAGGGACTTCGACCAGGCGTACGGGGTGGCCGGGTCCCCGGTGGTTCCCACGACGAGGATCGGCGCGGCGCCGTGGGCGTGGATCTGTGTGGGCTTGCGGGTCCCGTTGTGTCCCCAGACGCTGCACACCAGGTCCATGCCGACCGAGGTGTTCCCGAAGATCGGGGCCACGCGCTTGGCCTCCTCGTACTGTGCGGCCCAGGTGGCCGTGTCGCCCTCCACCGGGTAGTCCAGGCAGGTGACGGCCTGGAAGGCACCGCCGCTGTCGTCCTTCGAGGAGGAATCCTGCTCCTCCTTGACCGCGAAGGCCGAGCCGTCGTGGTGGTTGATGGCCTGGTCGAGGGCGCTGGTCAGGGGCGGCCAGGCCTGCTCGGAGGAGTAGAGGTACTCGCTCAGGGCCGTGACGATGTCCGAGCCGGTCACGGTGCGGTTCGGGTCGCTGGTCGGCAGGGGCGTGCTGTTTGCGGAGGTGATGAGGTTGCGGATCTGCTGGACTCCGGCGTCGGTGCCGCCGCTCAGCGGGCAGCCGGTGGAGGCCTGACAGTAGTCGACGTAGGTGCGCAATGCCTGCTCGAAGCCCTTGGCCTGCCCCAGTCCCTGCTCGGCGAGGGACAGGGCGGGGTCGATGGCTCCGTCGAGCACCATGCGCCCCGTGTTGCCGGGGAAGTTCTCGGCGTAGACGGATGCGAGGTAGGTGCCGTAGGAGAAGCCCAGGTAGTTCAGCTTCTCCTGACCGGCCAGCGCCCGCAGGATGTCGAGGTCCCGGGCCGCGGAGACGGTGTCGACGTGGTCGAGCAGGGCGGCGGGCTTGGTGCCGGCGGCGCACTGATCGGTCAGATCCTGAAAGGACTGCCGGGTCGCCTCCGACCACTCCTCGAAGGAGTCGCCACTCGAGGCGGTCCCGGCGGAGGCCGACGGCGACGCCGAGGCCTCCCCGGAGGCTGAGGGCTCAGCGGTGCTGTCGGCCGAGTCGTCATCGCTGGTGCAGGTGATGGCCGTGGAGGAGCCGACCCCGCGCGGGTCGAAGCCGATGATGTCGTAGGCACTCAGCAGATCGGGAGTGAAGGCGTTGCCCGCCCGTTCGGCGAAGGAGACCCCGGAGTCGCCAGGGCCACCGGGGTTGATGAACAGGGTGCCCTGCGAGTGGCCGTCGGTGGTGGCGCGCTTCTTCATGGCGATCGAGATGGTCTCGCCCTTGGGGTTGGCGTAGTCGAGGGGGACGGAGATGACGGCGCAGCTGAAGGTGGCGTCGTCGGTTTCCTCGGAGGCACCGGCCGTCCCGGTCGCGCTTCCGGAGCTCGGGGCGGCCGTTGCCTTCGCCGAGGTCGTGGCGGCAGCGGCCGTTGTGGCGGTGGTCGCCTGGGCGGTCTTCTCCGAGACCTTCTCCATGCCGTCGGTGGCGGCGCAGGGGTACCAGTTGACGGCCTGGCGGTAGAAGGACTCCAGGCCGGAGGGAATCGGTCCCGGAACGGTGGCCGAGCCGCCCGCTGCGGGGGCGAGTCCCGTCCCACAGGCACTCAGGCACCCACCGACGAGGACCGCCAAGGCACTGATCCCCGCACGTCGACGGCGTAGCGCGCCTCCTGCCGCCGCACGCCCTACAAACGCTCGTGCTGAGACGGTACGCCCCGAATCAGCGGAGCAACACTTCCCTGTCTTTGTCATGCCCGGCATCCTAGACACAACACCTGTGCCGACCGCGCCGCGCTCTTTCGCCCGCCACGAGGTATCCAGCGGCAACGACCACAGAACGAGGGCCGGCCACTCATACGATCGGATGAGGCAGCAGGAGAAGAAGCAAGCACGTGGACACTTGCACTGACAACCACTCACGTCAAGCGATCAAACACCCCACCTGTCCTGCTTTGCCCACGGCCACCGTGGTCGTACGCTGGAGTGAGCGCAATCTACCATTTCGTCTATTTTCGCCACTAGGACGGGTGAGACACGATGACACCATCACTTCGCTTCCCTCGTTTACCCGACTTTTCTTTAAAGCATTCAGGCCCAACCGAACCATCCGATCTCAAGTCTAGCCGTACGTACATCGCAATTAGCGTAATATTCGGCTTATTTAACATCGCCTTTCCAATATTTGCTTCAGGCAATCAACTGCCAATCCAGGATATCCCATTTATTTTACTGGCACCGTTATGCTGCGCAGTACTGCCCACGCTTCCTCGATTCTCAGCCATCGCATACTCAGGATGTTGGCTGACGCTCATCATTGCACCCAACGTATATATTTCCGACATGGTGTTCACCAACTGGCTTTTCCATTTCCTGATAGGAAGGTTTTTGCCTACATACAAGGCGGCTGCCGTGCACATCATCAATGGTATCGCATATGTAACAGTGACGTTCACAGTGCACGCCGACATAACAGGCAACGAAATAACGCTGCTTGCGATATACCTGCTATCAGGAATTTTGTTCATTCCTGCCGGTGCTGTCGCCCGAAAAACCGAATATTTCTGGCGAAACCGAGCACACATCACCGAGCAGCGCTTAAATGCCATAAGAGATGGCATCGCAACAGAAATGCACGACCTTGTCGCCTATTCCATGTCCCAGACCGTGCTCAGAGCCCGTCTTGCAGCTGATAACGATACATATCCAGATAAAGCCCGAGAAGAATTCTCAGCACTCGCCGGAACAGGGGCTGACGCCCTTCACGAACTACGACTACTTCTCTATACACTTAAAAGACGTTTCGACAATTCTTCCTTATCCGATGAGCCGACTCCCTTGAAGCCTTCACATGATATCGTGACGTCTATACGCCTGGTAACTCAAGATCTTGAGGACGCCGGTTTCGAAGTGAACTGTTATATTTCAGAAAACATAGGGCTCAGCCGCGCACAAACCCTCATCTTGTCTCGCGTCGCACGCGAGATGGGAGCGAATATTATTCGACATGGAGACACGTCGGTTCCGGCTTCATTTCTTCTTTCCCGAAATAAGCAACGCATCCAACTTCTTTCGACCAACGCAGTCAGCAACGATCACATCGTCCCCATGCCTTCATCCGGCACCGGCATAGTGAGCATGCAAGAGAGGCTGGCGGCGCTCGGCGGTGCGCTCATGACCTCCAACGAAGAAGGTGCATGGATAGCCAGCGCCTCCATACCCGTCGTCGAGACCAAAGGAGTAGAGCAATGATACATGTAGGAGTAGTTGATGATGACGCCCTTGTGCGCCATGTTCTCGCCACGCTCCTAGACACACAGGACGACATCTCTGTTGCATGGACCGCAAACGACGGAAATGAAGCGTTGAATCGCCTAAAGTCCACCGACTCTTCTGCCATCGAAGCGGTTCTTCTTGACATTCAGATGCCACACATGGATGGAGTCACTTTAGCAGCTATTATTAGCGCTAATTTTCCACAGATAGCAACACTGATGTTAACCACCTTTACCGACAAGCAACTGATCGACGAAGCCCTCTCGGTCGGAGCGAACGGATTCATCGCAAAAGAGGACTCCATTGAGTCTATTGCTGGCGCAGTTCGACAGGCGGTTGATGGGAACATAGTTCTGTCACCCCATTCTGGAAAGCACTTTCGTACTCCACCATCGGCGACGCAATCAACTTTCGCAATGCGTGATACGAGCACGCCGAATAAGACGACAGCATCCTCACCTCACCCTGAATTTGTGCCGCTCTCATCACGGGAGATCGAAGTTTTGAAACTCATGGCCGACGCCCTACCCAACAAACAGATAGCCCGAAATCTCAACATCAGCGAAGCGACGGTGAAGACTCATGTCTCCACACTCATCGCTAAGCTCGGCGTACAAGATCGAGTGGGAGCCGTAGTGAAAGCAATACGCGGTGGACTGGTCTAATCCGGCTCTTCGTGTTTGAGGGTGTGGTAGGTGGGGATTGTCGTCGGGTTTGGCTGGTTGCTATCGGATGGTCTTTGAGGTGTCGGTGTGGATGAGGCTGCGGATGGTGTAGCTGGTGAGGTTTCTGAGTCTCAGGGCGATACCGCATAGGTGCTCCAGGCGTCCGTTGATGGCTTGGCGTGGGGCCCTTGGAGGAGCCAGGTCTGTCGAGGTAGGCCAAGAGAGTCGGTGGTCCTTTCAGTCAGGGTCCTGGCCAGTGTCGTGGTCTCCTCGAGCCCGTCGAGGACGGCCTGCCTCAGGGAGTCGATGAGCCGTTGCGTCAGGTACTCTCCCAAGCCCGGGTTCTCGGTGCGGTAGGTCTGGATCAGGCGCTGGTAGACGCCCCAGGTGGCCTTGACCGTGGCGTGGCGCTCGTCGGCAAACAGCACCTCGAGATGCCTGGCCTGGGTGTCGATGAGCAGGTCGGCTCCGGTGCGCGGGGTGCGCCTGGCCCGGTAGAGCGGGTCGCTCTTGCGGCCTCGACGTCCCGTGATCGCTCGTTGGAGGCGGCGGCACTGGTCAAGCTTGCTGGCAGCCAGGGACACGACGTGGAAGGAGTCCATAACCGCCCGCGCCGCGGGCGGCTCCTCGCCGGTGGCGCTCTTGAACCCGGTGAACCCGCCCCGTGGCCACTACCTCGACCTGCTCACGCCAGGTCTGGTCGCGCTGGGCAAGCCAGGTCCTGAGGACCTTCCTCGACCGGCCTGGGGCCACGTCCAGCATCCGGGCTGGCCCCGTGTGTTGGCGGACGGGGGTCAGGTCGATAACCACGGCGGGCGTACTTGTCGCCCCGCTTGGTGTGGCGTCAGACAGAGGGGGCACCTCCCGCACGGGAGCGACGCGCGCGGTGGAATCATCAACCCCGAGCACCTCCACCCCCTCAAACCGGTCGGATGCCTCGTTGAGGACCTGCTCGGCCCGGGTGAGGACCGCGGTGTTGGCGGCGTACCAGGCCACTGTCAGGGCGGCTGCTACCCGTGAGATCGACATGCACTCCAGGGCAAGGGCACGCAGCCCCTACTCGACTGCAGAGTGGGTCAGACACGCCCGCGGCTGGGCAAGAGCCGAGGTGTCCTGTGAATCGCCCCGGGTTTGATGGAGGCAGTGATGACACGGAAGGATCACTGCCTCCATCAAACCCAGGGCGATTCACCTCCAGCCGGCCTACGTACTCCGTCAAAAGGTGGACCACCCAGACAACGGATCACCCATACGAACCATCCGATCGGCCGATGTAAGAAAAGAACGCACATGTTTATCATTGATGTATCATGTTCAACACATCTCCCAAGGAAGGCTGATATTATGTTGCAGCTACCGTCTTTCGCTTTCGGCACTATGAATCTCACGAGCAACAACCCCGAACCCAGCAACATCTGCTGGCCCTGGTCCTCGCCACTTTCTCTCCATCCTCATCTTTACAGATGCTATCAAGTATACTGATCGCTAAATTTCATGTCACACCCGCATGCGCCCTGTAGTTATAACTGCGGACAGAAAGTGTTTGTTGAGGTTTTCTCACCAGGAGTGGAGATCCGGGTGGCCCGAGTGTTGGAATAGCAAAAGTAGGTAGAATCGACCCCTCATCCCAAGGGGCCCGTGCGGATGTTATCCTCCACCACAGCCTCCCTGTCGCACCAACCCCTAACTCAGGTTTTCAGGACCGTGACCGACCCCAGAGACCGGAGGGGCGTGCGCCACGACCAGCCCGCGCTCCTGTCCCTGGCCGTGAAGGGGCGCTGGCCGGATGCCGGAGCCCGACGGCAATCTGGTAGCAAACCACTGACCTGACCCCGTCCGACCTGAGGTTTCCGGGCCTGGAAGAGGAGCAGACGCTGCCGTCGGAGTCCACCATCCGCAAAGGTCTCCAGGACCTGAACCCAGAAGACCTCGAGGCCCGCCTGAAAACCTGGATGCATAACCGCCCGGCACCATCGAGGGTCGAAGGGTGGTCGCGGTGGGCGGCAAGACCATGCGTGGAGCCCGTACCGAGAAAAATCCGCTCCCACACCTCCTATCTGGCCTGGACCACAACCCCGACCCAACGGAGAGTAGCCGACAAGTCCAACAAGATCCCCGTCCTGTCCAGCCTGCTAACCCGTTACCTTGTTGACGGTTCCCGGTGGCAGGTGCCGGAGGCTGGGGCAGCTGCTGTGGGCACGGGTGTGTTGCTCCTGTCTTCATTAATAGATCCGGGTGTGTTGTCCACCCATGGTGGCGGGCGGATGGTGATCGCTGACAAGGGGGACGACCCGTCGCAGAGGGGTGGGGTCTTTCGCAGGCGTGGGTGCGAGGGTCGGTCCTCCACCTGCTGGCCCTGACTCACTTGAGCGAGAGGCAGCGCAAAGATGGATATCGGGGACATCAACGTCTTCATCGGTACCGAGCATCGGTAAGAGCGAGCACTGGGCCATAGCCCTGAGCCGGGATGGACGGAAAATCTTTGACAAGGATCTTCCCAACGACGAGACGCGTCTGCGAGCCCTCTACGACAAGCTGGCCGATCACGGGAACCTGCTGGTGGTAGTAATAAGTAGACCGCCCGCCAGCATCGGGACTCTGGCGGTGAACCAGGACATGGGCATCACCATGGATTACCTACCCGGGCTGTCGATGGGACGTATCGCGACCTGACACCAGGCGACGCCAAGACCGATGCCCGCGACACGGCGCTGAGAATGCTGACTGGTTTTGACCTGGACTCGGCTCGCCAGGTTAACCAGACCGAGGGCCGCATCCGGGGCAAGTCCTACACCCAGACCCCACCCCGTGCTGAGCCCCTGGCCGGGCGCACAACCCCACCGGAGAGGCCCGTCGCTGCTTGGCCCACCCCAGTAGAGCTGAAGCGAGTGGGTAAGACGAGGATTGACGCCAAGCTCAAAGCCCACGGGTGCGGACCGCACGCTACCTGGGCCGGCCAGATCGTCTCGGCCCTGGAGCGCCAAAGTGTCACCGTCGCCGACATAGACGCCGCCGCAACGGCGTTGCCCCACCTGTGGCCCGCCAACTCGTCGCCCCACGCGCCCAGCGGGCCGATGTCGCCGCTCAGGTCGAGACCCTGGCGGGTGGCCCAGGTCCTGACCACGTGCGCCCGCCATCGGGGTCCCAGCCGATGCCGTCCTTGCCGACCCAGACCCTAGGCAAGGACCGCCAGTCACCGGAGCCCAGCTGGCCTCCTACGCCGGACTGGCACCGGTGACAAGAAGATCGGGCTCATCAATCTGTGGTGAGCACGTCTCCCACGGCAGCAAGAGGCTCAAGCGTGCCATGTTCCCCTCCGCCTTCGCCTCTCTGCGCTCCGACCCCGTCTCCTGGGCCCGCTACCAGCGCAAACGCGACCGGGACAAAGCGCCTTGGGCCAGACCGTCCTCGCCCTGGCCCACCGCCGCTCGACACACCATCCAGTGCCCCAAGGAGCCCTGGCACTTATCAATGCGTCGATCATCCACATGGACTATCCGATTGGCCGATCCCTCGGTGACAAAATAGTGTCACTATTGATTCATCGCAACGACCACATCGACCTAAAGGAGTCTCTATGTTTTTCTTCCCTCCATTCTTACGCCTATCAGATCCATCTAATACAAAACCTGACATAGATTGGCCAGATTGGCCATGTTGGATTCATAGGTTCTGCTGACGATTTCCATGACAAACAACCGCACTACCACCAGACTATATTTCTAATGCGACACATTCCAGGGAAAGGGGGATCCCATCACGTCATAAAGAGCACCCACATCACGCATGCTGAACCGCGCGAATAGCATGAGCTACACGCAATGTTCAAATGGCCGCGCTATTCACTCCAACTGACAACATCACTACTCATCACCACAGAAACGAGGAAGCAATCATGAAGAAATCACTGAAGGGCGCAATCACCGCAGGCGCCGCGGGAGTCATCCTTGCTGGCGGCTTGGCCTCGCCAGCATCTGCCGCCAATATTGACAGCGACTTCGTCGTCACCGGTCCCGGCGCGGGGAAGTGCCACGAGATCATCCTCGAGTTCTACACGCCAGGATCTGGGCAGCACCCACGGCATGAATACATGACCAAGTGTGGGAGCGGAAAACTAGTGCGGCACTATAAGTCGAACCACACCCACTGGCGGATCATTGGGAACAGGGTTTACCCTCAGCGCTGATCTCACTCTAGTTCCCGTTCCCCAGTGTCCCTTCCGCAGCCATCAACCATCGACTGACTGAACGGTTCAGCATCGGCCGGTGTGCACCACTTATGGTGCACACCGGCTCACCGTATATTTCCTTCGACTCAGACCAGAATCTGTCTTCCAAGCAGTGAACACCTCAAAGCAGCAGCTTTGAATCCCATCATCACCCCAGTATTAAAAAGGAGACGTAGAATGAAGACATCACTCAGGAGAGTACTCTCAGCCAGCGCCATCAGCATGATCCTCGCAGGCGCCTTGGCAACCCCTGCCAGCGCCGCGACTATCGAGCGGGACTTCACCGTCACCGGCCCCGGTCCCGGAAAGTGCCGCGAACTCAACATCGAATTTTACACGCCTGGATCATCGCAAGCACCTCGACATGAAAACTTGCTTGCTTGCGGAAATCGCACAACCACCGCTCACTTCCGTTCCAATCACACTCACGTGAGAACGACGGAGCGAGACATCTGGAATGGCCCCTTCAAAGTGAACAGCAACTGATCCACGAAACTCGCAACTGTTTCTCCCGTGACCCAGCATACGACGTGAAAAGTACGTGCTAAGCGTCAAGTTTAACCCACTGTGAAGCATAATACGTGCAAGTATTTCTAGACATCAACTGTTGAGGTGATGAAATATAGTAAGCACGGTCAAAGAAGTTCTGCCAACCGCCATAGTTTGGCGTCATCCTCGCGGTAGGTCCAGTACCGTTAGCCGGCACCACCGACACTACACCATCACCAACGTCGGCTCCCAGTAGTAGCCCATATCACCCACTGCCCTTGAAAGGACCCGGCCCCCGAAAGTGTCGCGAAATCACTCTCGAGTTCGACATCAACAAGGCTTCCGCCTCGCATCGACGTGAGACCATAACGATCTGCTGCGACAGTAAGTGAAAGATCCTTCACCCTAGGACGACGAACTGGAGAGTCGTAGGTAATCGTGTCTACAAGGTAGAAAACCGCCCCTCTTCAACCCCAGAGGACAACTCTATGCCGACGAATAGAGATTCTCGAATCATCAGCGTTTCATTGAGGAGCCCACCACGATCAACTATTCCCACCACTTACCTCTCCCGACCAAGTCTGTTCAGTACCAGTTGGCGCGCACCACAGTTTCAGTGGTGCATGACAGCCAACCATCAAATCCCACATCACTCCAACAACAAGTGTTCGGGCCACGAACAACGCTAATTACCCACAACGAACAGCGTCATCACGCTAACATCTCAGAAGAAGGAGATTGAACAATGAAGACCTCACTCAAAGGAGTAGTCTCGGCCGGCGCCATCGGCATGATCCTCGCAGGCACTTTGGCACCCCCTGCCAGCGCCGCGACTATCGAGCGAGACTTCACCGTCACTAGCCCCGGGGACGGGTGGTGCAGCACCCTCAGTATTGAGTTTTTCACGCCCGGTTCCAAACAGGTGCCACGACATGAATCCGTCACCGCATGCGGAAACCAGAAGAAAACGGTTCACTATCGTTCTAACCACACCCGCTATACGGTGAGCCAAACAGACTTCCGAAATCATCCGGTCATCCCAGTTAGCGAATCTAAAAGCTAGAGATATCCAACGCATATCAGTTGCCTTACCCGAGCAATTTCGCAACCTGTGGGTATGTCTGACCTGACACATCACACCTTGGTGGGTTACGGGTAGGTCGATGCTGGTATTCGTTGGCATTCCGATGCTAAGGGACTGGTAGTGGGCCGCTAGCAGGTCGTATGGTGCACAGGCATGAGTCCGTATGCGCGTCAGGTGCACACCGGTTCGGGGCCCGGCGGTGTGCACCGGATCGTGGAGCATCTGGGCCAGACCCACAATGTCGCCGAGCAGGGACCTGAGCCTCTGGCGCCTGCGCCAGGGCGCACCGGCCAGACCCACCACAATGGAGACCAGCTGGTCGGTTCTGTTGTGGAGGCCCTACACGACACCTACTACACCCGTCTGGGTCTGGGCGAGGCGGTTGGGGATGGCTGGGCCTTGGAGCAGACGATCGCCGCTCGTCTGACCGAGCCGATCTCCAAGGCCCAGCCCCACCGCATCTTGGGCAACCCAGGCGGAGAGCGGAGGTAAGTCAGCATGCGGACCTTGTTCCGCGCCCCACCCTCCACGTCAGTCGACGCACCACGCTCCCACCCACACGATCCCACCGATCGGTAGTGTTGTTTTGAACCGTCAGTTCAATGTTGAGGAGCCCACTGTGCCCGACCGTTCCCACCGCTCTCCCCTCCCGATCAAGCCTGTTCGCTACCTCGCCCGACCCCAGCGACTCCGTTCCACCCACCCCGTTCGCCTCGGCCTGCTCGCCATGGTGCTGACCGCCTTCACCGCCGTCGGCTCCTCGGCCTATTCCGCTCCCCAGGCCCCTCCCCTTCCCGCCGGCAGCTACGTGGCTCTGGGAGACTCCTACGCCTCCGGCGTCGGGGCTCCTCCCTACGCCAAGGGCACCAACGTCCAGATGGAGAACGGTAACAAGTGCAAGCGGGCCACGGCCGCATACGCCCACCAGGTCGCCGACAAGACCGGCAAAACACTCGATTTCGGCGCCTGCTCCGGAGCCTGGACCAAGCACTTCTACGAGGCCCGCACACCCTGGAAGGAACCCGCCCAGCTCGACCACCTGGACGCCTCCACCGGTCTGGTCACCTTCTCCATCGGCGGCAACGACGCCGGCTTCGCCAAGATCCTCTCCGAGTGCGCCACCCAGCCTCCTTTCTCCAACTGCAGCAGCGACAAGGAGGTCACCGACCCGGTCGACTCAACCATCGATGCCCTGGCCGGCAAGGGCAAGCAGACCGGCGTCTACAGCTACGACACGATCATGACCGACATCGCCAACCGCGCTCCCAACGCGACTGTCGTCGCCGTCGGATACCCGCGCATGTTCACCTCGACGGGCGGTAAGGGCGGCCTTGTGCCCGGCCGCTGCCAAGGACTCGCCAAGGTGGACCAACGCTGGATCAACGCCCGCACCAACGAACTCAACGCCGCTCTCAGGGCCGCCGCCCAACGCCACGGCTACCAGTTCACCGACCCCTCCGGCTCCTTCGCCGGACACGAGCTGTGCGGCAAGCAGACCTCCTGGTTCGACGGCCTGCTCGACGACGGACGCTTCCACCCCAACGCCGCCGGCCACAAAGCCATGGCCTCCTCGATCATGAACACCCTGAACAATCGGCAGGCCGCGCAGGAGCAGCCCGCCGCGGCCCAGGCACAGGTGGACAACACGCGCCCCACCGGCTCCTTCACCCTCACCCGCGACGGCGACCAGCTCTCCCTAGACGCCTCAGCCTCCTCCGACACCGACGGCACGATCGCGAACATCGACTGGTACGTCCAGCACGCCGACGGCACCGAGGAGGTCCTCACCGGCACCCGGGCAACCACCACGGTCCCCACCGACAAGCAGGTCTCCGTCACCGCCGTCGTCACCGACAACCAGGGCAAGGAGGACTTCACCACCCAGACCTCCCCCGCCATCGATTAGCAGCCAGAATCCAGGCCCAACATCGACAGATTCTTCACAGACGACGCGGCTCCGGGTCGTCTGTGAAGAAAATGTTGATGGAATGGCAAGGCGCGGCCGTCAGTGCGCCGACGGCGTATCCATCCGTTCCCGAAGGCATCGACTTGGTCCCGTTGCCGGGGCGTGGTTGACTCAACGCTCAACCACAATCCGAGGAGCGTCATTTGCCCGCATCCGGTACCCCGCCGCAGCCCGCCGACCAGGCCGGCTCTACCGACTCGACCAACCACCGCCCACGCCGTCAGCGCTGCCCGGCCGTGCGGCTGGTGCTGCTCACGGTCATCGCGGTTCTGCTCGGGGCGAGCCAGGCGGCGCCAGTAGTGCATCTCGACCCACCCGACCTCAGCGGTCTGCCGGAGGGCGCCTACGTGGCTCTGGGTGACTCCTACGCCTCGGGCTTCGGGGTGCCGCCCTACGCGGAGGGTACCGATGTCACGGGCGGCAATACCTGTCGGCGTTCGGCGGGCTCCTACGCGCACATCGTGAGCGAGAGGACCGGGCGGACCCTGGAGATGGGCGCCTGTTCCGGGGCCCAGACCCGCAACTTCTACGAGGCCAACGAGTCCTGGGGAGAGGCCGCCCAGCTCGACCGCCTCGGCCCCGACACCGGCCTGGTCACCTTCTCCATCGGGGGCAACGACGCCGGCTTCGCCAGGATCCTCGGCGACTGCATCGGCGGTGGAGACCGGGGTTTCCTCTCGGCGGCCGGCTGCAGCAGTGACGCGGAGGTGACCGGTGCGGTCGACGGCGCCATCGACGCCCTGGCCGGCAAGACCACGCGCGACGGTGTCTACAGCTATGAGTCGATCATGACCGACATCGGCACCCGCTCCCCCAACGCAGCGGTCGTCGCCGTCGGCTACCCGCGCCTCTTCCCCGAGCAGGGCGGCTCCGGTGGGCTCCTCCTGGGCCGCTGCCACGGCATCACCAAGGTGGACCAGCGCTGGATCAACGCCAAGACCGACGAGCTCAACACCGCTTTCAAGGCCGCGGCCCTGCGCCACGGCTACCTGTTCGCCGACCCCACCGGCAACTTCGAGCGCCACGAGCTGTGCGGCCGTCACGGCTCGTGGATGTTCGGGCTGCTCGAGACCGGACGTTTCCACCCCAACACCGACGGCCACCGCGCCACGGCCGACGCCGTTATCAAGGCCCTGGGCGTCGCCAACCGGACCACCCAGCCGGCCCAGCTCGCCGACGTCGAGGCGCAGGCCGCCAATGCCCGACCCGTGGCTGCGATCAGCGTCTCCCGTGACGGCGACCAGCTGGCCCTGGACGCCTCGGCCTCCACCGACGCCGACGGCGCGATCGCAAGCATCGACTGGTACGTCCAGCATGCCGACGGCACCGAGGAGGTCCTCACCGGCGCCCGGGCCACCACCACAGTCCCCGCCGATGAGCAGGCCGTCGTCACCGCCGTCATCACCGACAACCAGGGCAAGGAGACCTTCTCCAGCCAGGTCTCCCCGGCCGCCGGCTGACCGTCCGCGCGTTCGTAGGGCAGGTCGCCCATTCGCACCTTTTACCCCTCGAACGCGCGCCCTCAGGTACGACCGCGCGGGTGCATGGTCACGAGGCGAACAGGTGCGAGACCTCGGCCTTCGCGCGCCGCCCGGGAACGGTCAGGGCCAGGTAGATCGCGACGACGAGCATCGCCGCAACCCCCACCCCCAGGCTGACGGTGAGACCCGCATCCGTGGCGGAGCGGACCAGTGGTGCCAGGTGGGAGCGCATGCCGGCCGTCATGGCGGTGGGCCAGCCGTCCAGCGCCCGCAGCCCCTTACCGGAGGCCACCAGGGAGATGAGGCGCTCCCGATCCGCC
>ERZ773042.1537-NODE-1537-length-13461-cov-3.346487_pt1 | contig 13461 bp, 10 predicted proteins | sample MGYA00511664_ERZ773042 | MGnify/ENA primary metagenome ERZ773042 (study PRJEB29015, sample SAMEA2737984) | human oral metagenome | biome: human oral; feature: human-associated habitat; material: dental | place: China | collected 2036 ... | reverse complement strand
AATGTCGAATTTTGAACATAAATAAAAGTGCGCGAAGGCTATCTTTCGGCTGCGTGATAAAACGGTCGGAAGCGTGCGCGATTGTACACGATTACGAATAATTGTGCAGCAGTCGTCCTCGCCGAAAGCATAGCTTTATTCACGCATACTTTCAAAACTCGACATTCGGTAAAATTTACTTTTGTTCCGAAAGACCGCTTCTCGTGTCGACGATACGCTTCATATCGGCGATATTGTCTACGATGATATAGTTGTCGTACACTTCGATTTTTCGTTTTTCGACGAATTTGTTGATTTCATCGCGCGTCGCTTCCGGCGACAGTCCCGCCCAATGCGCCACGTCCGCCGCCGACACGTTGAACTTCCGTTGCCGGTCGTTCGCGTTTACCGAGGGATTCATTTCGTCGAACATGAGAAAGACGTCTGCGATTCGGGCCTGTACGTCTTTGATCGCAAGCGTACGCAAACGGCGTCGTTGGTCGTAGATGCGTTTGCAAAAAAGCTTCAATAGGATGATCGCGATCTGAGGATTACCCATGATGAGCAGTTGGAAATTTTCTTTGTTGAATTCGAGGCATTCGACGTTGCCGATCGCGACGCAGGTTGCAGAACGAGGGGAATTGTCGAGAATGGCCATCTCTCCGAAAAATTCACCGGGCTTCATGATGTCCAGATTTTTCTTTGCGCCGTTTACGCATTTGACGAGCTGTACGCGTCCCGACTGAATAAGATAAAAACTGTTGCCCGGTTCGAATTCGCTGATGATGACATTGCCCGGTTTATACTGCTTTGCAAAACGTTTGAAAGCGGGAAGTGCGAACTGCTTCAGAGCTCCCGAAGCTTCTTCGTCTTCTTCGGTTGTATCGCTGCTTTTTATTTTTTCTTTTATCTTTGTGTTGCGCAGTTTTGCATCGGCATATAATTTTGCAACTTCGTCTTTTTTCGCAGTGTTCGGATAGAGCGATAAAAATTTAACGCAGATGTCGCAGCATGAGAGATACTCTTCGTCGTTGTAAAAACTTTTTGCAACGGCGATCATACCTGTCTGCTGATCTTCGGGAACGTTGTTGAGAATCGCTTCGGTTTTTTTATGAATGAGGCGCAGCTGATTTGAAAAGACGCGGAGCATCTTCATGATGATCTCTTTGTTGCTGCTGAATATCTGTTCGAATTCCTGTATGGTTAAAGCGATCGAAACGCAGTCGGTAAGCGCGGTTGCGGTTTCTTCGCGCGGAAAACGGCCGAGTGCGGATTTGACACCGAAGAACTCGCCGTTTTTTACCTGCTCGGTAACGGGCTGATGAGTTTCCACATCCGTCGTTGTAAGGACGAGAATACCTTTTTGCAGGATAAAAATCCGTTCGTCTTTATCCCCTTCAAAGTAAACGATCGATCCTTTTGTATATTGCATCGCTTTAGGCATACAAGATCCCCTGGTACATTACGATATTATATCATAAATCATCTATTTATGCTATGCTCTTTTTGATGATTGATTTACATACTCACAGCAATGCATCCGACGGTCAATACCGCCCTGCCGAACTTGTCGAAAAGGCGTGTGAAAGCGGCATTTCCGCTTTTGCGCTGACGGATCACGATACGATAGCGGGGCTTTCCGAAGCTGCAGCTGAAGCCGAAAAACGGCATATTACCTTTATACGAGGCATCGAAATTTTCGTCGAATGGCCGACCGGCGAATTCCACTTGCTCGGACTCGGTTTTACGCATATTTCGCCGTCGTTGGCGGAGCTCGTCGATTTTTTGCAAACAAAACGTACCGAACGGAATCTGCACATAATCGAAAAGATGCGCGAAGAAGGTATCGACGCGTCGTACGACGAGCTGTGCTCTCTTTTCCCCGACAGTTCCATAGGCAGGCCGCACTTTGCCGAATACCTCAAGTACAAAAATATCGTAAAGGATAATCGGGATGCGTTTGAAAAATACCTCGGTAAAGGCAGACCCTTTTATGCCGAGCGTACGGGCGCGAATCTCGACGAAGCGATACAGGCGATCGTCGATTCGGGCGGCGTGCCGGTTATCGCGCATCCGCTGTCGCTCTACGTGTCATGGGGACATCTCGGGACTATTGTGGAAGACATTCACTCGCGCGGCGTCGAAGGGCTTGAAGCCTATCATCCGGGGGCGAGCGGTCACGACTGCAAGCGTCTCGAATCGCTTGCGCGCGAGCACGGCATGTTCGTCACTGCGGGAAGCGATTTTCACGGCGAAAAAATCCGCGCCGACAGAAAACTCGGTTATACCGCCGACGGTAAAAAAATAGACGACCGATTTTATTACGAAGAGCTGCTTCCGCATTTGGCAAAGTAAGGGCGCTATTCTCCCGCTGCGGGCGGTTATATCGGTCCGGCCGGCCGTACCGCATATTTTTTCAAAAAATCTTTATACACATGCTCCGAAACTGCACGGCTTGAGACGATCTTATACGGGGAAGTTGAGCCGCAAAACGACTGAAATTAAAGAGGGGAGATTTTGCGTGCAGGGAGCATAATGCGTATGCAGATTTTTTCGTTTTCGCCGTTCGGGTACGAAGGTGCGCTCGTTACGGTTGAAGTGGATATCCGGCGCGGCATTCCCGCGGTCGATATCGTAGGCCTTGCGGACGGCGCGGTAAAAGAATCGCGCGAGCGCATGCGGGCAGCCGTGCAGAATTCCGGTTTCGAGTTTCCGCCGGAGCGCGTGCTCGTCAGTTTATCGCCTGCGGATATGCGGAAAGAAGGCGCAGGCTTCGATTTGGCGATTGCGCTCGCCGTCCTCCAAGCGCGAAGCGGAAAAGATTCGTTTTCCGATTCGCCTTCCGTCCTCGTTATGGGAGAACTCGAGCTTTCGGGAAATGTGCGCGGCGTACGCGCCGTCCACGCTGCCGCTTCTACCGCTGCAGCCTCAGGTATTTTTAAATGCATCGTACCGCTTGCGAATGCCGACGAAGCGCGCGAAGTGCACGGTATGAAAGTGTACGGTGCGGCATCTCTCGAAGATGCGTTTTCCGCGCTCGCTTCGGACGAAGTTTTTACCGAGAGAAGCCTGTCGGATCAAAGCGCCTTTGTGCCGGAACACTGCGTCGAAACGGATGGCGTGCTCTTTCCGCCCGTTACGGAAGGTTTCGAATTCGCCGATGTGGCGGGGCAAAATTTTTTTGTGCGGGGTTTGCAGATTGCGGCAGCCGGCGGACACAACCTCATTGCGATCGGCGCTCCCGGCTGCGGCAAAACGATGGCGCTGCAAAAATTTCAAACGCTGCTCCCGCTGCTTACCGTCGAAGAAGCGCAGCCCGTCACGCGCATCTATTCGATTGCAGGACTCATGCGCGGAAACGAACCTCTCGTCAGAATCGCTCCGTTTCGTCAGCCGCATCAAACCGCGACGATCGAAGGCATGTGCGGAGGCGGTGCACGCTGTATACCCGGAGAAATATCGCTTGCGCACAACGGCGTGCTCTTTCTCGACGAAGCCGCCGAATTCCGTTCGTCGGTTTTGCAGATGCTCCGCGTACCGATCGAAAGCGGACGCATCACGCTTGCTCGCGCCGGCCGATCGACGGTTTATCCCGCGTCGTTTCAGCTGCTCATGGCGGCGAACCCCTGTCCCTGCGGAAACTTCGGATCGAAATCGAAACTCTGTCTGTGCAGCGCCCGTGCCGTCGAAACCTATTGGAATAAATTCTCAGCGCCTCTTTTAGACCGCATCGATATGCGCATTTTCGTCGACAACGAAGGGATCTCGCATGACGCCGCGCGGACGACGACCGCCGAATTGCGAACGGAAATCGCGCGTGCGGTAAAGACGCAGCGGAAGCGGCAGGGCAAAAAAAATGCAAAGCTTTTGCCGGAAGAAATTGCGCGATGCTGTCCGATGAGCGCCGACGGGCGAAAGTCGCTCGACAACGCGGCGATGCGCTGCGGATTTTCTCCGCGCGCCGTTTCAAGTTCCATAAAAGTCGCGCGTACGATAGCCGATATGGCGGACTGCCCTGTCATACAGGAAGCGCACGTAAAAGAAGCCGTACAATATCGAAAAGCGTGTACGGGCTTTTTGCCGGAAAATGTTGACGGATAGGGCGTAGTTTTTCGAACGTGCCCGTTGCGGAGGTCGCGGTATGTGCTGCGGGTGCGTTTTGTTAGCCTAGTGCAACAAATTGACAAAGCCCCGTAAAAATGCTAAAAACACGCACGAGGTTATACTTATGGAAAACATGATGCACTATCTTAAAGATATCGATAAAGAAAAACTGAAAACGGTTTTGGAAATAAAAGAAGCGTACAACGGCGGTCGCATGAGCCTTGAAGAGGCAAAGCGGATTTTAAAAGAAAAAGTAAAAAAGCTTACGCCTGCGGAAATCGCCGTTGCCGAGCAGGAGCTTAAAGAATTCGAAGACGACGAATGCCGCAAAGAAAACATCCAAAGCATGCTCGTCCTTTTTGAAGATATCATGGACACATCCCGTCCCGATCTGCCGGCCGACCATCCGATCATGTGCTACTACCGCGAAAACGATGCGCTTTTAAAAATCATGCTTGAAATCGAAGATTTGGTTCAGTACCCGCTCATCAAAAATCAGTGGCTCGAAATCTACGATAAGCTTGCGCAGTATCGTCTGCACTTTTCCCGCAAGCAAAATCAACTGTATTCAATGCTCGAGCGCAAAGGCTTCGACCGCCCGACGACGACGATGTGGACGCTCGACGATTTTATCCGCGACGAGATAAAAGACGCGCGCACGCTTTTGGATGAAGGCAAAGACGACGCCTTTCTCGCGATGCAGCCGACGATCGTCGCCGACGTGCGCGATTTGATTTCCAAAGAAAACACGATTTTGTATCCGACCTCTCTTGCGATGCTCACTCCGGAAGAATTCGAAGATATGAAAATCGGCGACAGAGAAATCGGTTTTGCGTGGATCGATGTAAACTCAAGTTCCGCAAAAAGCGGAGCGGCCGCTTCTTCGAACTGCAGCTGTGCGGATGCGAAAACTGCGCCGGGTGCAGGCGGCGATTTTGCAAGCGACCTTGCAAAGCTTTTACAAAAACACGGTTACGCAGCTCCCGCCGGCGAAGAATTCGACGTTACAACGGGGCGATTGACGCTCGATCAAATCAATTTGATCTATAAACACATGCCGGTCGATATTTCCTACGTCGACGAAAATGAAATCGTCCGCTTTTACACCGATACCGAACACCGCGTGTTTCCGCGCAGCAAAAACGTTATCGGCCGCGACGTAAAAAATTGTCATCCGAAAGCGAGCGTTCACATCGTCGAAGAAATTATTAAAAAATTCAGAAGCGGCGAAGAGAGCGAAGCGGAGTTTTGGATAAACAAACCCGGTCTTTTTATCTATATCACGTATATCGCGGTGCGCGATGCCGACGGGCGTTTCCGCGGCGTTTTGGAGATGATGCAGGACTGCACGCATATCAGAAGTCTCGAAGGCTCGCAGACGCTTTTGACGTGGAGCAGCGGCAAAAAAGAAAAAGTCTATGCCGATGATGCCGCTTCGAAAAGCAATGCAGCGGACGCGGAAAGCTCTCCGAAAAAAGAAAGCGCCGAAGCAGAAGCGGCTGCGCCGGAACATTCTTCGGAAAGTACGACCGGTGCAAAGCTCTTCCCGCTCAAAGGCGAAACGAAGCTTTCGGATTTGCTTGCATCCTACCCGTGGTTGAAAGCCGAACTTCCGTCGATCAATCCCGCATTTAAAATGCTTCAGACTCCGCTCGCCCGCATCATGATCCCGAAAGCGACCGTTTCTATGATGAGCGAGCGCAGTCAGATGCCGATGGACGAATTGATCGCGGCGATCGAAGCGAAGATAAAAGCTCACGACGGAAAATAAATCGAGCACATGCGAGCTTCGGAGTTCAAGTCTCCTTCGGCAATATAACGATTATATTTTTAATAATTGATTTATTTGCTGATGTGAAATTTCTTGTTGCCGGCAAAGAGACTTGAACTCTTACGGCCTTGCGGCCAAGGGATTTTGAGTCCCTCGTGTCTACCATTCCACCATGCCGGCGCGATAGGTACTACTATACCGAAAGAGGGGCAGGTTTGCAAGTGCGCGGTGAAACGCTATAATTATTTTTATGGTACACAACGCGGGTGCGGCCGATTTTGTCGGTGCGGAGCCGGAGCGGGTGCTGAAAGTCGTTTTCGGTTACGATTCTTTTCGGCCCTTTCAAAAAGAGATTATCGCGTCGGTGCTCGCCGGAAAGGATACGCTCGCCGTTATGCCGACCGGCGGCGGCAAATCGCTGTGCTGCCAAATTCCCGCGCTCATCTTCGACGGGCTGACTATCGTCGTTTCTCCGCTCATCGCGCTCATGCAGGATCAAGTGTCCGCCCTTGCCGAAAACGGTGTCAGCGCCGTGTTTTTAAACAGCACGCTCGAATGGGACGACTATCGAAAATCTTCGGACGATATCCGTTCGGGAAAGATAAAGCTCGTTTACGTTTCGCCCGAAGGTCTTGCGACGGAGCGCTTAAAAGATTTGTTTTGTTCCGACGGCGTCAAAGTGAGCTGCGTTACGATCGACGAAGCGCACTGCATCAGCGAGTGGGGACACGATTTTCGTCCCGACTATCTCGAACTCGCTTCCGTGCGGCATCTCTTTTCCGATGCCGTGTGCCTTGCGCTGACGGCGACTGCAACGGCTTCCGTGCGATCCGATATTATTAAAAATCTCGGCATGAAACGATGCGAAGTTTTTGTCGCGAGTTTTAACCGCAAAAATATTTTTCTCGAAGTGCAGCCGAAACGCAATGCGCTCGGTCAAGTCGTACATTTTATTAAAAATCATCCGGATGAAAGCGGTATCGTCTATTGTTTTTCGAGGCGTGAAGTCGATGACCTTACGCACTCTCTTTGCGATATGGGATTTTCCGCGCTGAATTATCACGCGGGTTTGAGCGACGCCGAACGCACATCGCATCAGCAATCGTTTATCCGCGACAAAGCGCTCATCATGGTTGCAACCGTCGCATTCGGTATGGGAATCGATAAGCCGAATGTGCGTTTTGTCATCCATTATTCCGTTCCGAAATCCGTCGAACAATATTATCAGGAGATCGGCAGGGCGGGGCGCGACGGACTTCCTGCTCACGCGCTGCTCTTATACGGCGCGGAAGACGTACGGAAAATCCACTGGTTTTTCGACGAGAGCGCCGACCGCAAAAAATCGGAACGGCTTTTGCAAAGCATGATTTCTTATGCTTCGTCAAAGACATGTCTCCGACGGTTTTTGCTTTCCTATTTCGGCGAAGAAAGCGTAAGTCGGGATGCTTTTTCATGCTGCAGCGTCTGCGCGGCAGGGGAGCTTCCGTCGGTCGATGTGACGCTTCCTTCACAAAAGCTTCTTTCGTGCATTCTCCGCACGCGGGAGCGATTCGGCGCGTCCTACGTCATCGATGTGCTTACGGGTTCTCGTGCCAAACGCATTGCGGAAAACGGACACGATTCGATTTCGACGTGGGGTATCGGAAAGGACTTTCCGAAGCGCGATTGGTTTGCGCTTGCCGAAGCGCTTGTCGATGCGGGTTATCTTCATAAATCCGAAGACTACCGAGTGCTTTCTCTTTCGCAAAAGGCAAAGCGCGCTTTGGCTTTGCGTGAAAAAATCGAACTGCCGATTTCTCCCGGAGTTTTCGAAGCGGAAGAAGCTCGGCATATTGCCGTAAAATCCGAGTCATCATCTTTCGGATCCGCTTCATTCGGCTTTCCGCGCAAAGCTGCAAAAAAATCGCTCCCGTCAAAAATCGTCGATCAAAGCGACGGGGATGCGCTCCGCATCGCGCGGGAACTCAAAGCGTGGCGCAAAAAAATCGCCGAAAAAGAAAACGTGCCGCCGTACGTCATATTCGGAGACCGGACGATCGCCGACATTGCGGCCAAAAAGCCGACAAACGACGCGGAACTTTCCCGCGTATACGGCATCGGTTCGGTAAAAGCCGATCGTTTCGGAAGCGCGATTATACGCATCGTAAACAAAGTGTAAAAACGTGCCGGCTGCCGTTCTATATAACAATACTGTTGCGCATTGCAAAAAAGTGTAATGCACTTTAAAATAATAAAACGGCGCACCGTGTTTTTGCGTCTGCAATTTCGGGGGAAGCGAATATGGCATTGGTGACGATGAAGTATGAACTTGCAAAAGCGGAAAAAGAAAACTATGCCGTTCCCGCATTTAATTTTTTTACGTTTTCAAATCTTGCGGGCATAGCGCAGGCGGCAAAAAACAAACGCAGTCCCGTCATCGCTATGGCGACCGTAAGCGGCACGAAGATTATGGGAGAAAAGGCGAGCGTAAAAATGTGCGAAGGTGTCAGCGAAGATTACGGAATCGATATGGTAGTACACCTTGATCACTGCCGCGATTACGATATGATCCGTCGCTGTATAGACGACGGCTTTACGTCCGTTATGATCGATGCGTCTTCGAAAAGCTACGACGAAAACGTCGACCTTACTTCACGCGTCGTCGAATACGCCGCAAAGTACGGCGTGACGGTTGAAGCGGAACTCGGAAATGTCGGCGGTAAAGAAGACGATATCGAAGTCGATGATATGTCGACGTTGTTTACGCAGCCGGAAGAAGCCGTTCGCTTTGTCCGCGATACGCATGTCGACTGTCTTGCCGTTGCGGCAGGCACGGTACACGGGTTTTATAAAACCGAACCCAAAATCGATTTTGCGCGCATCGCAAAAATTCATACGCTGATTCCCGACACCCCGCTTGTACTGCACGGCGGTACGGGTGTATCATACGAAGATTTACGAAAGGCGATCGCATGCGGCATACGTAAAATCAATGTCGGAACCGAATTCCGCGTACACGGCATTTCCGATACCGTAAAAAACGAATACGCAAAATCGCCCGATGTCGATCCCCGAAACGTTTGCCGCTCGGTGATTGAAAGCTGTGCCGTCATTGCGGAGGAGCTGATCGACGTCGTCGGAAGCGCAGGCAAGGCTGACTGAAAAGAAGTGCTGCAAGTGCCTGTAAAAGTTTCGCCGCCTTTCGCTTCGGACAATAATTTCGAATTTAATAAAAATTAAATTCGATCCGTATAATAATTTTTTAATGATATTTTTTTAGGAGCTGCAAAATGAAATCCGGAAAAGTGCTCGTGGTTTGTTTGAATCCGACATTTGAACTCACGGTCGTACTCGATTCTTTTTATGAAAACGAAGTGAACCGTACCGCAAATTATTTTACGCTTCCTTCGGGTAAGGGAGTGAACGTCGCTCGCGTTTTGACGCAGCTCGGAACCGAAGCGCACGTACTGACACACCTCGGCGGAAGCCGTGCCGATGAATTTCTCGATCTTTGTAAAGCGGAAAATATCATCCTCGAATCTTTTCCGTCAACGAGTCCCGTGCGAACGTGTATCAATATCGTCAACGGTGAAAAAAAGACGAGTACGGAAATCGTGCAGGAACCGCTCGCCGTCGAAAAAGGCGCCGGAAAACGCGCGTTCGATTTATTCGATTCGCTTATCGGACAATTCGATGCGCTCGTTATCACCGGCACGCGCGCCCAAGGCTATGAAGCCGATCTCTATTCCCGCATGACAGGGAGGGCAAAAGAGCTGGGAAAGCTTGTCGTACTCGACTTAAAGGGAGAAGATTTACGGCGCTCGCTCCTTTCGCGTCCCGATGTCATTAAGCCGAACCTTTCCGAGCTTGTGGCAACCGTGGAAAAGGGCCGCGTCGTTTTCGAAAATGAAAATTCCGATGCTCTCCGTGAAACCGTTCGTTCCGTTACAAAAAAAATATTCGACGATTACGGAACGAAAAGCGTCATAAGCCGAGGCAAATTCGATACGTGGGTGTACGACGGAAATGATCTTTCGGCCGTTCCGAACAAAGACGCGCCCGTCGTCAATACGATAGGCTGCGGGGACGCGCTTACCGCCGGTATGATGCACAGCCTGCTTGCGGGAAAATCGCTTTCCGATGCGGTGCGCTTCGGTATGGATTGCGCTCTCAAAAACGCGCAGTCGATCCGTCTCGGATTACGATAACGGCAAATAAAAAATAGAGGCTCCGAACGACAACGCCACCCGGAGCCTCTACCGTCCAACATAGTTGGACATCGGAGAGAGTTTATCAGCTTATTTACAAGCTTGCTTAAAATATACTATAGTGGTGGCGTAATGTCAAGTATTTTTTTACATTTTTTTCGAAAAATTAAATTGATCGATATCGCCGTTTTTGCGGTTTTTGCGGTCGTTACGGTATATGCATTTTCATATGCGTACAGCGGCGGTATGGATCGAAAAGAACTTCTCGTGCATACTCCGCGCGGTACTTTTGCGTACGATATGTCGAAAGACAGAATTATCGATATTGAAGGCGCGATCGGTACGTCGCGCATCGAAATCTCAGGCGGTACCGCCCGTTTTCTCGATTCTCCGTGTCCGAATAAAACCTGCGTGCAGTCCATGCCGATAAGCGAAACCGGCGAATGGTCGGCCTGTCTTCCGAATCAAGTGTTTTTGCGGATAGAAGGCGGCAGAGCGTCGTCCGTCGATGCGACGGTACACTAGACGGAAAAATGCGTTTATCGCTTTTTAATAATTTCATGCTGCGAAGCGTTCCGTTTTCGTCGTTTTATAAACATTGATTATGTGTGCGGAAAATGATAGGATAAAAAACTGACGAGGATATGATTGATATGAAGCTTAAAGGTATATTATTAAAATTAAAAGAAAAATTTTTCCGGATCGATTTTCACGCTGCGTTTGAAAAGCTTCAATCGAACGGCAAACTGCTTTTGATGACCGTCATCGCAACATTTGTCGTGATGTCGCTTGCATGCCTCGCCGTCTTTGCCGTAAACGTAAAAGGCCCCGAACAAGTGCTCGTTCCCGATGTTACGGGGAAAAAACTGACTGCAGCGCTTATCGAAATGCAGGCGAAAAAATTGTATCCTGAAATCCAGCTGCGCTATTCGGAAACGCCGGGCGACGAAGGGACGATTCTCGAACAGAATCCTTCGGGCGGGGCAATCAGAAAGGGTTTCAGCCACATTTCGCTTGTCGTGAGCCGCGGTGTCGTCATCGATCACGTGGAAAATTATATCGGAGAAAATATCGATGCGGTGCGCATGAAACTGCAGACGCTCTTTGCGGGATCGGCAAAGCCGCTCATCGTCATCGCTTCTCCGCAGTACAAAGCCGATACCGCCGAAGCCGGTACGATCCTTGAACAGGATCCGCCCGAAGGTACGAGCATAACCGACCCCGTAACGGTGCACTTCGTCGTCAGCCGCGGACCGAATTTCGAAAACACGAGAGTTCCCGATTTGATCGGCAATTCCGTAAGCGATGTGCTCCAACAGATGGCGCGTACCCGTCTCGTTTTCGATTTTACGTCGCATGAAGCGGAGCCGGGCGAAAACGCGGGAACGGTCGTGCGCGAACAGACTTTTGCGGAAGAGCTCGTCGCAAATTATACGCACGTCGCGGTCGAATTCGCATTTCCGCGGCAGGCTTCGGGCGGCAACGTGTACGGTATATTCGAAGGCGTACTGCCGGATTATCCGTTCTCCGTACAGGTAAAGCTCACGGCGGAACCGGAAGACGGAGACGCCTATACGATTGTGACTTTTTTTCATCCGGGAGGTGCCGTTACGATCCCGTACGCCGTTCCGAAAGGTACGGATCTTGTGCTTTCGGTCGTATCGTCTACCGGAGAAAAAGACCACAAGCGAATCACCGTCAGATAAGTTAATGATTAATTCGTGAGGATATGGCAATGGGTAAGCCGCTGGTCTGTTTGACACTCACGTCTTTGACGCTCGAAGAGAATGCGGCGCTCGTGCGGAAGTATAACCGCTATATCGATGTCGCAGAGCTCCGCGTCGATTTTCTCGCTCCGGATGAACAGCTTTCGGTGCGCCGCTTCCCGGCAATGGTCAACGTCCCGTGCATATTGACGATTCGGCGCACTGCCGACGGCGGACGATTTGCGAGCAACGAAATGTCGCGGACGATGCTTTTCGGCCGCGCGCTCGCGTTTGCCGATCAAGATCCGCAAAAGAATTTCGCATACGTCGATTTCGAGCAAGATTTCCGCGTTCCGAGTTTGCAGGACGCATGCCTCGCGTTCGGTGTTCGCATCATCAGAAGCTGCCACGACATGGAAAAGCCGATAAAAAATCTCAAAGCGAAGTGCGATGCGATGCGAACGACGGGCTATGAAATTCCGAAGATAGCTTTTATGCCGAAAACGCTTTCCGACGTTGCCGATATGTTCCGCGAAGCTTCTTCGATGGCGGATCATGAGCACATACTCTGCGCGATGGGGCCGATGGGACAGGTGACGCGTATTTTGGCATATAAGCTTCATTCGTATTTGACTTACGTGTCGCCTGAAGAAACCGAAAGCAATATCCCTGCTATCGGTCACATCGATCCCGTAACGCTGAACGACGTATACCGTTTCCGCGCTTTAAGCGATCGAACAACGCTCTATGCGGTGACCGGCTGGCCGCTTGCAAAAACGTCGAGTCCCGCGCTTCACAACGAAGGATATAAAATCAATAATATCGATGCGCTCCTTTTTCCGCTGCGCTCTCCGTCAGTTTCAGATGTGCTCGACTGCGCGGCGTCCATCGGCGTAAGGGGACTTGCGGTAACCGTTCCGCACAAAGAAGCCGTCATCCCCGAATTGATAAAGCTCGATTCAGAAGCGCAGGCGATCGGCGCATGCAATACCGTCGTGCGTACCGACGAAGGGTGGACGGGTTGCAATACCGATGCGTACGGATTTCAAACGGCGCTTTTGCGTTTTCTCGGCGTAAAAAAACTGCGTCATCGCCGCGTCGCCGTCATCGGTGCCGGAGGAGCTGCAAAAGCAGTCGCATACGTCGTACAGTCCCTCGGCGCTAAAGCGTGCATCTTCAACAGAACGCTTTCTCATGCAAAAGCGCTCGCCGAACGGTACGGCTTCGACTATGCGCCGCTCGGCCCCGAAGCTGCAAAAAAAATCGAAAAGTACGCCGACATCATCGTTCAGACGACGTCGAAGGGTATGAACTCGGACGGGCAAGCGTCGAAAGACGGCGACCCGCTGTATTTTTATCAATTTACCGGAACGGAAACGGTATTCGATTTGGTATATGTACCCGCCGTCACTCCGATCATGGCGCGCGCAGCGGAAGCGGGCTGCAAAACGTGCAACGGTGCGGAAATGCTCAAGTATCAGGGGTACAGGCAGTTTAAAATTTTTACGGGAATCGATTACGGCGCCGAGTGCGAGAGGCTTTGTTAGCCGATGTTTCCGCCGCTGCCGACAAAACGCGCACACCTCTATCTGAAAAAGATTTTCGAGCGGCTTCAAAACGGTTCCCTCGTTTTAAAACAAGTGTCGCTTCCGAGCGAAGAGCGGGACGGGCACGGCGTTATGATCGGATGTCTCGTCTGTGCCGATACCGAAGG
>ERZ773042.1534-NODE-1534-length-13468-cov-3.333855_pt1 | contig 13468 bp, 10 predicted proteins | sample MGYA00511664_ERZ773042 | MGnify/ENA primary metagenome ERZ773042 (study PRJEB29015, sample SAMEA2737984) | human oral metagenome | biome: human oral; feature: human-associated habitat; material: dental | place: China | collected 2036 ... | reverse complement strand
GGGCCGCGTCCTTCTCGGCTGACGGGAACTTCCGTCACCGATCGGGCCAGACGTGATAGCCGCTTCCGGTGTGGGGTAGAAGGGGCAACAGGGAGCCAACGGACGTAGCGCTGCGGCGCGTATCACGAAAGGGGTCTGCCATGGCCGGTTTTGGCGATCTGGGCGAGGGTGTCTACAAGATGTTCCTGGCGGGCGTCGGTGCGGTCGCGATGGGCGCCGAGAAGTCCCAGGAGATCGTGGGCGAGCTGGGCAAGAAGGGCGAGCTCACGGTCGAGCAGGGCAAGATCGTCAACGAGGAGCTCAGGCACCGGTTCGAGGGCGTTGCCAACGACACCTCGGACTCGCTCCTTCGCGCCAAGCTCAGGGGCATGACGCCCGAGGAGCGTGCGGCCTGGATCAGGCATGCCCAGCAGGTGAGTGACGACCTCGAGGCCCAGGTCACCAAGGTGGAGGTCGAGGAGGGGCCCGCGACAGACGAGCCGTCCCCTTCCGCTGACACCACGACCGAGTAACGCCCGGGCGGGGATGCATGGCCGGCAAGGGCGGCGGGAGCCAGCCGAGCGGGGACCTCGACGAAGGTGAGGTCCTGCGCGGCCTCTACGATGACATGCTTGGGGAGCGACCCAGGGGCGAGGCCGACACGATCGGCCTGTTCGGCGCTCGCTCCGATGCCATCGCGGGTCTTGACATCTCGCGGCGCAGCAAGCTCGCGCGCCTGCGCGAGATGGTCGCGATCGCAAGCCACTACGACGTCTTCCACGGTCTCACGCCCTACACCTTCCGCAAGCTCTTGGAGGAGCTGGGTCCGACCTTCGTGAAGGCCGGCCAGATCCTCTCCATGCGCTCGGAGATACTCCCCCAGAGCTTCTGCGACGAGCTGGCCAGGCTTCGCACGGACGTGGAGCCGATGGACCGCGACCTGGTGCTCGAGACGCTGCGCGCCGAGTATGACATGCCGATAGAGGAGATCTTCGACGCCATCGACGACGTGCCTCTGGGTTCGGCCTCGGTCGCTCAGGTCCACAAGGCGCGGCTCGCAACCGGCGAGCTCGTGGCCGTGAAGGTCCAGCGCCCGCACGTGCGTGAGATCATGGCCCAAGACATCTCCATCGTGCGTTCGCTGGCGCGTCGGGCCGAGCGCTTCATGGGCGACGAGCAGTTCCTGGACCTGCAGTCGGTCGTAGACGAGCTCTGGCAGTCCTTCAAGGAGGAGACGGACTTCTTGGTGGAGGCCCGCAGCCTCGAGGAGTTCCGCCGCAACAACGCGGACTGCCGTTTCGTGGACTGCCCGCGCCCCTATCCCAGGCTCTGCACCGAGCACGTCGTCGTGATGGACTACGTCGAGGGACTCTCCGTGAGTGATGCCGCCGCCTTGTTGTCCTGCGGCTACGACCTCGAGGAGATCGGCACCAAGCTCGTCGACAACTATGCCCAGCAGATGCTCGACGACGGCCTCTTCCATGCGGACCCACATCCCGGCAACCTCGTGGTGCGGGGAGGCAAGATCGTCTACCTCGACCTGGGCATCATGGGCCGCCTGTCGGCCCATGACCGCTCGGCCCTCTCGGACATGGTCTTTGCTGTGGCCGAGAAGGACGCAGCGCGTCTCAAGGACGGGCTCCTTCGCTTCTCGGTGGGCGACGTGGCCGACGTCGACCACCCTCAGCTGCTTGCGGACCTTGACTCGATCATCGACGAGTTTGGCACCGCCGGCCTCGCCGACCTCGACATCGGGGCGTTCGTGAACGCGCTCGTCTCCATGGCGCGCAAGAACGGCATCGAGCTGCCGGGCACCGTCATGATGTTGGGGCGCGCGCTGGTCACCCTCGAGGGGGTGGTGGACGGACTCCTTCCGGGCACCTCCATCGTGGAGATCATCTCGCGTCACGTGAGGAGCCATACGGAGCCGGGCGAGTTCGCCCGCAGCGAGGGGAAGCGCCTTGTTCGGGAGTCGGTCCGCGCGACCCATGGCCTCCTCGGCGCCGCCGCGCAGGCGAACCTCGCGATGGGCATGCTCACGCGCGGCCAGCTTCGCGTGAACCTGGACCTCCCCGGCACCAAGGACCCCGTCAGCGACCTGGCCCATGCGGCCGACCGCCTGACCATGGGCATCATCATCGCGGGCCTCTTCATCGGCTCGTCGGTGGTCTACTACGCCCGCATCCAGCCGGTCATCTTCGGCATTCCCGTCATAGGCTTCGTGGGCTACCTCATCGCCCTCATCATGGGCCTTCAGGTCGTGCGCCAGGTCATGGGCGAGTCACGCCGAAGGCGATAGGAAATCGGCTCGGGGGGTTGGGACTCGAGCCGATCTGGCCTTGGGATTGCCTTGGGTCTGGTGACCCGAGAGGTCCCCGGCTACCCTATGACACGATAGCCCACGGTGCCCACGCCGTCGAAGCCCAGGGCATGCGCGACGGCCGGCTGCAGGTCGATCTCGCGTCCTGCGATGTAGGGGCCACGGTCGTTCACGACGGCGGTGGTGGTGCGTCCGTTATAGGTGATCTCGATGACCGTTCCGAGGGGCATGGTCTTCATGGCGACGCCCATCGAGGTCGGTGTGACGACGTCGCCCGAGGCGGTGGCGCTGTACATGAGGCCGTCGCCCTCGCCGTAAGTCGATGCGCCGACGTAGGTGTACGAGCCACTCGGTGCACTGGGGCTCGGATTGGGGTCCGAGCTGGCGTTCGAGCCCGAGCCGTCTGCCGAACTGGAGTCGCTGGCACTGTCGTTGGCATTGTTGGAGGAGTCGTTGCTGCCACCGCTTACGCCGCCGCTGGTGCCGCTGGTGGCTGCGGCAACCTCGGTCGCGGTGCTGTCCTGCTGGCCTGCCGCCTGCTGGGCCTCATAGGCGGCCTGGGCGGCCGCGGCGTTCTCCATGGCCTTGCGCTCTGCGGTCTTTCGCGCGGACTCCGCAGACTCATAGGCGCTCTGGGCCTCTGCGACCTTGGCATCGATGGCGGCCTTCTGCGACGTGAGGTCGGCCCTGGTCGCCTGGAGCTCGGCCTCGGTCTTAGCGAGTCCCTGGATGGCATCCATGTTGGACTGCGTCACCGTGTCGAGGTACATGAGAGAGGCGACGAACTGGTTGAAGTCCTCTGACGAGAGGAGCAGCGTGAGGAGGTTTGCCTGGTCCTGCGACATCTTGTACGAGGCGCGGATGGCGGTGGACGCCTTCGCCTTCTGCTCCGGGAGCGCCGCCTCGAGCTCGTCGATGCGCTGCTGGTTGTCGTCGATCTGCTGCTGGAGCTGGGTCGCCTGATCCTGTGCCTGCTGATAGGCGTCGGCAGCGGTGATGGCTGCGTTCTGGAGGCTCTCCAGGCTCTCGTCCGCAAGCGCGGGGAGCGGGGTGGCCCAGCAGAGGGTGGCCGCCGTGATGATGGCTACGGCGTCGCGGCCGAATCGCAGGGCGGGGCGCGTCGGTGTGATCATGGTCCTCCTGAGGTTGCGTCAACGAAGGTCTTCCGTGACGGCGCTACAGACCCCTCTATCATAAGGCCTTGTCGGGTGCCGTGGGCAAACTACACGAAACGGACCATGCGGGCGAACCGATGGCGGCCGGCATCGAGCGGCACGCGAGGGCGGTCGTGTGGCGTCCGAGGTTGGCGCCGAGCGGGGACTAGTCGACCATTGCCATGGACGTGATGCGCGGCTGCTGGTCCTTGGGGACGGTGCCGTTCGAGTCGGTGGGCACGATCTTCTCGCATATGGCATCGATGACCTCGAGACCGCTGGTGACCCTGCCGAAGGCGGCGTACTTGCCGTCAAGCGAGCTCGAGTCCGCGTGCATGATGAAGAACTGGGAGCTGGCAGAGTTCGCGTCGTTCGAGCGCGCCATGGAGATGACCCCGCGCTTATGTTGGATGGCGTTGACAATGCCATTCTCGGAGAACTCGCCCTTGATCCTTCTGGCGGAGCCGCCGGTGCCGTCCCCGTTTGGATCGCCGCCCTGGACCATGAAGCCACCGATGATGCGATGGAAGGTGAGGCCATCGTAGAAGCCGCTCTGAACGAGGTCGGCGAAGTTGCTGACCGTGATAGGCGTGTTGTTGGCGTTGAGTTCGAGTTCGATGGTGCCGAAGTCCGCCACCTCGATCGTCGCATGGTGCATGCCTGAGCCGAAGCCGTTCTCGAGGGGCCTCGTGAGCAGCTCGGGCTCGCTGGAGGAGGGCGTGCTGGCGGAGGAGCCATCGGAGGAGCTGTCGGACGAGTCGGAGGATGACCCGTCAGATGCCGTCGGGTCGGAGCCGGGGGCAAGCCTGCACCCGGAAAGCCCCAGCATTCCGTTCACGCCGAAGGTTGCCGTCAATCCAAGGAAGGCCTTGCGGCTCATCGATGCGCTCATATCTTCTCCTCTGTGCCGAACTGTGGAAAGCTGCGTGGTCCCTAGCTACGCAGCCCCTAACTTGTCGTGTGCCGTGAGGCCGTTTGCACCGACGATGCGGGACGTGGGCGGGAGATCATCGCATGCGCCGTGCGGTCGCTCCCGATTATAGCGGTCGACGGGTGCGGGCAGGGGAGGGCCCCGTGCCCATCGAAGCGGAAGCGCCTCGGACACACCTCGAGATACGCTCGTGCCCCTGTCGATTGCCCGGGAGTGAGCGGTAGCTGACCGGAAGTGTGCGCCAGTTCGCCAGAGTTGGCCAAAAGTGTGTACCATTTAGCCAGAAGTGTGTACCAGTGCTCACTTCTGATAATTTTGGCAAGCGTTGTACCTGCGGCGTTGCCGAGAGATGCATGCTTGTCGAACGCTGCAGGCCTTCGGAGACCCTAAAAAGTACTCACTTCTGGAGGTCAGAGACATCTAACGGCCAGGGGTCAGAGACATCTAACGGCTGCCGAGGGAACGACCGCCGAGGGGAATGCTTGACGGGGATGCCGCAACCGGCGGACGGCACCACATCGCGTCTTTGCCCGGCTGCCTACTCCAGCTCGAACGCGCCGGTGTAGAGCTGGTAGTAGGTGCCCCTCTGGGTGATGAGCTCGTCGTGGGTGCCACGCTCGATGATGCGGCCGTGGTCCAGGACGATGATCACGTCGGAGTTGCGGACCGTGGAGAGGCGGTGGGCGATCACGAAGGTCGTACGGCCCTGCATGAGGGCGTCCATGCCACGCTGGACGATGGCCTCGGTGCGCGTGTCGATCGAGGACGTTGCCTCGTCGAGGATCATCGCGGGGGGGTCGGCCACGGCAGCGCGGGCGATGGAGAGCAGCTGGCGCTGGCCCTGGGAGAGGGAGGCCGCATTGTCCGTGAGCATGGTGTCGTACCCCTCGGGCAGGCGTTCGATGAAGGAGTCCGCACCGGCGAGCTTGGCGGCGGCGATGCACTCGCCGTCCGAGGCAGTGAGACGCCCGTAGCGGATGTTGTCCATGACGGTGCCGGTGAAGAGGTTGACGTCCTGCAGGACGATGCCCAGCGAGCGCCGCAGGTCGGCCTTCCTGATCTTGTTGATGTTGATGCCGTCGTATCGGATCTTTCCGTCGGCTATGTCGTAGAAGCGGTTGATGAGGTTGGTGATCGTGGTCTTGCCGGCTCCCGTCGCCCCCACGAAGGCGACCTTCTGGCCGGGCTTCGCGAAGAGCGAGACGCCATGCAGGACGGTGTGGTCGGGCGTGTAGCCAAAGTCGACGTCGGTCAGGCGTACGTCACCCTTGAGCGGGGTGTAGGTGACGCTGCCGTCGTGGTGCGGGTGCTTCCAGGCCCACAGGTTGGTGCGCTCGCCCGTCTCGACCAGCTCGCCCCGTGCGTCGCGCCGTGCGTTCACCAGGGTGACGTAACCCTCGTCGGACTCCGGTTCCTCGCCCATGAGGCCAAAGATGCGCTCCGCTCCCGCGAGGCCCATGACCACGAAGTTGATCTGCTGGGACACCTGCCCGATGGACCCCGCGAAGCGCTTGGTCAGGTTGAGGTAGGGGACCACGATGTCGATGGTGAGCGCCAGCCCGCTGATTGAGAGGTTGGGAACCGAGAGGGACATGAAGACGCTGCCCGCCAGCGCCACCAGGACGTAGGCGAGGTTGCCGATGTTGAAGAGGATCGGTCCGAGCGTGTTGCCATAGATGTTCGCGGCCTTCGAGGCCTGGAAGAGCTCCTCGTTGACCTTGTCGAAGTCACGCTCCATCTGAGGCTCGTGCGTGAAGACCTTGACGACCTTCTGACCGTTCATGGACTCCTCGGCAAAGCCCTCGGCCTTGGCGATGCTGACCTGCTGCGCAAGGAAGAAGTGCGCGGAACGCCCTCCCATGAGGCGCACCAGCCAGCCCATGAAGGCGACCATGGCGAGCACGACGAGCGACAGGGGGACCGAGTACCACAGCATGATGAACAGGACGGAGGCCATCTGCAGGAACATGGTCAGCAGGTTGGGGAGGGCCTGGCCGATGAGCTGCCTCAGCGTGTCGACGTCGTTGGTGTAGTGCGACATGATGTCGCCGTGCTTGTTGGTGTCGAAGTAGCTGATGGGCAGGTCCTCCATGTGGTCGAACATGGCGTTCCTGGTCTTCATCAGGGTGCCCTGGGTGACGACGGCGGAGAGCTGCGTTTGGACGACGTTGCATGTGATCGCTACCGCGTAGATGATCACGAGCTGGGTCATGAGGGGCGCAAGCTCGACGAGCGCGCTTGCCCAGTCACCTGCCTGCCAGTACTTTCCTACGACGACGAGGGCCCGCTGCATGTAGATCGAAGGCAGCGAGGTCAGGATTGCCGCGGCGACGATACAGATGACGATGACGATGGTCTGCGCGGGGTAAAACGAGAAGACCATTCCCATGACCTTGCGAAGCGTCGCCATCGGATTGGACGGTCCGCGGCCCCTGCCGCCCCGGGGGGCCTGCGCCTCGGTTGCGCCTCGCTTTGCGGTGGCGCCCGCCTCGCCCGTCGTCCTCTTGGGGTCGTCTGCCATTACGCCTCGCCTCCTTTCAGTCTTTCCGCACCCTCGCCCTCGATCTCGCCCATCTTCACGTCGTGGGACTGCTTGTTCTGGGACGTGTAGGTCTCGCGGTAGATGGAGCTCGTGCGCAGGAGCTCGTCGTGCGTGCCGATGGCGCTCACCTTTCCGTCGTCCAGGACGACGATACGGTCCGCATCCTCGACCGAGCTGGTGCGCTGGGCGATGATGAACTTGGTGGTCTCGGGGATGAAGCTACGGAATCCTTGTCGGATGAGCTTGTCGGTCTTGGTGTCGACGGCCGAGGTGGAGTCGTCCAGGATCAGGATCTTGGGACGCTTCAGGAGGGCGCGCGCAATGCAGAGGCGCTGCTTCTGGCCACCCGAGACGTTGGTGCCGCCCTGCTCGATGTAGGTGTCGTACTTCTGGGGGAGCCGCTGGATGAACTCGTCGGCCTGGGCAAGCCTGCAGGCCTCGACGAGCTCATCGTCGGTGGCGTCCGCCTTGCCCCAGCGCAGGTTCTCCTTGATGGTTCCCGAGAAGAGGACGTTTCTCTGCAGCACGACGGCCACCTCGTTACGCAGGGTGTCGAGGTCGTACTCGCGGACATCGTGCCCACCGACTTTGACCGATCCCCTGGAGGTGTCGTACAGGCGGCAGATGAGCTGGACGAGCGTCGACTTAGAGGAGCCCGTGCCACCGATGATGCCGACGACCTCGCCGCTCTTGACGTGGAGGTCTATGTCGTCGAGGGCCATGCGCTCGGCGTCTTCCGAGTACTCGAAGCTGACGTGGTCGAAGTCGACGGAGCCGTCGACGACGGTGTAGAGGGGATTGTCGGGGTCCGTGAGGTCGGGGACCTCGAGGAGCACCTCGCAGATGCGGCGCGCGCTCTCCTCTGACATGGTGACCATGACGAAGATCATGGAGAACATCATGAGCGAGATGAGCATGGAGAAACCGTAGGTGATGAGGGCCGAGATCTGGCCGACGTTCATCGCGGCGCCCTGGCTCTGCACGATGGCGCGCGAGCCGAAGAAGATGACGAAGGCATAGATCACGTCGATGGCCAGAGACATGAGGGGCATGTTGAAGGCGAGGATGCGCTCCACATGGACGAAGTCGTGGTAGAGGGCGCCAGAGGCGGCGTTGAACTTCTCCTTCTCGTGGTCCTCTCGCACGAACGACTTGACCACGCGGATGCCGCTGACGTTCTCCTCGACGGAGTCGTTGAGCTTGTCGTACTTCCTGAAGATGCGACGGAACATCGGCATGACCTTGATGGCGACGCCAAAGAGGATGGCGCCCAGCACCACGGAGACGATCACGTAGATGACCGCCATGGGGCCGCCTGTGACGAAGGCCATCACGATTGCGAAGACGATCATCATGGGCGCACGCAGGGCGGTGCGGATGATCATCATGTAGGACTGCTGGACGTTGTTAGTGTCGGTCGTCAGGCGCGTCACGAGCGAGCTCGTCGAGAAGCGGTCGATGTTGCTGAACGAGAAGCGCTGGATCGTCGCGAACATGTCATGGCGCAGGTTCTTGGCGAACCCGGTTGCCGCAACGGAGCAGGTGACGCCTGCGAGCGCCCCGCACGCAAGCGACAGGAGGGCGAGCGCGAGCAGCACGAGGCTGTAGTGGACGACCACGTCCATGCCGGCACCCATCTGCATCCGGTCGATCAGCTGCGCGGTGATGAAGGGCAGGATGCACTCGATGACGACCTCGCCTGTCACGAGCAGGGGGGTCAGGAGCGAGTCCCTCCTGTGTTCGCGAACGCTTCCGCCGAGCGTCGAGAGAATCTGCCGATACGTCAGTTCTTGCATGTGCCTTCCTTCGTCCCATCCCCGTACGTGCGCCAGTGGTCGGCAACCTTGTCGAGCATGTCGGCGAGCTGTTCCCTCTCGTCGACCGTCAGTGGCGAGAGGGACGCCTCCTGGAAGGCGAGCTTCTGCCGCACGATCTGCTCGGCCCGACGCGTCCCCCCCTCCGTGAGGGCGATGTCGAGCTGTCTCCTGTCCCGAGCGGAGCGTGTCCGCAGGACCAGTCCCTCCGTCTCGAGCTTTGCGAGCACTTCCGAGAGCGCCGCGGCTGTGACGTGGGCGTGCTCCTGGAGCTCCCGCTGCGTCATGGCCCCGCCGCTTCTCAGCAGCCGGGACAGTATGTACTGCTTGCCGCCTCGTCCCCCCGCATGGACGTGGAGGAAGTGCCCGAAGAAGCCAAGGTCGCGCAGGACCCGGGCCTCCGTCGCACGACTGGCCCGCTCCATGCGCTTTTCCAGCCCCTCGTCCCTCAAGGCCCCTCCTTCCGTGCGCAGGATCGTGAAACTCGGTCTATGAGACGGTAGGTGCTTGGGGAGAGGAACGCAAGGTACTTGACAAAATTGAAAGGTACCTAACGGAATCTGCACACAAAGATGCCCTCCCCGCGGCCCGCACACCACGAGTCCGCATGCCACGAGTGGGTGCATCGGGGCAGGTGGGAGTGGCGGAGGGGTCTGGGTCTGACCCTGACGTCATCCTATCGGCAACTCGGCTCGCCCCAGCGTGCGCAGGAGCTCATCGCACACCTCGTCCGGGACCTCCTTGGGAAGCGTGTGGCCCGCACCGGCAACTATGCGGAGTCGCGCGCCGGGGATGGACCGTGCGATCGTACGCGTCTCCTGCGGTCTGACGCAGTCGAACTCGCCCGCCATCACCGTCGTGGGACAGGAGATGCACCCCAGGCCCTCGGCGTCGATGTGGGGCTCCCGGAGCATGAGGTCCAGCAGCTCCGCAGTCTGGCGTGCCTCGGCGGCGCTGGGCGTGACAAGCGTCGCGTCGACGTCCCCGCCCGCCTGGCCCTCGAGCCAGTCAGCCCAGGCCCTGCAGGTCGCCACGGCTCCCGCGACGTCCCAGTCCTCGTCCTCGATGATGCCCCCGGGCGTGAGGTTCGCGCCCAGGACGGTGAGCGAGCGGACCCGTTCGGGATGGTCGCGTGCCAGCACCAGCGCCTCGATGCCGCCGTCGGAGAACCCCAGGATGTGTGCGCAGGCCATGCCCAGCCGATCCATCACGTCGAGGGCATCTCGTGCCATGAGCTCGTAGCTGAGCCTCTCGGCATCCCCGCGCGTCGATCGGCCCTGCGCCCTGGAGTCTATCCCCACGGCCCTGTGCCCCCGTGCCACGACGGCGTCGACCATAGGACCGAAGATCCCGTGCTCCTCCCCGTTGCCGTGGAGGAAGACCACGTCGTCCCGCCTACCCGCCCGTCCATACACGAAGGCGGCGATTCGGGCCCCGTCGTCCGTCGTGACATGCCCCGCCCAGCACGGCGCCGTCTGGGGACGACGGTAGGGGCTGGGGAAATGGGGCTGCGGTGGCCTGGGTGCGTCCATGGGCTACTTCTGCCGAATCTGGCTGGGGTGCCTCTCGAAGAAGTCGAAGCGCGGTGGGAGCCCCACCGTCTGGTGCGTTGCGGGCGTGGTGCCCTGTGCCTGGCAGAGCTGTGCGATCGAGTCGAAGGCGTGCTCCCAGTCGAAGAAGAGGTCGCTGTCGAAGCCCAGATGCTCGCAGACCTTCTCGCAGCCCGACGGCGTCGCTGGGTGCATCAGCAGCGTCACCGTGCGAAGCGCCTGGAAGGCGTCGGCGAGCGCCTGCTCGTAGGCGACGTCATCACCCTGGGCCGCCTTCGAGGCCTCGCCCCAGCGCTTGTTGGCCGCCCGTGCGAACGCGTCCACTGCCGCCAGGGCGTTGTGCGCGTCGAAGCCGTGGGCGAGGCGCTCGAAGCGGAGGGTCACCTCCCTGCAGGCAGCCATGACGTCGTCGTGTGCGGCGAGTGTCGGCAGGTGGCCCGCGCACGCGCTCTGCGTGCCGTAGAGGCAGCTGCGGGCCAGGCGGTTGAAGATGTTCGTGAGGAACGCCGACTCCTTGAGGGCTGGGTCGACCACGCGTGGGTCATCCCTCACCAGGACGTCCCTGCCGGTCTTCCTGTCCCTGTGGCTGACGCTCGTGTCATAGGGCTTGGGCGAGAAGGACACCGCCCTCTGGTCGAGGCCCAGGCTCAGCCAGTGGCATCGCAGCTGCTCGGCACTGTAGTGGTCCAGGAGTTCGGTGGCCATGGGCGGCTTGATGGCGCCTGAGCTCGATGCCTTCTTGTTCATGAACAGGATGTGGTAGTTGGCGACGGGGACGTCCTGAGAGAGTCCCCAGCCGAGCGCGTCCCACAGCGCGGGCTGTGCGACGCAGTAGAAGTAGATGTTGTCTTGACCGATGAACTGGTAGACCTTGGCGTCGTCCGCGCACCACCAGTCGCGCCAGTCGTCGCTCGAGTAGCGCATGCCACCGGAGCGTGCGTCTGCGTCGAGCAGCACCTGCGTGAAGGAGATGGGTGCCCACAGGGACTCCGGCCAGCACCAGACGGTGAGGTCGCGGACGTCTTCCAGCACGGGTGCCGGGACGCCCCAGTCGATGTTGCCGGTGATGCGGAATGGCAGGAGCGTCTTGCCCGTGCGGAAGCGGACGTGCGCCTCCTCCAGGACGCTGCGGGCCTGGTCGCGCTGCTCCCAGTCGGCAAACTCCACCGAGAAGGACTGCTGCCCCCTCTCGGGCTCGCGCAGCGCGTGTGCGGGGAGCCTGTCCGCGATGGCGTCGAACTCGTCGCGGAACTTGTCCTGTATGTACATAACCGGTGCGGCGAGGGACTCGCGGACGGTCTTGGTGACGACGGGACGCACCTGCTCGTCTGTGTCCCATGCGTCCACGAGGCCCTCGAGCCGTCCCTTGAACGCAGGAAGGTCGAAGTACCAGTTGTCGACGGGACGCAGCTCGGGCGTGGTGCCCGTGAGCTGTGACACGGGGGAGATGAGCTCCTCGGGCTCGAACTGGTGTCCCAGGTCGCACTCATCGGCGTAGGCCCTCTCGGACTTGCACCCGCGCACCGGGCAGCGCCCGATGACCTGTCGGCCGTTCAGGAACTGGTTGGCCTCGACGTCGAAGAACTGTCTCGTCGACATCCTGTGGAGGTGACCCCGCTCGTACAGGCGTGCTATGACCTCCGAGGTCAGGCGCTCGTGGTAGGGTGCCGCGTCCTTAGTGCCCGATCCCGCGAAGAGGTCGAGGCTGATTCCATAGGCATCGAGTGCGGCCCTCTGCGCGTCGTGGTTGGCGCCCACATAGTCGACGATGCTGCCCGTGTAGCCGTCATCCTCGACCTTCTTGCGGTAGCCCTCCATGATGGGTGAGCCATAGCAGTCGGTCCCCGAGACAAAGACGACGTTGTCGGCCCCCAGGCGGTCGCGCAGGAAGCGCGCGAAGAAGTCGGCGGGGACGAAGACGCCCCCGATGTGGCCGAAGTGGAGGTTCTTGTTGCCATAGGGCATGCCGCCGGTGACGACGGCACGCCGGGGGAAGCTGGGACGCCCCGCAGTGGGGGTGCTGGTGTCTGCCATGTGACTCACTGGTTCCTTCGGTTGCTCCGGGGGTGCTCTGGGGGAAGTGAACGCCCGCGATTATCCCACAACGCGTCAGGCGTCGCGGCGCGGGCCACGCATGCGCGTCGTTTCGGTGCAGGCCCCTCGGCGTTGCTAGAATGGTGCGCGCCAGCGAGCTAGGGTCTCGCGTCATGACGAGAGGGGACGGATGTCCGAGAAGAGCGCGGCCACGCCGCTCCTGCTGCATGCCTGCTGCGGTCCGTGCTCGCTCGAGCCCGTCAAGTACCTGCGGCGCGAGGGCTTCGAGCCCACGATCTGCTGGACGAATCCCAACATCCAGCCCCTCGCGGAGCATGACCGGCGCCTTGCCGTCCTGAGGGACTGGGCGTCTCGCGTCGCACACGTCGACCTCATAGTGGCAGACGACCAGCGCGAGCTGTGGGAGCGCACGGTCGCCCCCGCAGGCCTCGACCGTGCCCGTCGCTGCCGGCTCTGCTATGCCCTGCGCCTGGCCGAGAGCTGCCGCGTCGCGCGCGAGAGGGGCTTCTCGCACATCTCCACCACGCTCGCCGTCTCCCCCTACCAGCTCTTCGATGACTGCTGCGACGTGTTGGCCTCCCTCGCCGCGCGCAACGGCCTCACACCTGTCTGGCGTGACTTCAGGCCCTACTACGCCGAGTCCGTGAGCGACTCGCGCGAGCTGGGGATGTATCGCCAGAACTACTGTGGCTGCCGCTTCTCGGCCGCCGAGGCCGCACTCGAGCGCCATGAGGCTCGCGACTGGCGCAAGGCCGCGAAGGCCGCCCGACGCGCGGGCAAGGAACCGCCTCCTCGTTCTGGGTACCTGCCAGGATAGCGCAGCTCCGACGAGTCCATCCACAGACGATCCCCCGCCATGCGGGAAAGGAAGCATGATGCGTACCGATGACTTCGACTACCCGCTGCCCGACTCGCTCATCGCCCAGGTGCCCTGCGAGCCCCGCGACGCCTGCCGCCTGCTGGTCCTCGACCGGAAGGATGGCTCCGTCGAGCACCGCAGATTCACGGACCTCGTCGACTACCTCGAGCCGGGGGACCTCCTGGTCGCCAACAGGACCCGCGTGCTGCCCGCGCGCCTCATGGGCCACAAGCGCGGCACCGGCGGCGTGTCCGAGACGCTGCT
>ERZ773042.1532-NODE-1532-length-13476-cov-3.790105_pt1 | contig 13476 bp, 15 predicted proteins | sample MGYA00511664_ERZ773042 | MGnify/ENA primary metagenome ERZ773042 (study PRJEB29015, sample SAMEA2737984) | human oral metagenome | biome: human oral; feature: human-associated habitat; material: dental | place: China | collected 2036 ... | reverse complement strand
TGTACGCGCCCCGCCCTATGCCTGGGATTTGGTGCAGCCCCCACGTACAGGGGTCTTGTGGACCACGTTTGGACGGCGCCCAACGCCAGGTGGCTGTTGGCTTCGTTTGCATGTGGCATAGGCTTCGCCCTGTGCGGCAGTGCCTTTTCCATCCTTGCATGGCCTGGTGCTCAGCCATGGTTGCCTGCACCAGTCGCATTGCCGTCTCCTGCGCTGCGCATGTCTCTCCTCGCCTGTTTGGCTGCGTTGCCCATGGCGCTCCTTGCGCTCCTGCTGCATCTCGAGCGAGGGTGGATAGACCCACGAGGTGGGGGAGAGAAGCGCGGCCCATACGGCGGAGGAGGGATATGCGGCTCACAGGGTGACGCACCAAGGGGCGACACAACTCACGGCCTCGTGTCGAAGGGGGCTGCGGGTAGGAGCGCGACGGCTCCTGGTAGCATGCCCAGAGCATAGGGTGCGACCATGAGCGCCCCCATATCGACGCCAGTTGAGATCTGCGGCGTGACTGCCATTGACGCGAGGCCTTGCAAAAGCGCGAGGTCGCGTTCTACAATCAGGCGCTCGTCAGCGGTGCCGCTGATGTTGCCGGAGCCTATGCCCTGTAGCAGCAGCTTGTGTTCGTGTGCTGCAGCTTCGGAAAAGTCTCGTGGGTCCGTCGCGGCCAGGGCGCCTCGCATCGCCTCGAGCCGTCGCTGCGCTTGGTCGACGAGTTCCTGTGGCGCGTCCTCGAAGCTACCCGATGACAGTGCCGCAGAAAGAATCGAGTAGTTGTCCGCAAGTTCCTTGCGATACTCTCCTACGCCGGGCACCGGGAGATGGTAGTTGCAGACAAAGAGGGCACCTGTGCCGATTAGTAGCGCCAGCATCGATAGCCGCAGGTCCCTTAGCGTCAGCCGCACAAGGTATTGCGTAAGCCATCGAACCATCCGGAGCTCCTCTCACAGGGTCCCATCCGCTTGGGGCTGCGTTTCGCCGTGCAGGCGTCCGCAGCGCGAGCCCCCAGTGCACGAGCGCCCCTGCCGCACAGGCGCATGCCGTCGTGCCCTACGCCCCTAGGGTTGCTGTTCAAGGCGCCGATGTCATGTCATAAAGAGGGCCATCTTTGGCATATCAGTGCTGGGCTGCGTCGAGCTGCGGCGCCATTTCGTGCCATGCTTGCGCCCGTGTTGCCTCGCGCGGCCCACAGCGCTCTTCGCCCCGTTCCGCATCCCCGCATGCCCCGCCCTGCCTCCAGTAGATACGCCCGAGGCAGTGGGAAATGTAGCCCCAGCTCAGGGCCGTGTATCTTTCTGAGAAGTAATTGTGAAGCCCGAGTTGGAAGTGTATCCTGTTCAGGCTGCACTTTTATGGGGGCTTCTGTGTCGCGACCGCTTGCTCCGCCCTGTGTAGGAGCACCTGCCCGCGGGAACGCGCAGGGTCCGCAGTTGAGGTGCGGTGACAGTCGGATGTGGTCCGCTGGGGGAGTGGCACCGGATGTGCCACGGGTGCGCGCGCGTGCGCACGAGGTCCCATGACCACCGAGGGTAAGGAAAGAGTATGGTCAGCACGATTCTTGGCCGCAAGATCGGGATGACGCAGGTGTGGGACGAAGACGACAACGTCGTTCCCGTCACCGTCATCCAGGCGGGCCCCTGCATCGTCTCGCAGGTGAAGACGAAGGCGACCGACGGCTACGATGCCGTCCAGATCGGCTTCGGGGACATCACTGCCAAGCACGTCAACAAGCCCATGGCGGGCCACTTCGCCAAGGCTGGCGTCGAGCCCATGCGCTACCTGCGCGAGGTCCGCGTCGAGGACGGCGAGGAGCACAGCTGCGGCGACCAGGTCAGTGTCGCGGACTTCGCAGAGGTCAAGTCCGTCGACGTCACCGGCACCTCCAAGGGCAAGGGTTTCCAGGGCACCATCAAGCGCTGGAACTTCTCCCGCGGCCCTATGACGCACGGCTCCCGCAACCAGCGCAAGCCCGGCTCCATCGGCCAGTGCGCCTACCCCGCGCGCGTCCGCAAGGGCCTGCACATGGCCGGCCACATGGGCGACGAGCGCGTCACCGTCAAGAACCTCAAGCTCGTCCGCGTCGACGTCGAGCAGAACCTCATGCTCGTCAAGGGCGCCGTCCCCGGTGGCAAGAACGCCCTCGTTTCGATCCGCATGGCCTAAGGGCCCGCACGCCAGACGAGTCCCAAGGCTTACAAGGAGGACAGCATGTCCAAGATCGAAGTTAAGAACGTTGAAGGGAAGGCGGCCGGCGAGGTCGAGCTTTCCGACAGCGTCTTCGGCATCACGCCGAACATCCCGGTGATGCACCAGGTCGTCGTCGCCTACGAGGCGTCGATGCGCCAGGGCACCCACTCCACCAAGAACCGCTCCTCCGTCTCCGGCGGCGGCGCGAAGCCCTACCGCCAGAAGGGCACCGGCCGTGCCCGCCAGGGCACCATCCGTGCCCCGCAGTGGGTCGGCGGTGGCGTCGTCTTTGGCCCCACTCCGCGCAGCCATGCCAAGCGCGTCAACAACAAGGAGAAGAAGCTCGCCATGCGCTCCGCGCTTTCCGGCAAGCTTGCCGACTCCGAGCTCATCCTGGTCGACGAGCTCTACTTCAAGGAGCCCAAGACCAAGCTCGCCGTCGCGGCCCTCAAGGCCCTTGGCATCGAGGGCAAGCGCGTGACCATCGTCGTCGCCGACGATGACGTCATCACCTACCTCGCCTTCAGGAACCTCCCCAAGGTCAGCATCATTGCCGCCTCCGAGGCCAACACCCGCAACCTGGTCGACAACGGCGCCCTCGTCATGTCCACTGCGGTTGCCAAGCAGCTCGAGGAGGTGCTCGCATAATGAACTCCGCCTACGAAGTCATCATCCGCCCGGTCGTCTCCGAGCGTTCCTTCGACCTCATGGCAGACGGCAAGTACACCTTCGAGGTCGCGCGCTCTGCGCCCAAGGAGGAGATCGCCGCCGCCGTCGAGAAGATCTTCAACGTTCACGTCCTCAAGGTGAACACCATGTGGGTCAAGCCCAAGAACAAGCGCGTCCGCTACGTCACCGGCAAGACCCGCAGCTGGAAGAAGGCCGTCGTCACCCTCGCCCCCGGCGACCAGATCGAGGTCTTCTCCGGCCAGCAGGCAGCTGCCGAGGAGTAGGCATCTCGCCCGTGCCCCTGGTGGGGCCGGGCTCTCATGCCGCGCATGGTGGATACGCGCGGTACCGTGGTAGTCCGGTGTCGACCCACCAATCCCTGGGCGGGTCGGCCAACGGAAAGAAGGGAAAGAAGTAATGGCAGTCAAGCACCTCAAGCCCACGAGTGCCGGCAGGCGTTGGCAGACGGTCTCCGACTTCTCGGAGATCACTACCGACAAGCCCGAGAAGTCCCTCCTCGAGCCCCTGCCCAAGAAGGCCGGCCGTAACAACAACGGCCGCATCACCACCCGTCACCAGGGTGGCGGCAACAAGCGCAGGTACCGCAGGATCGACTTCAAGCGTCGCAAGGACGGCGTCCCGGCCAAGGTCGCCACGATCGAGTACGACCCCAACCGTTCCGCTCGCATCGCGCTGCTCCACTACGTCGACGGCGCCAAGGCCTACATCCTCTGCCCCGAGGGCCTGCACGTTGGCGACAGGGTCATCTCGGGCGAGAGGGACGTCGACATCAAGCCGGGCAACGCGATGCCGCTGTCCGAGATCCCCGTCGGCACCCTGATCCATGCCGTGGAGTTCCAGCCGGGCAAGGGCGCCGCGATGGCACGTGCCGCCGGCACCTCCATCCAGCTCATGGGCAAGGACAGTGGCTATGCCGTCCTGCGCATGCCCTCCTCCGAGCTTCGTCGCGTCCTGCTCACCTGCCGCGCCACCATCGGGGAGGTCGGCAACGCGGACCATGCCAACATCGTGATCGGCAAGGCCGGTCGTCAGCGCTGGCGCGGCGTGCGTCCCACCGTCCGTGGCACGGTCATGAACCCGGTCGACCACCCGCATGGCGGCGGCGAGGGCAAGAACCACACCTCCGGTCGTCCCTCCGTCACCCCTTGGGGCAAGCCGACCAAGGGCTACAAGACGCGCGACCCCAAGAAGGCGTCGAACCGTCTCATCATCCGTCGTCGCAAGTCCAAGTAGCCAAGACACGAGTAAGAGGAGATCCTAAGAATGAGCAGAAGTCTCAAGAAGGGCCCGTTTGTGGAGACTCGCCTCCTTGCGCGTGTCGCCGCGATGAACGAGGCCGGCAAGAAGGACGTCGTGAAGACCTGGTCGCGTGCGTCCACCATCTTCCCCGAGATGGTCGGTCACACGATCGCCGTCCACGACGGCCGCAAGCACGTCCCCGTGTACATCACCGAGTCCATGGTTGGTCACAAGCTGGGCGAGTTCGCGCCCACCCGCACCTTCCGCGGCCACAAGCAGGCATAGGGGGTTAGGGAGTAAATGGCTAAGAACAACGCCGCAAACGAGGTCTCCGCCACCGCCAAGTACGTACGCATGGCTCCTCGCAAGGTCCGCATGGTGGTCGACACCATCCGCAACAAGTCCGTCGAGAGGGCGCTCGAGACCCTCCAGTTCTCGAGCCGCGCCGCAGCCGAGCCCGTCGCCAAGGTCCTCCGCTCGGCGGTGGCCAACGCCGAGAACAACAACGGCCTGCGCTCCGCCGGCCTCGTGGTCAAGTACGCCTACGTCGACGAGGGTCCCACGCTCAAGCGCATCCGCCCGCGCGCCAAGGGCTCCGCGTCGCGCATCAACAAGCGCACCAGCCACATCACCGTCGTCGTTGCACCTGGAAAGGAGGCGTAGGGAAAGTATGGGTCAGAAGGTTCAGCCTACCGGCTTCCGTCTCGGCATCACCGAGGAGTGGCGTTCCCGTTGGTACGCCGATAAGAAGGACTACGCCAAGAGCCTTGGCAACGATCTCGAGATCCGCAGGTTCCTCGAGAAGCGTCTCGCCTCCGCCGCCCTCTCCCGCGTCGACATCGAGCGTGCCGGCGACAAGGTGAAGGTCGTCATCTACACCGCCCGCCCCGGCATCGTCATCGGCAAGAAGGGCGCCGAGATCGACGCCCTGCGTGCCGACCTCCAGAAGCTCGCCGGCGTCGACAAGGGCAACATCAACGTCGACGTCATCGAGGTCAAGCGCCCCGAGCTCGACGCCCAGCTGGTCGCCCGGTCCATCGCGGAGCAGCTCGAGGGCCGCATCGCCTTCCGCCGCGCCGTCCGCAAGGCCATCCAGTCCGCCCGCAAGGCCGGCGCCAAGGGCATCCGCATCCAGTGTTCCGGCCGCCTGAACGGTGCCGAGATGGGCCGCCGCGAGTGGTCGCGCGAGGGCCGCGTGCCCCTGCACACCCTGCGCGCCAGGATCGGCTTCGGCACCGCCACCGCCCGCACCACCATGGGTGCCTGCGGCGTCAAGGTCTGGATCTACCTCGGCGAGAAGCTGCCGGGCCAGCCTGCGCCCAACCCGGCGCTCGAGGGCTCCAGCCGTCCCCGCCGTCGTAACGAGAGGAGGGGCCGCTAATGCTGGCACCCAAGCGCGTCCTTCACCGCAAGGTTCAGCGTGGCTCCATGAAGGGCCATGCCAAGGGCAACACCGAGCTGCACTTCGGCAGCTACGGCCTGCAGGCCCTCGAGGCCCACTGGATCACCAACCGCCAGATCGAGGCGGCCCGTATCGCCATGACCCGCTACATGAAGCGCGGCGGCAAGGTGTGGATCACCATCTTCCCGGACAAGCCCGTCTCCAAGAAGCCCGCTGAGACCCGCATGGGCAAGGGCAAGGGCAACCCCGAGGAGTGGGTGGCCGTCGTGAAGCCCGGTCGCATCATGTTCGAGATCGACGGCGTCGAGGACGCCGTCGCCAGGGAGGCCCTGCGCCTCGCCCAGCACAAGATGCCGATCAGGACCAAGGTCGTTACCCGCGCCGAGTCGGACGTGGAGGAGTAGGCATGAAGTACAAGGACATCCGCGAGCTCTCCGATGAGGAGCTCGCCCAGAAGCTCGAGGACGGCCGCGCGGAGCTCTTCAACCTCCGCTTCCAGATGGCGACCAGCCAGCTGGACAACACCGCCCGCGTCACGCTCGTCAAGCGCGACATCGCCCGCGTCCAGACCGAGATGCGTGCGCGCCAGATCGCAGCGGACAAGGCCGCTGCGGAGAAGTAGATCGCAGGAGATAAGAAATGGCAGATACCGAAAGCAGGAACGCGCGTAAGGTCCGCACCGGCGAGGTCATCTCCCTCTCCGGCGACAAGTCCGTTACGGTCCAGGTCACCTATCGCAAGCACCACCCCAAGTACGGCAAGATGATGACCATCCACAAGAAGCTCCATTGCCATGACGAGAGGAACGAGTGTGGCCTGGGCGACACCGTTCGCGTCGTGGAGACCCGCCCCCTCTCCAAGACCAAGCGCTGGCGTGTCGCGGAGATCGTGGAGCGCGCCAAGTAACGACCTTTTCAACCCATTGCAGCCATGTGCGGCGCAAGCGCGGTCGCACCTCTGGCTGGGGTGAGTATTCGGAGGAACAGCAATGATTCAGATGGAGACCATGCTCAACGTCGCTGACAACAGCGGCGCCAAGCGTGTCAAGTGCATCAAGGTCTTGGGCGGCTCCAAGCGCCGTTACGCCGGCCTCGCCGACGTCGTCATGTGCGCCGTGCAGGAGGCGACGCCGGGCGGCTCCGTGAAGAAGGGCGATGTCGTCCGCTGTGTCATCGTCCGCACCGCCAAGGAGACCCGTCGCAAGGACGGCAGCTACATCCGCTTCGACCAGAACGCGTGCGTCCTGGTCAACAAGGACGGCGAGCCCAAGGGCACCCGCATCTTCGGGCCCGTCGCCCGCGAGCTGCGCGACCACAAGTACATGAAGATCGTCTCGCTCGCACCCGAGACACTGTAAGGAGGCGTGGACAGAATGCCTAAGATGAACATCAGGAAGGGCGACAGGGTCCAGGTCCTCTCCGGCAAGGACAAGGGGAAGCGCGGCGAGGTCCTGCGTGCCATGCCGGCCAAGGGCAAGGTCGTCGTCGAGGGCGTCGCCATGGTCAAGAAGGCCCAGCGTCCGACCCAGGCCAACCAGCAGGGCGGCATCATCGAGAGGGAGGCCGCCATCGACGTCTCCAACGTCGCGCTGATCGACCCCGAGACCGACAGGCCCACGCGCGTCGGCTACCGTTTCGACGAGAACGGCAAGAAGGTCCGCTACTCCAAGAAGTCCGGAGCCGAACTCTAGGCGCCCTGGCGCATGGGATGCTTGCGAATGCCCCTGTCCGGCGGGATGGGGGCGTTCCCTTGTCGTGGCCGCCAGGCTCGCGAGTCGAACCCGCGGATTCCTCGGTCTCGGAGCCCCTTGAAGGAGCTCCCCGATACTAAAGAAACCCTTTGGTTATCTGCGGAGATGTGATATCGTGGCTACGATTTGTCTGTAATGGCGGGCTTTTGTCTAATTGTGATAGGAGACGTACCCCGATGAAAAACTCGCATAGGCTACGGCATCGGATGGTCACGCTGGGCCTGACCGCCCTGCTGGCCCTTTCGATGACCCCTACCAGCGGCATCGCGTATGCGCTGGGCATGGGGGAGGGCGACGCGCCCACAGCGGCCGAAACCACGCCCGATCCGGCGGCAGGTGCAGGCACCAGCTCGCAGGGTACCGACGGGCAGGGTGCCGACGGGCAGACCCCTGGTGCCGTCGCAGACGAGAAGGACTCTACGTCCAATGTCGCGACCCCCGCGGAGAAGGGCACCGCCTCGGGCAACGAGGCCGAGGCTGCCGCGCCGAGCGGCGACGCCGTGACCATGCTCCGGGCACCCCAGGCCCCCGTTTCGCTGACCGAGCTCTGGGTCGACGGCACGAACGGCGACGACGCCAACGACGGCTCCGCCTCCGCGGCGCTCAAGACGCTCGCCAAGGCGCTCGAGCTCCAGGCGGCCGACCCCTCCGTCACCACGATCCACGTCAAGGGCGACCTCGCGCTCTCCGCGACGGCCACCATCCCCTCGGGCGTCACGCTTTCAGTTTCGGACGATACGGCGATGACGGGTTCCGGCAAGGACGGCATCACGCTCGAAAGCGGTGCATTCCTCACATGCGATGATGGGAAGACCCTCACGATGACCGGATTCAAAACCGCGCTCATCGTCAAAGCCGGCGCAGAGGTGAACGACGGCCGCTACAACTTCGACGGCAATATGTACGGTTTCAACCTTCAAGGCAAGTTCAACGGCACCGGTCGCGACAAACTGACCGTTTCTGCCTTAACCGAGAAAGGCAGTACCTTCACGGGCGCGACCGCCGAGCTCATCGGGTGCGACGTGAGCGTTCAGGCCAAGAACGAAGGCGGCGAGCAGTACGGCGCCCTCACTATGAAGGACGCGTCGCTCACCACGCGCGGCGTGTGGTATTACTTCAATCCCGGCGGCGGCGTCCATCTGGACCACTCCGACTTCTATGCGTACAAGGCGACAGGTACTTCCGCCTACAAGCAGGTCATGGCCATCCTCGCCGATTCTGACCTCAAGAACGGCTCCACGCTGACGGGCGACGGCTCGCGCATCACGCTTTCCGCCAAGATGACCGTGGACGACTCCAAGGTCGTCATCAAGAACAGCAACGCCGGCGGCCTGAACATCAACTACACGCCCTCGTCGGCGACGTTCACCAATTCAACGCTCGAAACCACCAACATGCGCTGGACTCCCTCCTATGGCGCGGGCCACTCCAGCGGCCCCTGCTCCATCACCTTCCAAGGCGATTGCGTGGTGAACACCGACGCGAAGGACAAGACGGCCGATGACGGCGGCGCGAACCGCGACAGCGGGAGCTCCTACGTCGTGACCGGCGGCTCGTATCTGGTCGCCTATGACCCTGGGTACAACCATGACGTGACCACGCCGACCAACGGCGCGGCGAACGGCGACGAGTGGCTTTCCCTCTTCACATTGACCGACACGTCCGTAAGCGTGCTCCATCCCATCAACAAGAACGGCGATGCATATGATTACGCGGTCGCGCATGCGTCCGCCGACGGCAAGAAGCATGTCTGGACCCCGGCCGCCAAGGTGACGTTCACGCTGAACAACACGAATGCGAAATTCGTAGACGGTACGGTCGATAAGAAGACGTATTCGACGATGCGCGGATACAAGCTCGGCGACGTCGAGGGCAATGCGGCTGCCGCCGATCCGGGCACGCCCGTGGACGCGAACGGCACCGCATTCCTCGGGTGGTTCTACAAGGACGCCTCGGGCGTCGAACATGAGTATGCGTATGCCGACGACGCGTTCGCCGCCGGGCATAATGTGGCGGATAGACAGGCGCTGTCCGCACGCGGACAGCGGGTCCTCGTAGCCCAGGGGGATGAGGTCCCCTTCCGGGTCCTCGATCTGCAGGCTCAGCTCGCGCCGCACCTGCCTGGTCGCATCGTCCGTCATCGACCAGGACGACGCGACGATATCCTGCGCGACTAGACGCCCGCCGTACCAAGCAGACGCCTCGATCTTCTCCCCCTCACGCGACCCCGTGAGCGCCTCTAGTACGTCCTCGCTCAGTGTGATCACAGCACTCCCCCCATCTTCGGATCGCGTTCGACGTCGGCCATCGACAGGCCCTTCCCCCAAGCCATCGACTCCACCCGCGTCAAAGTGAGGGCCTTCCACAGATCCTCGACCGCATCCATCGTCCATCTCTCCCACGCCACTGCGTGGGAGACCGGGCGCACGAGGCGCGCAGTGCCCGACCATAGGACGATCCCTACTTGTCCGCTCCGACGCCGCGGATACGACGCCGACAGGTCCGGGATCGCCAGAAACGACACGGGCTCGAGGGACGGCACGTCCTCCGGCATACGGACGATGAGGATCGAGGAGTCCAAGATCTGCGCGGCAGCCTCAGACGCGCCCCTGGTCACGGTGACCAGTTCAAGCTGGATACCCGACGGCCTCGACCGGCGCATGCCGACAGCGACCGGGTAGGACGATCCAATGATGTCCACGGTCTCGACCGTGGCCGCGCGGCTGTCGGCCGCGAGCGCCCCGGCACGCAGGATGATCTGCGCGCCCGACGTGTCGTCAAGAGCGACGGAGAGAGCCCTCGCCGGGTCGTACGGGTCTGTAATCCACCCCCACCCCCTTGGCGAGTCGACCTTGTACGTGGCCTCCGCAGTCTCAGAGCCCGCGGTCACCCTGTACCGGACCTGGCGTCCCAGCGGCACGTCGTAGTCGACGAGGAAGCCCTCGCCGTACACGCGCATCGCCCGTCCCCCGCGCACCGTCTGCTCGGTGTCCCCGACGATGCGGCAGACGCGCACCAGCGCGTCCTTCACACCCCGGATAATGACGGCGGCGCACGGGGCGTCAGACGGTCCTGCGTACGCCTGGACCTCGCACGTGATCATGCGTCCTCCTCCCTGTCTAGCGGTACAGGCCACGGCGGCGCGACTGCTCGCGCAGCGACGCCACGACCCGGGCATCCATCGACCCCATCAGGACGTCATCGACGTCGCGGACCTCGAGGGCGATCGACGCGCTTCCGAGAGCCTGAATAATCGCCGATGCCAGGGCATCCGCCAGGCCCACGCCCGAATCCGCGCCCGGCAGGGCCGCCGGGCCACCAGCGGTGGGCACCGTCGTCGGACGCGTCCCGGCCAGCGAATCCGTGAACCCGGTGAGGGTTGCCCTGACCTGCGCGTACCGGTCCGCCAGCCCCTCCTCGAGGCCCTGCATGATCAAACGACCCGCAGGCCTTAGCAGCACCCGGTCTCGCTCTTCCGGCCCCTTCCACGACGGGATGAGATTGGTGAGCGAGGATAACGCACTCTGCACGGAGCCGATCATCCCCTTGATGCCGTCGATAAGGCCCTGAATGATCTTCCTGCCCGCGTCGAGGAGCCACGACCCAGCCCCCGCAAACACGCCCTTGACCATGCTCGGAATACCCATGAACACCGATTTCAAGGTGCCCGTGACAAGCCCCGCAATAGCACTCACAGCATTACTGAAAATGGACTTGACGCCATTCCACGCCATTGTCCAGTTCCCAGTGAACACTCCTGTCACGAAATCAATTAGGCCCTGGATAACTCCAATTAGGCTGGTGATGACCGGCATCAGGTTCCCGATGATCTGACCGGCCAGCGTGATCACCGGTCCAATCACCGCCGAGAACAGGCTCACCAACGGAGGAAGAATTGCGCCGATCAGCTGCACCAGAGGAGGCAGCAGTGGCAGCACGGCCGAAACGATCTGCATCACCGCGCTCACCACCTGCATGAAGACCGGGACCAGAGCGGTCACGATTTCCATGATCGGCGGGAGCAGCGCGGACACCAGCTGCGTGAGGATCGGCGCGAGCTGCGCGATCACCTCCGCTATCTGCGTGATCACAGGGATCACGAGCGGCAATACTGCGCTCACTACTTGGATCAGGACCGGCAGCAGAGCCGAGATGATCGCAATGATCGGCGGCAGTACCGCGCTCACTACTTGGATCAGGACCGGCAGCAGCGCCTGGATGAGCGCGCCGATCTGCGTGATGATCGGCAGCAGTTGCGGGAGCAGGTCAGCGACCATCTGGGTGATGAGCGGCATCATCTGCAGCAGCAGCGCCGACACTTGCGGGAGCACCGCCGCTACAACGTCCGCCACCACGCCGATCACCTGCGAGACTACGCCCGCAAGGCTCGACATCAGGGGGATCAGGGAGGGCATCACGCCGTTGACCAGCGCAATGAAGTGCTGGGCGATCAATCCCAGCACGGGTGCCAGCGCGTTGAACGCGCTCGCCAGCGCCCCTCCGACGACCTGTCCCATCATGCCGAGCATCGTCCCGAACTGCTCGAACGCCGGGGCGAGATTCACCATCACGGACCCGAAGGAGTCCGCCAGGACACTGGCGATATTCGACAGCGCGTCTTGGAAGGGCTTGCTCGTCGCTGCGAACCCCGCGAGCGCCCCCAGAGCGATCCCTATTGGGCCCGTGAGGCCAGCGAACCCCGCCCCCAGGATCGGGATCTTCGACAGCAGCGGAGCGAATGCCCCAACGACGCCAGCGACAACCGGTATCAGCCCCTGCATCGCCCCTGCGAATTGCGAGAAGCCCCCTCCCTGGAACGCCTGGATCAGTCCAACTATTTTGTTCCCGACCGCGTCAATTACTCCACCAATCGAGTTAATAGCACCAGAGATACGGTCTGCACCAATCGCCTGAATAATGTTCGCAATATTGCGGCTAACTGCAGTTCCCACATTCGTGAACGCTGTCTTTATTCCAGCCGTGGCATCCTTCGCCTGTTGCGTGAATGATGCGAAACCGTTTATACCCTCGTTATTCAACCGCAATATTGCGTTATTGAAATCGTCGAATGAGACTGTCCCGTCCTTCATCGCGTCATACAGGGCCATCGTGTTCGCGGTGGGCCCTAGAAGCGCCTGCGCGATCTGCCCCAGCTGTCCGGGCATAACCTCCTGCAGCGTCCTCCACGACTGCAGATCTACCTTTCCCTTGCCGAGCATCTGCGTGTACTGGATCATGGCCCGCGAGGCCTCCGCGCCGCCCTTCCCGCCTGCCAGCAGCGCGTTGTTGAGGGCCAGCGACAACTCGGTTGCATCCCCGAGGGACTTCGTGAGCGGCGCAAGCTGCTGCGTCGTTGACGCGATGTCATCGAGGCGGGTCGGCAACCCCTTGATACCGTCCGCCATACGCGACACCGAGGCGCGTGCATCGTCCGCCGAGTATCCGAGATTCGCCATGACCTTCGGAAAGTTGTTCAGAGTGTCCACACGTGACACCGCAGACCCGAGCTGCGACGCGATCACCGTCGCCGCAGCGGCAAACGCCGCGATCAGCGTCGCCGCGCCGGCTTTCGCGACACTGGAGATCGTCGACGCCATCGATGACGCTCCCGACACCACTGCGCGCGTCACCCCAGCCATGCCGGCCCCCACAGCCCCCGCCAGGCCGGACATCGCCGGTCCGATAGCCGGGGCGATCGCGGAGAACGCCGACGCCGCCCGGCCCGCTACACCCGCGAGCGCGGATGCCACTCCCGGGGCGATCCGTTGGATGGGGGCGGTGATCTTCGCGGTGAGGCCACCGAGTGAGGTGATTCTACCCACGAAGCCTGCGGCGGATGTCGCGGCTGAGACTATGCCGTCGCGGAATCGCGCAACTCCCGCTGTGAGGGGGGTGAACGCGCGCGTGCCAGCGGCTCTCAGTGCAACGGCTACACGGGCGACGGCTGCCTCGACCGGCGCGAGGGCCTGGCGGGTCTGCCCGCCGAGGGTGCCCATGCGCCCGGAGAATACCGAGGCTGCGGCGGCAGCGGATGTGAATCCGTCGCGGAATCGCCCGACGGAGCCCGCGACGTTCACGGCCGCGCCCTTGAGGGCCTGCAGGCGCGTCACATGCACTGTTGCCGCGGCTGCGGCCTGGGACTGCGCGGCCGCGAGTGCGGCCTGCGCGGACTTGAGGCGGCCGGTTGCTGCGCTGACCGCCTCGGCCTCGG
>ERZ773042.1530-NODE-1530-length-13491-cov-22.944775_pt1 | contig 13491 bp, 14 predicted proteins | sample MGYA00511664_ERZ773042 | MGnify/ENA primary metagenome ERZ773042 (study PRJEB29015, sample SAMEA2737984) | human oral metagenome | biome: human oral; feature: human-associated habitat; material: dental | place: China | collected 2036 ... | reverse complement strand
AAAAACGGCGTAAATGGAGCCAAGATGTAACTCAGACGCACCAGCACATAATGTAGCGTCCGATAAGCATCGTTCTTATCACCATCATCTTCCGACTTCCAGAAGCGGCGGCGGCTGCGGCGCACGTACCAGTTGGACGCGTCGTCGAGGAACGGCAAAATAGGGCTGAGTGCATCGGGGATATTGTAGGTATCCATGTGACGCTCGACTTCTGCCACTAGCTGATGCAGCCGACTGACGATCCAGATATCCAGCGGATTCGTCAACTCGTTCAGCGGATCTTTCAACTCACCATCAAACTCCCAGCCATCAACTTCCGCATACATGGTGAAGAAATCATACATATTCCAAATCATGCTGAGCTTGCGGGCCACGTCGCCAACGTCCTTATCATGCAGAGCAAAGTCCTCACCATTGAGCAACGGGCTACTAAGCAGTAGGAAGCGTAAGGAATCGGCACTGAACTTATCCATCAGCTCGTTCGGGTCGGTAAAGTTACCTAAGGATTTACTCATCTTGCGGCCGTCATTGCCCGCCACCACACCGGTGGTGATGACGTTACTGTAGGCGTTTTTGTGCTGCTCACCCGCCTCGCCAAAGGCACCGATTTCGGCCAAAGCAACGTTGACGGCATGCACATAGTAGAACCACGCCCGCACCTGGCCGATGTACTCAACGATGAAGTCCGCCGGATAATTCTGCTCAAACTTGGCCTGGTTTTCAAACGGATAATGCAGTTGTGCAAACGGCATACTGCCGCTTTCAAACCAGCAGTCGAGCACCTTATCGATGCGGGTAAATGTCTCACCGTCAATTTCAAAGGTGATGTCATCCACCCACGGACGATGATAATCATCCAGCTCCACGCCGCTGAGCTCCTTCAGCTCCGCATACGACCCGACCACTTTGACCGTACCCCGGTCGCCCTTCCACACCGGCATGGCCGTCGCCCAGAAGCGGTCGCGGCTGAGATTCCAATCTGGTGCTTGCTCGATATTCTTGGCAAAGCGGCCGTGCTTCAGGTGGCTCGGGAACCAATTGATATGCTCGTTCTGCTCCAGCATCAGCGGCTTTTGCCCCTGGATGTCAAAGAACCAACTCGGAATAGCCCGGTACATGATGCGCTGCTTGCTGCGCGGATTAAACGGATATTCGTGGCGAATGTACTCGATTTTCCAGACTGCGCCCTTTTCCTTCAGGTCTTTGGCGATGAATTTGTTGTTGTCCCATACTTCCAGGCCTTTGTAAGTGCCATCGGTATAGTAGCCATTGTCGTCGATGACGTGGAAAGCCCTGACACCATAACGTTTGGCTAGCTCAAAGTCATCCTCACCATAGGCCGGAGCAATGTGCACGATGCCCGTACCCGACTCGTGCGAGACGAAATCCGCTGGGTAAATGGTGTGAATTTTGTCATTTTCTGGCCAAGCCGAGCCGGTATCGAGCGGCTGGTATGTTTTACCCACCAATTCGCTGCCGGGGAAGGTGCGCAGCACGTCGTAATCAAGTGGCTGATGCTTTTCGTCCTGCAGGGTGCGCTCCAGTGCTTCCTCGGCGATAATCAGTTTTTCGCCACCCACCAGCACTTCGCAGTACGTCATCTCCGGATTAACCGCCAGCATCAGGTTGGCTGGCAATGTCCATGGCGTGGTCGTCCAGGCGAGGACAGCAGCATCGTCGTCAGTTAACTTAAACTTCACATACACACTCGGGTCGGTCACCGTCTGGTAGGCGTCGTTGTCCATGGTTACTTCGGCCTTGCTGACAGGGGTGGCGAACTTGGTGTCATACATCAGCACCTTTTCGCCTTCGTAGATTTTGCCAGTCTCATACAGCTGTTTAAAGGCCCACCAGACGCTCTCCATAAAGTCCTTGTCCATGGTGCGGTAGGCGCCCGTAAAGTCCACCCAGCGACCAATCCGGTCAATCACACCCTGCCAGGTTTCACTATTGGCCACCATGCTTTCACGCGCCTTAGTGATGTATTTTTCCAGACTGATGGTTGGTAGTGGCTGACCGTCTTTATCCAGTGGCGCTGGCTGATCACTACTCGTCACAATCTGCCGCCGATCCACGATATTCAGCTGCTTTTCGACGAAATTCTCTGCCGGCAGGCCATGGCAGTCCCAGCCCCAGCGGCGCTCCACGCGTTTGCCCTTCATCGTCCAGTAGCGCGGCACGGCGTCTTTGACAATCGAGCTTAGCAGCGTACCATGGTGCGGTACGCCAGTGATAAACGGCGGCCCGTCATAAAAGACATAGGCGTCATCCGCCGGCCGCTGCGCCACCGACTTCTGGAACGTCTGGTCATCCTTCCAGCGCTGTACCCAGTCCTTCTCATATTCTGCCGCTCGGCGGCGTGTCCCGTATTTGAATTTCATTGGTTTCCTCCTTGATTTGTATTCATTTCATGCGTTTCACTATTTAACTCATTTCGTAATCTCATCCAAATTTTGCCCAGCTCATTGCGACCATCGCGGTTTTCACCCCAGCCCCAGAAAGCATCTTTTGGCGAATCTTCAACAATTTCCTCATCCAGCGTCTCAAGTAGTTTTTGCTTAACGTATGGGTTTTGCTCACATTTGGCGCGGACGATTTCTTCCATGATACCAATTTTTATCTCATCCCAATCATGCGGCGCCTTATCAGCATTTGCCTTGGCAATTTTATACGCCTCATGTGCAGAGCGCGCCTGGAAAATCTGCTCCGCCAACTCTGGCGCCGTGTCAAAAAAGTGCGCCGCCTGATACGCATGCTCACTCGTCGGCCAAAGACGCCCGCGCCAGTCAACTTGAAAGCTCGCAAAATTATCAAGCACATAAAACTCTCGCGGATAGAATCCCACAATTGACCCGTCAGTGATGAGTTGCGGATCTCTAAATTGCTTAATCTTTGTCATAATATCACCTCCCATATTTTGCCCTTCTAACTTCCTCATCGCCTCCACTATCTCTTCATGGACAATTCCATTGCTTAGTATCGCTCCGCAAATATCCTGATCGTACCGCTGATCCCGGCCGAAAAGGTCAGTCACCTTGCCACCAGCTTCCTCGACGATAACTTTTGCCGCCGCGACATCGACATTCTTGCCCTTCGTGCCAGCAAAGACCGATGCAACGAATTCACCACGCGCTACTAAGGCCGCCGCGTGCGTCGTGCTTCCTGGCGCTGTAACATATGCGCCCTTCTCATACGCTAACTTGTGAATCACCCGCATAACATCCCACTCTGCACTCGGCCACCAATCTACATTCATACCGGTCATCCCACCAAAAGTCTTCTTATTCACATAAATCTGTTTACCATTCATAAACGCACCCTGGCCACGCACCGCCCAATACAAATGATCACTAAACGGCGCATAAATCACTCCAACTTCCGGCTGACCATCAATCACCAATGCCAACGAGAAGACCGATACCGGTAGCTCCATCGCAAAAGGTGCCGTGCCATCAATCGGATCACACACCCACACATAGTCTGAGCCATGGCGGTCGCTCGCTTCTTCTCCATCAATATCGTGGGCTGGATATCGCTCGGTTACTCGCTGGATCACAAGCCGGTTGATTTCCTCATCGGCAACGGTCACGATCGTATTGTCAGCTTTAAAGTGAGCATTCGGTTTTTTACCAAAATATTTTTGCATAATGTCGCCCGCTTCGTGCGCTACACTTTTTGCAAAATCAAGCCATTCTTGTTGTTGGTTGGTCACAATTTACTCCTTAAATAATATATTTCTTAGTGTCATCACTACTGCATCATCCAGCACTCGCACTCGATCCCTATGTCGATCACTATACCCAAGCGCACCCTTCTGATTTGTATAGAGCGTTATGTGCGGGATGATAAACTCTGCCCGCGGGATCAGCTCACGAATTGCATCACGCCAAGTCTCTAGTTCATCCCATCGAGCAAGCGCAATAATCGTTTCACGGTCAGTCGTGTCATCCTTTAGCCTGAGAAAATCACCGGTCAATTCTGGCTCTGTAGTCATTGCTGCACCGGCTTGACACGATGCCCGCTCTAGCCATCTATACGCAGCCTCATCCAGCCCGTACTCCTCACGCACCGCAAATAATAACAAATGAAATTCATCAGCTTTCAGCGATAGCCCCGCCACCTGACACGGAAAATCTATCGCACGAACCAAATCAGTCATATCATACATGATATAATCATGTATCCGATCAATGACGAAATTGTTCACTTGATTGTTGCGCATACATCCCTTCATATTGAGCAGCTCTTATTAGTATCAAACGAGAACTCTCTCAAACAAAAATCACCTCTTCTGTCTTCGAGAATCCGCTGGAGGTGTTTCAAACGGACGGTACCATCTCGATTCCAAAAGAAGTGATTCTTCCGTGGGCTTTGCCGAGTTGAGCGGCATCCACGCACTCTTTTAGCGCTTAATCGTTCACTTTGTCGCAGCGAGTCGCGGCGAGGTCTAATCTCAGCTGATAAAAACCGATTTCTTCCCGCAGGCTTCGCGGTTGATAGCCGCTCATTTTGCGCTGATCCTATCAGGGATATTCTCCATCAGACACACGCAAAAACGCCCTACTTTCATTGTAGCGCGTTTTTACCAAAATCCCAAGGGGTTATTTAATTTCCAAGCCGCCTAGGACACATTCACCCTTCAGGTAGATTGTCTTTTTAGCGGAAGGCTTCGGCACAGTCTTATCATCGCTACCGCCCAAAACACCACGCACCTCGTTTTTGACGATCACATCATCAGGTAAGTTGATATTAATGCCACCGCAAAACGTAAAGACATCAATGATTGCGCCATCCTTAATGTTCGCCTGACGCAAATCTAAATCGACGCCACCAAATATCGCTGTTGCTGAACCACCAGTATAATCACCTCTCACTCGTGACTGTTCACCATAAAAAATTGCCACTTTTTCATTATCATCAGTGCCCGATTCTTCGGCTCGCTTGCGATTTGCAGACCCAATACTAAACACCATCATCAACCCAACAGCGATCAATATCACTGGCCAAAACAGTTTCCAAATACTAACATCAATGACGCCATACGCATTCAAACCAATCGACACGCCAGCGGCCATCAATAGCAGGCCCCACGCCCGCGTCAGCAGTTTTCGGGAGCTAACTATTGTCACCAGCCCCGCCAGCACTAGGCCGGCTGCCCAAACCGTTCCCCAGAACACGTTCCAGCTATCAAACTTGATAATTTCGAGATTCCTCAGTAGTAGAATCCCGCCGAGCGCTACAATGGTAACACCAAAGAATGCTCTGACAAGAAAGTTTTTCTTCATACTTCTCATTATGACACATGGTCACGCGTTACCAAAGTAAAAAATTTTTGCAATAATGTTTTCGTAAAATAGGGCGATACGTCTAGAACAACTGATCACCAAACTTTGCGATTATCGCCATCATAGCAAGAACCACTAAAACTGCTGCAAATAACATATCATATCCGCGATCAACAAATTTACCCAGGGTCTTACCAGATATATTCTTAACCAAAACATTGTACCGTGTCATACCAAAGAAAATCAAAATCATACCAAGGTCCAGAGTCAAGCACCACGGGCACAGCGCACCAATCACCAAATAGCTCATACCAAACATCCAGAAAGCAAAGAGCAGCCCCGCAATTACGCCACCTTGCGCGCATTGCATAAACCATTTCGGGAACTTTGTCCCTGCCAACAAAGCAACCGCTATAGTGATCATCACCGGCAAAGTTGCCAGGCCGATAAAGCTGTTCGGAAAGCCCAAAATCGCTGCAGACCAATGGTTGGCAACTGCCGAACAGCTCAGTGCTGAGTTTAAGTCACAACTAAGAACCGCTTCTGAATTCTTGGCTAATACCAATGATTCAATCGATAAGGCTAGCGATGCTAACAGTCCCAATCCGCTTCCGACTAACAACGCCAATGCCGACATATGCCGTCGCTTCAAATCCTCGTGAAATAACCAATTTCGTACCTTTTTAAACATAAAAACTTACCTCGCTAATTGTCGGCAGCGGAGTTCCCCGCCACATATTTTGTAACTGACCGCTGTCACTCAACGCAATAATCGTCGGGTATTCAACAATGTCATATGTCCTGCAAAAATCACTACCAGCCGCCGAATCTGGATTGACTTCCTCCAAATCATGCCCTGTCTGATTTTTAAAATCCCTGAGATAATCAAACACTACGCGAGCATGATCGCTCTCTGTTTTGTACACAACAACAACGCGCATATCTTAATCCCTTTTCTCTCGTTGCTGAGCTAAAATTTTCTCAAATTCGTCCAATGTCTTGAAATCATAATACACACTGGCAAATCGAACATACGCTACCTCATTACGATCAGCCAAAGCGTCCAAAACTGCATCACCAATCTGTTTTGATGGCACTTCAGACTCTCCCAACGCATACAAAGCGTCTTCGACAGCACTCACGATCTGCTCAACTTCTTCTTCCGATTTGAAAAACTTGCCGACCGACTGATGCACTGCTGAAGATAGCTTAAACCGGTCAAATAATTCTCGACGTCCACTCTTTTTGAGCACTGCTAAGTTTGGTTTTTCAATTCGCTCGTACGTCGTAAACCTTCTACCATCAGCCGTTTCCCTACGACGGCGAATTGCCATACCGCCAGCAACTTCACGCGACTCAAGCACCCGACTGTCACCAATATTCACTACTACCATAAACTACTCCCTGTTCTTCTTGCGACGGCGTAAGAATGCTGGGGTATCGTCTTCATCATCGTCCTCTTCTGGCGGATTGTCCCAAATGTTTGTGTCGTCTTCAGTAGCAAAATGTTCGGCAGCCTCTTTATGTTCTAGCTCCATGTCGATATTTTGTACCATTTCTTCGTCCAGATTGTCAGAATTGGTCTCGACTGGGCTCACATCAAGCGTTACGTCCCTGTCGTGGAAGGTCTCGCTGTCAAATCCTGTAGCGATGACCGTGATCACCAAGTCATCTTCCATCTCTGGCTTCAACGTCGCACCAAAGATGATGTTTGCGTTTGGTGAAACCGCACTGGTGATAATTTCCGCCGCTTCTTGGATTTCCGCCATGCTCATGTCGTAGCCACCAGTAACGTTGAACAGCACGCCCTTAGCACCGTCAATCGACACTTCAATCAACGGCGACTCAATTGCCTGCTGAGCCGCCTGAGCTGCTCGGTTCTCACCGCTCGCCCGACCAATACCCATCAACGCTGAGCCAGCATTACTCATGATAGCCTTCACGTCAGCAAAGTCCAGGTTAATCAATCCGTGTTCAGTGATCAATTCAGAAATACCCTGCACACCCTGACGCAGTACATCGTCAGCAATTTTGAAGGTTTCCAACAGTGGAGTGCGTCGATCAATAGTTTGCAATAAGCGATCATTTGGAATAGTAATCAACGTATCAACTTGTCGACCCAAGTGAGTGATTGCCCAATCAGCATTCACTCGACGTTTTTCACCTTCAAAGCTAAATGGTCGCGTGGCAACACCAACCACTAAAATGCCCAACTCACGAGCAATCTCAGCAACCACATAACCAGCACCAGAGCCCGTTCCGCCACCGGCACCAATAGTCACAAACACCATGTCAGCGCCTTCAAGAGCGGCACGAATTTCTTCACGTGACTCATTAGCGGCTGCCTCACCAACCGCTGGGTCAGCACCAGCACCAAGGCCATTGGTCGTTGAATGTCCTAGATGGATTTTGACGTCGGCTTTTGAGTTATGCAACGCTTGTGCGTCGGTATTCATAGCGATGAACTGCACACCGTTGAGGCCGGCATCTTTCATGCGGTTGACCGCTGAACCACCGGCGCCACCAACACCAACAACTTTGATGCTAGCAAATGTCTGAACTTCGCTTGGTTGTATTTGTGGCATTATTGTATCTCCCCTCTAATCTCTATCCAGTATATCATCTTTGACCCTGGAGTGGTCATATTTATTTGAATTTCGCGAACAACCCACCTAAAAATCCGCCAGCTTTTTGAGCAACTTTACTAGCTTTTTTACCATGAGTTCCTTCAGAGCGGGACGGATTGGTGGACATTGCCAGCATCAATCCTATCGCTGCTGCATATTCTGGATCTTTGATGTCGTCAGTCATGCCAGCATAATCCTGCACTTTACCGATTTTCACCGCCAATCCAATCTGTTCTTTGGCAAATTCAGCCAAGCCTTTTACTTTAGCGCCACCGCCAACTAGCACGGCTCCACTTGGCATTTTACTGATACCGCCTGCCTTTTTCAGCTCTTTAGCTACCAGTTCGAAAATTTCTTCATAACGCGCCTCGACGATTTCTGCAACTTCTGCTCGGTGGAAAACCTGCGTCTCTTTCTCATGTTTGATGTCAATCACACCCGTGGTTTCACCACCCAATTCACCATGTTGCAGTTTAACCTTTTCGGCAATTTCCAAATCAACCTTAAGGCCGATTGCCAAATCATTGGTGACATTCTGTGAGCCCATCGGAACAACTGAAAGATGTTGCAAATCACCTTCCTCAAACACCGCCACTCCTGTCGTGGAAGCTCCAATATCAATCACAGCCACACCATTTTCCATCTGAGATTCATTCAGCACCGCTTGAGCGCTCGCCAACACCGTTGGAACTATTCTGACAGCATCGATATTAGACATTTCCGCCAACTTGTGCAAATTCCCCAGGTGTGGCACCAATCCAGAAACAACATTTGCTCGTAGTTCCAGCCTCGTCCCGGTCATGCCAATCGGGTTTTTGATATTATCTTGCCCGTCCAATCGATATTCGTACGGAACCACTTCCAAAATCTCACGATTTGCAGGAACTTTTCCAACTGTCGCCACATTTTCCAGACGTGCTACGTCATCCTCTGTCACTTCACTACTGCTTGCATTAACAGCAACCATACCGTCTACTTTAGTACTGATGATATGTACGCCATTGGTACCCAAGGCAGCTTGATTCACTCGATGTCCGCTCATTCGCTCAGCCGCATCAAGCGCCGTATCAATCGCTGCTGCTGGCCCATTCAAGTGTGTAATCACACCTTTACGCATCCCGCTGTTGGGAGCCTGTCCCACGCCAATAATTCTCGGCACGCCCATTGTTTCGTCAATATGTCCAATAACACATCGCACTTTTTTCGTGCCGATATCAATTCCTACCGCATAATGAGATTGTTCTTGCATATGCTTACAGTATATAGGAATATGGGGTCATTTTGCAAGCTGTCAAAAAAGCACAAGCATGATACACTAAGCATATGAAACGTAGTACTTTTTCTCATAAGCCTGGCTTTACGTTAGTGGAGATGATTATCATCATTTCTGTTATTGCTATTCTCTCGGCAATTGGCATCGTGAGTTATCAGCATGTTAGGCAAAACGCCTATGACGCAAAAGCCAAAAATGTGTTGCAACAAGTCGAGACGGCATTCAAAGCCTACATTACGGCAGGCAATAAAATACCGATGCGCTACTATCACCCCCTCAAGTTTTACAATGACCCAGGCGGCGGATGGATGGACCTTGGAGTGTCCGTCTTCCATGGCGGTGGGATAGGTAATGCGTTAAATAAAGCTGGTTTCCTGTCTGGCAATATAACAGATGATCTGAAAAATGGCCCCAAAAAAGACACCGACCTAAAAAATAATATCGGCTTTCGACAATGCGGCAAAGACAAAGTCTTTTTCTACATCGAAATATACGGTAAAGGCATCGAACAGCGTGAATTCAGCAAAAAAATGGAAGACCTTCACTGCCAACAAAAAACTGACGAAGCCTGGCTGGCCGAACACGGTATTAGCCGCTACGCAGGCGGCTGGGGTAGTGGAAACTTCCGTATCCAGCCAAATTATCTCGTTGCAGAAATTGATTTAACGTAGTTCTATAGCTTCGTCAAAATTTCCGCACCCATCTCAGTGATCAGTACGGTATGTTCAAAATGCGCGCCTAGACTGCCATCTTTCATGCTAATCGTCCAGCCGTCATCCTCAGTAACAATTTTCTCACCGCCGAGGCTCGCCATCGGCTCGATAGCGATAGTATCACCAGCGTGCAGCACTGGACCAGTACCGCGCTGACCATGATTTGGAATCTCTGGACTCATGTGCATTTCCAGCCCCACACCGTGACCAACCAACTCACGAATGATACCCAGTTTCGCTTTTTTCAGCACCGCTTCAATGGCTGCTGAAATATCACCAACGCGCGTCCCATCACCGGAAATTGCATCAATTCCAGCATACAAACTCTGCTCCGTTGCGTGCAGCAAATGCTTTTTAGCACCGCGCGGCTCTTCGTCAACCACCATAGTAAAGGCGCTGTCCGTTTTCATGCCGCGGTAGCCAATCACCAGGTCAAAACTCACTACATCGCCCTTCTCAAACACATAGTCTGTCGGAAATGAGTGCACCAATTGCTCATTAGTCGACACGCAAATCACCCCTGGAAATTTCACCTCATCCGTCAAATACGTCGCTTCCGCACCAAAATCCTTGATCCGCCCAGCCACGAACTCATTGACATCCAACTCGCTCATACCAGCCGTTACTTTCTGGCGCAATTCATTATAAATCGTCGCCAACATCCGCCCACATTCACGCATATCCTCCATCTGCTGTGGCGTTTTTTCGCCGGTGATCAATTGGCTCATTTGGCACCCTCAACAATGCCGCGACTAACCAGCTCTTTTTCAATCTCATCATGAACTTGCCCCACTGTACCCACACCACTCATATGGATAATTGGGATATTATTGTCATTCAGATAGTCCAGGATTGGATAAATTTCACCCCGGTAAATACTAAGCCGCTTATCAATTGCCTCTGGCGTGTCATCAACACGACCACGCACCCGCAAGCGCTCCAAGATCTCATCTCGTGGCACTTCCAGCACGATCACCAACTTCACGTCCTGGCCGTGATGCGGTTGCGACTCAATCAACCACTTAGCCTGCTCCAACTGACGAGGATAACCGTCCAAAATCACACCGTTAATGTCCTTAGCTTTATTCAACGCCTCGCCCATCAACCCATTGATGATCTCCACCGACACCAGTTCGCCAGATTGCATACGATGAATCAATTCGCCATCGTGCGTGTCGCGCAACAACTGCCCCGCGCTCAGCCAACGCCAACCATGTCGTGCTGCCAAAATCTGCCCCTGCACACTCTTACCAGCACCAGCCGGCCCAAAAAAGATAATCATGTTCCCTCCTATTTTGTCAGTTTTTCTTTAACAATTCTTGCAATCAACGCACCGTCAGCAGCATTGCCAACCTTCTGTTTCACTGCGCCGATAACCTGTCCCATCTTTTGTATGGAAACGTCATCCATGCTCGCTACAACATCTTCAACGATCGCCATAACTTCCGCTTCACTCAACTGTTCGGGCAAAAATTCTCGCAAAATTTCCGCCTCTTGTTCCTCAGGCTCTGCCAATTCCGCGCGACCATTACTGCGATAAAGCTCCGCACTCTCGACACGTTTTTTCACTTCACGAGCCAGAACTTTTTCAACTTCGGCGTCATTCAGGCCCTCGTCACGCTTGCCTAGTGACACCTCCTCGTTCAAAATTGCTGCTTTGACATTACGCAACACATCCCCACGAAAACGATTGCCGCCCAAAAGAGCGGCTTTCATTTCATCAGTGATGCGCGCTTTTAGCGCTGACATTAACGCACTCCCAGGCGCATTTTTGCCGTTTTTTCAGCCCGGCGTTCACGACGAACGATTGCCTTTTTACGGCGCTCGGCCTTTGAAATTGGTTTCTCAAAGCGCATAACATTTTTAGCGCGAGCCAAAACACCGCTCTGCAAAACCTTACGGTTGAAACGACGAATGATGTTTTCGTTCGCTTCCTTCTGATCTTTACGTGTTACTTGTACCATACTTCCTGCATTATAACAGATGAGGAAATATTTGACAAATCTACTGTAGCTATTCTGCACTACTTACGTGTAGCAACCGCCCCTCAACCGTTCGTACCCCCTGCCATTCGTTGATGGTTGGCTGAAACCACGCTGCTACCTCGTCGCCCGGATCGCGGAAGAACTCCTCTGGTGCGTTGAACGCCAGCATCTGCAACACTGTACCATTTTTATCACGCAGCGCTAATTTAACGTGTTGCCCATCCGTGCCCATTCGCCGCACACTCAACACGTTTGCCGTGGCAATTTTCAGGACTGGCTCTGGATTGCCATTGCCAAACGGCTCCATTTTTGCCAGATTCGCCACCAACTCCTCGTCAATTTCCGAAAAATCATCGATTTCCACATCAGCTCGTGGCAGTAAATATCGCTCTTGGTTTGTTAGTTGCAACGAATCATAAAACTCATTCACGCGACGACGGAAATCATCGATTTTCTCAGTCTCTAGCGTCACGCCCGCCGCCGCTCCGTGCCCGCCACCTTTGATGATGATGTCGTCCGCCGCCCGCACAGCATCCGCTGCTGAAAAATCACCAAAACTGCGCGCTGAACCCGTGGCTTCCTCGCCGCGCTCGCCAATGATAAACACCGGTTTTTTATATTTCTCCACTAATTTTGACGCCACGATGCCGATGACACCATGATTCCAGCCACCACTGCTCACCACCAACACCCGATCATCAGCCAACTGCTCGGCTTGCACACACGCTTCTTCAAAAATCGCGTCCTGAATACCACGCCGCTTAATGTTCAATTCCTCCAACTTCTCACTAGCCTCCAGTGCCGCCAGCCCATCGCGCGCCGTCAGCATATCCAGCGCGTGCTGTGCTGTCTCCAGCCGACCCGCTGCGTTCATTCGCGGCCCCAAACCAAACCCCAGATGCCTGGCATTAACCTGCTCCGGCTCAATACCCGCCACCGCCATCAAAGCCTTCAATCCTGGACGTTGTTGTTTTTTCAACACCTCCAAACCCCAATAGACATTTGCCCGATTTTCATCAGCCAACGTCACGATGTCGCAAACTGTCCCCAGTGCCACCAAATCGAGCAGCCATTTTTCATAGCCATCAGGCAGTCCGTCCAGTTCAGTCTGCAGCGCCTGCACCAGCTTAAACGCCACGCCCGCACCGCACAAATCACGAAACGGATACGTGTGTCCTGGGAATTTCGGATTCACCGCCGCCACGCTCGGCGGTGGCGTCTCGGCGACATTATGATGATCCGTCACTACCGTATCAATCCCCAAGCTAGCGGCATACGCAATCTCCTCATGACACAAACTACCAGTATCCACCGTCACGATCAAATCTGCGCCCATGTCGCGCACCTTGTCCACCGCGCCCATGGTCATACCATAACCTTCAACAAACCGGTTCGGGATGAAAGCATCGACGCCCTCAAAGCCAAACTTACTAAACGCATCCAGCAGCAGTGCCGTGGCGCTCAGCCCATCAATATCATAATCACCATAAATGACGATTTTTTCGCCCCGCTGCCGCGCCTGTTTCAACCGCGCCACTGCCTTTTTCATGTCCGGCAGCAAAAACGGATCATGTTTCACCGCCATATAATCTGGCTGCAAAAAAGCCT
>ERZ773042.1527-NODE-1527-length-13527-cov-6.311906_pt1 | contig 13527 bp, 10 predicted proteins | sample MGYA00511664_ERZ773042 | MGnify/ENA primary metagenome ERZ773042 (study PRJEB29015, sample SAMEA2737984) | human oral metagenome | biome: human oral; feature: human-associated habitat; material: dental | place: China | collected 2036 ... | reverse complement strand
TTTCTAACATATAATCACTCCCTTTTAATTTAATTAATATATTTTGAGTTATATAACTCTTCTAAGAAAAACATGTGAATCTTGAATTTTTTACATTTTAATACCTCCTATAAATTTAATCTTTTTTTAATAAATCATTAATCCCTTTTGCCACAACTCTACCAACAATAATACTACCTAACTGAATAACTAATGGTAACATAATAATCACTCCTTTTTTTATTAAACTATTTCATAATTTTTTCTGCTATAATTGATGCCACAACTGTTGTTAAAACTCTTGAAAATATTATAGGAAACATAAAATCAACTCCTTTCAAAAATTAAATAAATAAAAACTATAAACTAATTATGATTACTTTAAGTGTTGCTGTTAAAAATTCTTTAAGTATAAGCATAAAATCAACTCCTTTTTAATAAATTTTGAAAGATAAAACTATTTTTTTAAAAGCCAGTACCAAAATAACATTTCTAACATTTAATCACTTCCTTTCAATTATTCATTTTCTACAAATACATATTATAATAATATTTTTACTAAAAAATTAATTAAATTTACTTTTAATCCTCCTTCCACCATTTTTTAACTTCTTTTGCCACAACTTTACCAACAATAAGACTACCTAACTGAATAACTAATGGTAACATAAGTATCACTCCTTTAACTTTCTTCATATGCTTAGTATAACAATTTAATTTTACCTATTTTTTATACAATTTTACTTTTTTTATTTTTTCTTTCTTTTTCTTGTACACACATATAGTACTCTATACTTTTTACCAAATTTTACTAAAAATTTACTTAATTATCTTTTCTAACAAACTTTTATTTATTTTCTCAGTTAAGTCCCTACAAACTTTTTAAAATAATTTTAAGATAAGTCTTGAAAATAAAGGAAATATTTTTTTTAGATAGAACAAATATATTTTTTAATTGTTATCTATATTTTTCTATGCCAACTGTGTTAAAATGCTTGCAATAAATAAATTAGGAGGAAAAAAGATGAAGAAATTATTAACAATATTAGGATTGATGTTAGGTTTAACAACTGTATCAGTAGCAGCTGAAAAAGAAATTAAAGTAGGAATTACACAAATAGTTGAACATCCTTCATTAGATGCTGCAAGAAAAGGTGTAGAAAAAGCTTTAAAAGAAAAGGGAAAAGGAAAAAATATAAAAATAGAATACCAATCAGCACAAGGAGATTTTGGAACAGCACAACTAATTGCTAAGTCTTATGCCTCATCTAAAAAAGATGTAATAGTTGCAATATCAACTCCAAGTGCCCAAGCTGCACTTAATGCAACAAAGACTATACCAATAGTTTATACAGCAGTAACAGATGGAGCTAGTGCAGGATTAAAGGGAAATAATATAACAGGGACTTCTGATATGTCACCTTTGGATAAACAAGCAGAGCTTATTAAAACTCTACTTCCAAATGCAAAAAAAGTAGGATTTATATATAATCCTAGTGAACAAAACTCATTACTATTATTAGAAAAATTTAAAGGGATTGCAAAAGCAAAAGGACTTACTGTTGTAGAAAAAGGTGTTAGCTCAGTAAATGATATTAATTTAGCAATAGATTCTTTATTAGGTCAAATAGATGTTCTATATATACCAACTGATAATTTAGTGTACTCATCAGCTAGTTTAGTTATACAAAAAGCTAATAAAAAGAATGTACCAGTTATAGCTTCAACAAATGATATTGTAGAAAAAGGAGCTTTAGCAACAGAAAGTATAGATTATGAAAAATTAGGATATCAAACAGGAGAAAGAGTAATAGATATTTTAAATGGAAAAAATCCTAAAGATATTCCAGTAGAAACTTTAAAACAAACAACTTTGGTTGTAAATCAAAAAATAGCTAAGAAATATAATATATCACTTGAAAATCCTAAGTTAAAAAATGCAGTAAAGTATTAAAATAGATTTATCAATCAAGTTTACATTATAACTTTTCTTGAAATAGGAATTTAAAAATTTTCTACAAATAAACTTCAACTACTTGACAGCCATTAATGTTTTTTGAGCTCAATAAAAGGCTCTTCAAACATTAATGGGCGTCGCAGTAGTTTCATTTAAGATTATTTTATTTTGTTTTCAAGAAAAGTATTAGTTCTAATTCTAATATGATAAATCTATTTTCAAAGAAAAAGTAAATGGTAGAAGGAGTAGAAAAAAATGTTACAGGCTACGATAGAACAGAGTTTAATATTTGCAATAATGGTATTAGGAGTTTATATATCTTTTAGGATATTAAACTTCCCAGATATGACAGTTGATGGAACATTCCCATTGGGAGCAGCAATTTCAGCAAAGTTATTAACTTTGGGGGTAAATCCATATTTAACATTGTTAGTTGCACTTGTGGCAGGAGCAGTAGCAGGAGCAATAACAGGACTTATTCATGTGAAATTAAAAGTTAAAGATTTACTTGCAGGAATTTTGGTTATGACTGCTCTATATAGTGTAAATTTAAGAGTTATGGGAAAGTCAAATATACCATTATTTGAGGAAGATAATATATTTAATACTGAATATTCAATGATGATAACTATTGTAGTTTTAATTTTAATAAGTAAACTTCTTTTAGATTATTTGTTAAAAACAAAGTTTGGTTTTGCTTTAAAAGCATTAGGAGATAATGAAAATTTAATTGTGTCTTTGGGATTAAATGAAGAAAAATACAAAATATATGGGCTTATGATAGCAAATGCCTTTGTAGCTTTTTCAGGAGCTGTGCTTGCACAATATCAAGGTTTTGCTGATGTAGGAATGGGAACAGGAATTATAGTTATAGGGCTTGCCTCAATAATAATTGGAGATACTTTATTTGGAAAAAGAAGAAGATTAGCAGGGACTACAATAGTGATAATTGGTTCAATACTGTATAGAGGAGTTATAGCAGTAACTTTATCTATGGGTATGGATGCAAGTGATTTAAAATTAATCACTTCTGTAATTGTAATTATAATTTTGTGGATACAAAAGCAAAAAGATAAAAGGAGAAAATAATTATGATAAATATATCTAATATTAAAAAGACATTCTATTCTGCATTAGGTGAAGAAAAAACTGTATTTAATGGACTAAATTTAGAAATAAATCAAGGAGATTTTATCTCAGTTATAGGAAGTAATGGAGCAGGAAAGACTACTCTACTTAATACTATCAGTGGAAATATAGACTTAGATGATGGCTATATTGAGGTTGATGGAAAAAATATAAATAACTTAGCTAAACATAAAAGAGGAGAATTTATATCTAAAGTTTATCAAAACCCTGCATTAGGGACAGCTCCTTCTATGACTATATTTGAAAATTTATCTATGGCAGATAATAAAGGAAAAACATTTGGTTTAAGCCTAGGCTTAAATTATTCAAGAAAAGAATACTATATGAGTTTATTAAAAGAGTTAGATTTGGGTCTAGAAAATTTGCTAGATACAGAAGTTCAATATCTATCAGGTGGACAAAGACAATGTCTTGCATTAATAATGGCAACTTTAAATCAACCAAAAGTTTTATTGCTTGATGAACATACAGCTGCCCTAGACCCTAAGACTTCAAAAATAATCATGGATAAAACAGAAGAAATAGTTAAAAAATCTGAAATACCTACTCTTATGATAACTCATAATTTACAAGATGCTATAAGATATGGAAATCGTTTAATTATGCTTCATAATGGAGAAATTATTTTAGATATAAAAGGAAAAGAAAAAGAAGAATTGACACAAGATGCTTTAATGGAAATCTTCCAAAAGAAAGCGACTTACTCAGATGTAATGTAAAAATAAAATAACACTTGTTACAGCAGGTGTTATTTTTATTTCTTGGTAAAATCTAAATTTGTGATATAATAGATAAAATTATGAAATTTTTTCCTATGGAGGTGAGAAGTTTTGAAAAAAATAAGAGTTACAGTTCCTGAAGATGTCTGGGATATAATAAAAATAGATCAAGAAGACTTTGGAATAAATAACAATAAATTCTGTAATTATATTTTAGAAAAATTAAAGTTTAATAGAAAAATTGAAACAGAAAAATTACTTCAAGCCCAAGGAAGAACTCATAAAAAGATTATTCAATTTGACTTAAATGTCAATAACAAAGAGATATATTATGATATTTTAAAATCTAATGAAGTTGAAATTGAGGCAGAATATTTTAGAGAATTGTTTGAGATATACTGTTCTAAATTTAAGTATCAAAGAGAATTATTTATCTATGAAGATAAGTTAAAATCTATATTAGATGCCATAAAAGATGAAAATAAATTAAAGATAAAATATTTTTCTGAAATTATTGATATAGATCCAATCTTCATTCGTAGGGAAGATAAAGGAAATGAAAACTTCTTATTTTGTTATGTTGAAAAATTAAACTCTTATCAAAACTATAAATTAAAAGAAATGGAAATAGTGGCTATATTACCTGAAAAAATGAAAAAAAGAGATAAAAAGTTCATAGAGAGTATGAAGAAGAAGTATGATCCATTTTTAGGAAAGGCTACAACTATAAAGGTTAAATTGACAACCTTTGGAGAGAGTTTGTTAAAAACTTTTACTGAATATAGACCAAAATTAATAAAAAATGAAAAAGATATTTATTATTTTGAAACATCAGAAGAACAAGCAAAGATGTATTTTAGAGGATTTTCAAAAGAAGCTGAAATATTAGAACCTCTTTCATTGAGAGAAGAAATAATAAAAGAATATCAAGAAGCTTTAAATATATATAAATAAGGGGCTGTTGCAAATTAAATAATTAAGCCCAAAAGAAAAAATGACACTAGAAAACAATTTTTGTAATTTAGTGTCATTTTTAATTTAAAAAAGTATATTACATAAATTTTTTAGAAATTTTCCTCAAAATTTAATATAATATACTTATGATAAAAGCAATTAATAATAACAGATATTTTAAATTTTTTCAACCTAAACTTTTTTATGTTAATCAAGATATTGATAATGATGACCCTGTTAGGCTGCTTAGCGCCATTCTGGAGGAAATGGATTTTTCTAATTTATTGCAAGTTTTTCCTAATAAAACTAAGGTGCATCCTGTCAATATGTTTGCTGTAATCATTTATGCTTACTCACAAGGCAAATATTCTACAAGGGATATTGAATTTCTTTGTAAAGATAGTCAAAGAACCAAATTCTTACTGAATTCGGCTAATGCTCCTAATTATTCAACTATTTCGCGCTTTCTTTCAAAAGCTAATAATATCATCTATGAATTGTTTTGTCAATTTGTGGAAAAACTATTAAAATTAAGTGAAATCACCACAGAAACTATTTACATTGATGGAACAAAAATTGAAGCTTATGCTAATAAATATAGCTTTGTTTGGAAGAAATCTACTTTAAAATATAAAGAAAGACTTGAAGAAAATATCTTACAACTAATTGATGAATTTAATAAATATTTTAATAAAGAATTAGACAGTATTTTTGATATTCTTTCATTTTTAGAAGAACTTAAAATTCATAAAGTTTATGGTAGAGGTAAAAGAAAAAGTAAGGAACAACTATTTCTTGAAAAAGCACAATCCTATGCTGAAAGACTAAATAAATATACTAACTATTTAGAAATTTTAGGAGAAAGAAATAGCTTTTCAAAAACTGATAAAGAAGCAACTTTTATGAGAATGAAAGAAGATTACATGCGCAATGGTCAATTAAAACCAGGATATAATCTTCAAATTGGAGTAATTAGTGAATATATAGTTTCTTATGATATTTTTCATAATCCTTCTGATACAAAAACTTTAATTCCATTTCTTGAAAAAATAAAATCTCAAAATATTGAAGTTAAAAATGTTATAGCAGATGCTGGCTATGAAAGTCTTTCTAATTATGAATATTTAAAAATTAATAATTATGTATCTTACATAAAACCAATATATTATGAAAAATCAAAAACTAGAAAATATAAGAAAGATTTAAATAGAGTGGAAAATTTAGAATATAATGAAGAAGAAAATAGACTATTTAGGAAAGATGGATTAGAACTAGAATTTTTGTATTATGGAAAAGATAAAAAAACAATATATTTTAGAAACCCAGAAACAGAAAAGAAAGTCAGATATAATTATGAATTCAGAAAATTATCAAAAGAATCAAAAGATAATATAGAAAGTGAATTTGGAAAGCAACTAAGAATGAATAGAAGTATTCAAGTAGAAGGAGCTTTTGCAGTAATAAAAGAAGATATGAAACTGCGCAAATTAAAAGTTAGAGGTAAAAATAGTGTTAAAAGAGAAATAGCGCTATTTTGTATAGCATATAATTTTAATAGATATATTTCTAAATTAAGCAAAAATAAAATAGGAACGGTGTTACACTCACTAAAATCTGCTTAGTAAAAAAATAAAAAAGTAGACTTGTATTAAATTCGTCCAAAAATAAGAATAGAAATCAAAATTAAAAAAGATTTCTATTTTTTTTGTAAAAAGAAAAAAGCTGTTACAGGCTGATGATAAAAATCATCAATTTGCAACAGCCCCTTTTTATTTTAAATAATTATTACTTTTTTAAATTTAAAAAATCTATTGCAAATTGTGCATATAAGTTTGCTCCCATTTCTAATGCTTCTTCATCCATATCAAAAGTTTCATTATGATGAGGAGAGTTTATTCCTTTTTCATCATTTCTTATACCAACAAATGCTAATGCACCAGGAACAGCTTGTGTGAAATATGCAAAATCTTCTCCACCAGGAGTTTTTTCATATTTTGTAACAACTTCTTCTCCATATAATTTTTCAGCAGAAGCTTTTAAAATATCAGATATATCTTGGTTATTAACAAGAGGAGGAGTTGCTCTTACTAAATCAATTTCAGCCTCTGCATTATAAGCCGCAGCTGTATTTTTTACAACTCTTTCTATTTGTTCAGGAATTTTTTTCCAAACTTCATCTGAGAAAGATCTAATAGTTCCTTCTAAAAGTGCTTCACCTGCTATAATATTATGTCTTGTTCCAGCAGTTAACTTTCCAACAGTAACAACTAAAGTATCTAATGGGTTTGTATTTCTACTTACTAGATGTTGTAAATTCATAACTATTGCAGAAGCAACTACAACAGCATCAATAGTTTCATGTGGCATAGAGCCATGTCCAGATTTTCCTTTCACTTTAATTGAAAACAAATCTGCTGCAGCCATACGAGCACCACTTTCTAAAGAAATTTTACCAACTGGAACTCCTTGCCATAAATGAATAGCAAAAGCAGCATCAATAGAATCAATTATTTTACTTTCTTCTATCATAGCTTTAGCACCCTTTGCGATTTCTTCAGCAGGTTGAAAAAGTAATTTTATTTCTCCAGAAATATCATTTTTTATTTCATTTAGGACATGAGCAGCCCCTAACAACATAGCGATGTGTCCATCATGTCCACAAGCATGCATTAAACCTTCTTTTTGTGATCTATAGCTAACATTATTTTTTTCACATACCTCAAGTGCATCCATGTCAGCTCTCAATAAAACAGTTTTTCCAGGATTTTTTCCTTTTATAGTTGCTATAATTCCAGTTTTAGCAAAAATTTCAAAAGGAATTCCTATTTTTGTTAATTCTTCCTGAACAACTTTAGATGTATCGTATTCATTAAAACTTGGCTCAGGATTCATGTGAAAATATCTTCTTTTTTCAATTATATAATCTTTATACTTTTTTGTTATATCTCTTACATTCATAAAAATTTCCTCCTCATTAAAAAATATATTTTATAAAAATTTTGAAAATATTCCTGCTATCAAAACAGAAGCAATAGTCACAGATGTAAAACCGCCTATTAACATTTTTGGCAACATTTTATTTGTTAAGTATTCACTTTCACCATGATTACTTGTTAATGATTTTATAACTTCATTTGTTAAAATAAAATTAGGTGGGAATCCATATAATGCATTTAATGCAATACACAATGACATGTATGGAGATTCTTTTAAGATTTTACCAATGATAAAGGCAAAAATTAAAAGTCCAGCAACACCAATTACTATAATTTTGGCAAGAGGAAGAAGAACTTCTAATAACATTTCAGGAGTTGCTTTATTTAAACCCTCATATATAAATGCCATAAGAACAGTTATCATCCAACCAAAAGAATTTGCTTTGTTTAAAGCTTGTCTATCAACAAAACCTATTTCAGCAGCAATAACACCAAATATTAAACAAGTTACAAATGGTGATAAAATTGTGTTTTGAAAAATAATGTTATTTAGAAATTTTGTAAAACAATCTGCTAAATAAGCTACAAAAGCTAATTTTAATAAAATAACATAAGTTGTATTATATTTTTCTGGTAACTTAGGTATAAGAGTTTTTCTTTCAGATTCGTTGTTAACTATTTTTTCAGCTTTATTTTCTTGGTTATTTTTAAAATTTTTTAATAATCTGTTTCCTTCTTTTTTTAATAAAACAGAGGTTAAAGGATAACCAACAAAACCTTGAACAACATAGATTAATATTGCAAGTATAGCTAATTTATCATTACCTAAAGCTGTAGCAGCTTCTTTTATAATTATTGCTGCAACTATTCCACCAGAAAGAGGTGGCCCTCCAGCTATTGCCGTTTGCTTATCAAGAAAAATAAGACCTACTGTTAATAATGATATTATTATGCCTAAAATACCAGCAATTGATATAACAACAGTTTTCCATTGAGCCATTAATTCTTTAACATTCATTAATGTTCCCATATGAGTAATAAGTAAATACATAGTCAATCCTGCTACTGGAAGTCCAAAAGTAGCTGTTGATATAATATCTTTTGGAAATATCCACCAAAATCCAAAAAGAAATATTATTGCTGTTATAAAAACAGATGGAATCCATGCTTTTGTTTTAATTGATATAATATCACCTAAAGACATAGCCACTAAAACAATTACTAATGCTAAAATTGCTGACATATCGTTACCTCCTTTAAAAATAAAAATATTTTTTATAATGTAAAAACAAATAAAGAAACAAGTGAATTAAAAATATTTACTGGAAATTATGCAAGAATTGGAGATAAAATATATGTTTATGGCCTTTATGGAAATCAAAATGTTCCGCAAATTTTAAAAACATTTACTTTAACATATGACAATATTCAAAGTGGCTTTGTAATTTATACTGATATTCACAGAGCAGATTTTGCCGGAGTTGTAACCGCTAATTCATATAAAGTTATTTTTGAAAGCAATAAAGTTGAAAAAGGTAATAAGAATAATGATCTATACGAAAATCAAATTTTAGGTCTTGCAAAATTAACTGAAAATGAAGCGAAACAAGCAACTCAAGACCAAAATAATGTATTTAAAAATTTTGATTTAGATGATGTTTATTATAATATTCAAGAATCTGGGGACTCAAAAATTGTTAATATTTGGGTTGGTAAAAAAGCAAAAGTAAATGATACAATTGAAATAGCAGCAAATGGTGAAACTCAGGTCGTTTCAATTACTCAGGAAATGCTAAATCAAAAGGTAATTTCAGTTGTTTTGAGGGATACAAAATTAGCAGTAACTCTTGCGACTTATGAAAGCCAAAATGGAGCATCAATTGGAATTTATCCAGCTGAATTATTAAAATTAAATAGAATTATTCCGGTTGAAAATGATAGTTTGGGATATTATAATAGAAGTCTTTCAAATATAACTGAATATAATCCAATTAAAACATATGATAGAATTCCAAAAATTAAGAAAACTGAACTTCAATTTTTTATAAATTATGAAAATAAATTTGATGTCAGAAATTTAATTTACAATTATGCTACTGATAAAGGTCAAATATCCGTTGATTTGCCAAATAATAGTATTTTAACTTATGAATTCCCATATATAATTCTTAAAAATTATAGAAAGCCAAATAAAACTAATTTTACATTGAATTATACAGATTCAAATGGTGTTCCTTATTCTGAAAATATTGATGTTTTTGTAAAAGAAGCAAAATATGATATTAGAATACAAGAAGGCCCTGGCGGAGTCTATATTTATTTAGATATTCCGCCCGAAGGTATTTTTGATAGCTCAAATAAAATAATTACAGATAATTTGCCTATACTCTATGAAGTAATTCACAAAGATTTTGGTAATATTGCGGATATTAAAAATTTTAGTGATACGAAACCTTATTTCAATAAGATCGAAGATTCAAAATGGGATTTAACAACTAAAGAATTTAAATCAAAAGTAACTAGTTTAATTGGGCCGGATTTTGAATTAAATGATGCAAATATTAAAAATCTAATTCCATATATTATTGATAAGAAAGAATTAAGTGTTATAAATATTAGCAAAGTAAGTTATATTAAATTCCCAATAAAAGATTTTAAAACTTCAAAAATAGTCGGAGTATATACAATTTTTAATGGTAGAATTCCATATATTAGAATTAAATTACAAAATTCTGTTGTTAATTCCGATAGGGATTTTATTTTAAAATATCCATCGGATAACTTTAAATTAATTAGAAATTCATTGTTAAAATTAAGATCAATAACATTTGATGATTTAACTGACTATGAAGTTCTTAAGGACTTCTTTGTTAATAATATTGATGACTTTATCGAAAGAAAATAAATGGCATATTCAAAAGCAGCAATAAAAGCAATAATTCCAGAAAATTTTAAAAATATAAAACTTATAAAAGATACGATGGATGTTTTCGTTGATTTCATTTGGAAACATTCAAAAGTCTCTGTTGATATTAAAGCATTATTTGATTCCGGAAACCCTGTTCTTTATGAGGAAATTATAAAAACATATGCTGCAGATTTTTATAAGTGTATAACTGATAATAATAATAATCATAAATTGCTTGATATTTTAAAAGAATATCATAAACACGTAAAATATGAAAAATGGCAGGATTTGATAATTGATATCAATGTAATTGATTATTTAAATTCAGAAATGCTCCAAACTTGGAAAATATTTGGACAAACTAAAGGAACATTTAATTCAATTGAATATATATATCATTTGATTAATAAGTTTTCATTAGAACAAGGAGTCCTCGAAACATCGGACGCTTTCAAAATATACGAAGGACGAAATGTTTTAGAATATATTGTTGAAGGCGAAATGCTTCCGGAGATTTTTGAAAGTTACGTAAAAGTTTTGTCACATCCGGTTGGTTGGGCTTACATATATTTTAGAATTTATGAGCTTCGATGGAAGGATTATTTTCTTAGTAAAGAAATATTTGATATTACAACATTTAGAATAGTTTGTGATTCCGGTGTTACTGATGATTTCAAAGCAAATACGGGATTTTTATTTCAAACAGATTCAAAAAATAATATAATTTTCAATAATGGTAAATCCCTTAAAATTATTTGCGATTCAAAAATTAAAAAGGACGTTACAAGGTTTGGAAAATTTTATAGCATTTTTGAAGATTTTGAGGATTTAAAATTAGTCATTAATAATACAATAAGATCCATTGATAAAGTCGAATCAAAAGGTGTTAAAACATTAACAATTGAATTTGAATCTGGAGAAAAATTAGTTCAAATTTCGAAGCCAAGGTCGTTAATTCTTTATTATCCTTTAGGAACTTCAAAACCTTTTAAAGAAAAGAAAATATATCCAGTTGAATCGAAACATTGCGCAATTGAGCTTGCATATACTTCCAAAATTGTTACAACAGTAAAAGATTTGGTATCATTTCAATTTGATTTTGGACTTGCGGAAACTGCCGGAAATAAAATAGTTGTTGGTGCAGGCAATGTTTTTGTTGGATCAAAAAATTGGAAACTCGGAATGGATAGACTTCCGACTGCTGATGTTTCATATGGAACTCGAGTTGTTAATGGATCTCTAAAGCCGTCTGATTTTAAGGCACTTTATAGACTTTCGAGAAATAAAATAAGGCCAATATTTGATAGGATTTTAAAAGATTTCGTATATTTTTATGTTCCAAATATTGAAAAATCGGATACATTCCCATTTTTTTTAAGTATTGATTCAAATACATTTGAAATTTCAGAAGCGCAATTTAAATCAGGCAAATTTAAAATACCAAAATTAGATGCTGCAGATCATACAATAGAATTAAGGGATTCTAATAATTTATTAATGGAATCAATTACTTTTAGACCGGATATTTATTTTGATAGCAAATCAACAAGGGATTCATATTGGTATCAAATAAATTTCAGAAATTCAAAAAGGCTTGAAAGTTATTTTAATAGTGATCTAATTGCAAAGCAAGTTTTAAAGGATTTCAAAAGCGCCGATTTTGCGTCAAATGAAGTAACTAAAATGTCTTTTGATCCTTGGTTTCGCAATTCTGGATATGTGAAATATTCAAAAGATTTAGAATCTGAAAAAATATTCGCTCATTACTACCATCCAGTCGTTTCACATTTTAATGTAAATGGTAGAAATTTAGATTTTAGCGATTCTGTTGAGTATGTTGGAAATTCCGGACTTTTTATTTATGATACTTTTGAAATTAACGGAAAACTTCATAAAAACTTTGGAAATCTAATAACATTTTCATTAAGTGATAGAATTCCAAAAATTTATGATAGTTTTGGATTTGTTCAGCAAGGATTTTATCAAAGCATTTATGGATGGAAATCGGGATATGTTGATATTTACGATACTGTTGATAAATTTGAAAACTTTGTTGATACTACAAAAATCGACGAATTATATCAATTTAAAATATTGGACGATTTAAATATTGATACTGTCGATTTTGAATCTCGCGAATTCCCAATTAGTATAAATGATTTGAATACTGATATTGAAGACGCCGATACTCTAAATACGGATTATGCTAAATTATTTTATGCAGATTCGGGAATTGATGATCCAATTGCTTCAGAAATATTTAAAATGCCAAAATTATATGAAACTGCGGTATTTGAGCCACAATTTTTCAAACTTTCAAAAAGTTCAAATTATGAAATTGTTAGAATTTTAGATTCTGATGGATTTCGAATTAATCCGGATTTAAATAAAATTCCCGCAGGATCAATAATTGAAATTGATACTGAATATGCATTATATTATAGTGTTAATGGATCCAAAATTTATCATACTAATTTAAAAAAGTTGCCAGATTCGTATGCACTAAAAGATACAAAATATATTTTTAATTCAAATCCGATTTTTTTAAGACTTAATGATTTATTAAAAGTAACAATAACTGAATTAGATTTTTTAAGTGTTGCAAGATTTGATATAAATCCGGAATTAGATTTGAATTTACAAGTTCCAGAACTTGGTGAATCCGAATCGTCCAAACTGCCTCCAAAATATAAAATCAGATTTAAATTCGAAATTTATAATAACATTTCATTTGATTAATTTTTAATATTTTAATCAATGTTTAAAATTTTGAATCCACAAATTAAAAATACTAATTTTATGCATAAGCATATTTTTAGTATTTTAATTTGTGATTTTGGATTTGCAAAATTTTACTAATTTTATGCTTCGCATATTTTTAGTATTTTAATTTGCGATTTTCGATTTGTAAAATGTTATAAGTGT
>ERZ773042.1518-NODE-1518-length-13576-cov-28.314770_pt1 | contig 13576 bp, 11 predicted proteins | sample MGYA00511664_ERZ773042 | MGnify/ENA primary metagenome ERZ773042 (study PRJEB29015, sample SAMEA2737984) | human oral metagenome | biome: human oral; feature: human-associated habitat; material: dental | place: China | collected 2036 ... | reverse complement strand
CCGGTGCCCGGGGTCCGCGAGGGGCTGGCGGGGATGCCGAGGGCGCTGCGGGCGCGCCGGCGCAGGCGCCGCGGGTAGTGGTGCACGCGCGGTCGCGGGTGGGTGCGGGCCAGCATTGGGGTAGGCAACGGGTCATTGGGGTAGGCAATTTGCCTACTCCAATCGGTGGTTTCCTACCCCAGTACCGCTCGCCGCGCGCGGAAGGGCGCCGCGGTCTCGGGTGACGAGTGCGCCTGGGCGTGTCTATGAAAGGGGGTGTGTGGAGGGAGGAGGGCGGCGTGTCTCGGTTGTGGTTGATCAATGACGGGCAGTGGGAGCTTCTGGAGGGCCTGCTGCCGTTTCAAAGGCCGGTGCGGGCCGTGCCGTGATCACGGCCGGGTTCGGGACGGATCGTCTACCGGCAGCACGTCGGCGTCCCGGCGCGCCGGGGCGAACACGTACTCCTCGCGCGCGAGGCGTGGGCCCCGTAGTACCGGTAGTTGCGGTGCCGCGCCGCCGGGCACTCCTCGCGCGAAACGCGGGGCACTGCCCAAGGCGCGGGTTCGTCTGCCGGATCCCCGTCAAGGAGGACCAGGAAGCGGCCAGTCGCAGACGCGGGGGCGAAGGCGGGCGCGAGTACTCCTCCGGCCCCGCCTCCTGCACCAAGCGCACCGTCGTCGATCGGGCCTTCGCGTCCCACAAGCAATGGAGGGCGCCGGCCACCCGCCACGGACGAACCCGCCCTCGTCCACACAACGGGCCTCTCATCCACACAATCCTCACCCGGCGCACTTATGAGACGTGCCCTCGCGGCCGTGTCTTCGAGATGTTCCCCGCACGGTGACCGCCGAGGTCGTCGTACCGTGCTGCTCGAATGGACTGGCGGCGGCCGGTGAGGGCGGAGTGGTGTGCCACATAGTGGTGTCGTCGTGTGGTGGTCGGCCCTGTTGTTGGGTATGGGCGCGGTCGCCGTGCGGTCTGATTCCGGTGCTTGTGTGCGTGGTTGTGGGGGCAGTGTGTGGTTCGTTGGCGGTGCTCCGGGCGGCTTCGTGTGCTGTGCTGCGGGATCCTCGCGCCGTTGCGCCACTGCGCCACTTAGTGCGCGGCCGCGTCGCGTAGTGCTCTGCCGCACCGCCCAGAGCGTCGCTGCACCACTTAGCGCGCTGGTGCGCCACTTGGGCCGACGTGGGTCCTGGTTCTCCCGGCGTGTCGGGGGCCTAAGTGGTGCGGGCAGTGCCTTAGTGGTGCAGGTGTGGGGGCCTGTTCCGCGGTTGGAGGGGGCGTGGCTTTGGCGTGGGGGGCGGTGCGTTTGCTGGTGGGCTTGCCCTGGTCCTTGTCTCACTCTTGGGCGCGTTCGCAGCTGTTGCGGCTCTGGTGGCCACGGGAGTCCGACCGCGGCCTCGTCGGAGGAGGGGGAGTGGCCGCGGTTCTTGGTCGCCCTGCGCAGTTGGTCGCTCGCGGACTCAATAGCGTTGGTGAAGGGGTGCCTCCTGCGCCAGTGGGGGAGGAGCGACGCGGTGCCCCGCGGGCGGGAAGCTCCGGGAATGGCGCGAACCGGCCTGGGCTTTCCTCCCAAGTCCCCACCGTCTGGGGGTAGCGGGACCGGGGGCGGACTCGGCGAAGCCCTCCACGGCCCCAAGGGCCGTCACCGCGTCTGGCGGGCGTGGACTCCCCTGTGCTGCCCCAACTGCGGGGCGGCGATGCCGCCTCCCGGTCTGGCGCGGCGTGGACGAGCCGCGGGCGGCCGCGCCCCGACGACACGGGCGACAAGGGCGCGAGCAGCTCCCACCGGGCACCGGCCGGACTATGACGGGCCTGGGCGCGAATCCCTTGCGCCGCTCGCCCCCGGGGGCGGAAGATAGCGGTGGAAGGACCTGGCCGTCATGCCGGGCGAAGGCGGGGGAAGCCCCGGCGGAGGGCGGCCGCTGGAGAACACGATCCGTCAGGGAGGCGCTTATGAGCAGTCAACAACTCCGGGCAATCCGGGCAACGGGCAAATGGGCGCTCGTGTACGCCCTGGGGGCGCTGGTCCTCAACCTCGTCTGCCAGACGCTGGGCACGTACCTGCTGTGGTGGGCGGACCTGCAGAAGGGGTCCTCGCGGCCCCTCGGCTTCGTCGTCCAATTCGTGGTGAACGTCCTCCAGGGCGCCAGTGACTTCACGGTGATCGGGCTGTGCGCCGCCGCGGCGTTCATCACATGGCGGGTCGCGGGAACCGTGGAGGGCGCCCCCGAGTAGCCCTGCGGAGCCCGGCGGGCTTCCGGGGTCCCGGTGCCCGGGGTCCGCGAGGGGCTGGCGGGGCGCTTCGGACGCGGAGGCGACGGCGTTGTCAGTAGCGGCCCCTGGCGCTGGCGGTCGCGCCCACCGCGCGGCCCCGGGCGGGTGCGGGCCAGCGTCGGGGTAGGCAACGGGTCATTGGGGTAGGCGATTTGCCTACCCCAATGGGTGGTTTCCTACCCCTATGCCATTCGCCGCGCTCGGAAGGGCGCCGCGCGCGGCGCGCGTGTGCCAGAACACGCCTTCCCCACCCGGAACGGGACCCAGCGCCGACCGTGCGCGTTGGTAGACTTCCAACCATGGTGAAGACTGTCCTCGTAACCGGTGCCGGTGGCTACATCGGCCGTCACGTCGTCCGAGCGCTGCTGGAACGGGGCCTCGACGTCAGCGTCGTCGACCCGCGCCTCGACGGCGTCGACGAGCGGGCGCGGCGCCTCGACATCAACATCTTCGACGGGAGCGCCGACATCTACGACCGGATGGGACGGCCCGACGCCGTCCTCCACCTGGCCTGGCGCGACGGCTTCGTCCACAACTCGCCCGCCCATATCGAGGACCTGCCCGCCCACTACCGCCTGATCGACGCCCTCTACAAGGGCGGCCTCGAGCGCCTCGCCGTCATGGGCTCCATGCACGAGGTCGGCTACTGGGAGGGCGCGATCACCGCCGACACGCCCTGCGACCCCGCCTCCCTGTACGGCATCGCGAAGAACGCCCTGCGCCAGACCGCCCAGCTGCTCGCCTCGGCCAACGGCGCGTCCCTGCAATGGCTGCGCGGGTACTACATCGTCGGGGACGACAAGTTCGGGTCCTCGATCTTCGCCAAACTGCTCGCCGCCGCCGAGGAGGGGAAGAAGACCTTCCCCTTCACCAGCGGGAAGAACCTCTACGACTTCATCTCCGTGCAGGGCCTGGCCCACCAGATCGCCGCCGCCGTCAGCCAGGACGCCGTCACCGGCACGATCAACATCTGCACGGGCAAGCCCATCAGCCTCGCCGAGCGCGTCGAGGCGTACATCCGCGAGAACGGCCTGGACATCTCCCTCGAGTACGGCGCCTTCCCCGACCGCCCCTACGACTCCCCCGGCGTGTGGGGCGACGCGACACGGATCACCGAGATCCTCGAGGCGCTCGACGGGCCAGGCGCCCGCCTCGACGTGGGCGCGGCCCCCGGCGGACAGGGGGCCTGAGGGATGCGGCGCGGCGGAATCTTCCTGTTCTTCGACCCCCAGGGCAAGGTCGACGACTACATCCTCAAGTGCCTGGGCACCCTGCGCGAGTACATCGACGAGATCCTCGTGGTGTCGAACTCCCCCCTGGACGGGACCGCCAGGGAGCGCCTGGAGGGCGTCGCCACCACCGTGATCGAGCGCGAGAACGTCGGATTCGACGTCGGCGGCTACCAGGACGGGCTCGACGCCTTCGGGTGGGACAGGCTCCGCTCCTTCGACGAGCTCGTCCTCTTCAACTACACCTTCTTCGCCCCCGTCAACCCCTGGAAGAACCTCTTCGACCGTGTCGACGAGTGGGGCGACGTGGACTTCTGGGGCATCACCGAGCACGACGAGGTCCGCCCCCACCCCTTCCTGGCCAAGAGCGTCATGCCGCGCCACATCCAGTCGCACTGGATCGCCGTGCGCAACCCCCTGCTCACCAGCGCCGACTTCCGCGAGTACTGGCGCTCCATGCCCCGGATCTCCTCGTACAACGACTCGATCCAATGGCACGAGACGCGGTTCACCGAGCACTTCACGAAGCTCGGCTACACGCACAAGGTCGCCTACCCCAGGGAGGACTACCCCTCGCGCAATCCCGTCTTCGACAACGCCGCGCAACTGCTGGCCGACGGGTGCCCGATCCTCAAGAGGCGCAACCTCTTCCACGACCCCCTCTACTTGGACCGCTACGCCATCGTCGGGGCGGACATGCTGGAGCTGGCGGCCCGGTCCGGCTACGACACGGACCTCATCCTCACCAACCTCGCGCGCACCTCGAAGCCCCGCGACCTCGTCACCAACGCCGGCCTGACCACGGTCGTACCGCCCAGCGCCGCGCCGGAGGCCCGTGAGAAGGCCGCCTCGCTGCGCGTCGTTGCCATCGCGCACATCTTCTACGCCGACATGGCCGACGAGATCATCGACCGGCTCTCGGTGCTGCCCGACGGGTGGCGCCTGGTCGCCACCACCGCCGACGAGGAGCGCAAGGCCGCCATCGAGGAGACCATGGCGCGCAGGGGCGCCGTCGGCCAGGTGCGCGTCGTCGCCTCGAACCGGGGGCGCGACATCTCCGCATTCCTGGTGGACTGCTCCGACGTGCTGGCCGGCGACGACTACGACGTCGTCGTGAAGATCCACTCGAAGAAATCCGTGCAGGACGAGGCCAACGCCGCCCAGCTCTTCAAGGACCACCTCTACGAGAACCTCCTGGACTCCAAGGACCACGTGGCCAACATCCTCGCCGAGTTCGCCGACCACCCGGGGCTGGGCATGGCGCTGGCGCCCATGCCCCACATGGGCTACCCCACGATGGGCCACGCCTGGTTCGCCAACCGCCGTCCCGCGCGGGAACTGGCGAAGAGGATCGGCATCACCGTCCCCTTCGACGACCACCAGCCCCTGGCGCCCTACGGGTCCATGTTCATCGCCCGGCCCCGCGCGCTGCGCCCCCTGGTCGAGGCGGGGCTCACCCACGACGACTTCCCGCCCGAGGGCGGCTACCAGGACGGCTCCCTGGCCCACGTCATCGAGCGCCTGCTCGCGTACGCGGTCCTGTCCGAGGGCTACTACGCCCGTCCCGTCATGACCCCCAAGTGGGCGGGCGTCTACTACGGGTACCTCGAGTACAAGCTCGCGGTGACCTCCTCCATGCTGCCCGCCTTCTCCATCGACCAGGTCCCCTACCTCAAGGCGCGCATCGGGCAGGTCCCCAACCTGCTCGGAGCGGTCAAGACGAACATCATGCTGCGCAGCCCCGGCATCGGCAACGCCCTCAAGCCCGCCTACCGGGCGGGCCGCAAGGTCGTCGCCACCCTCCGCTCGCTCAGGGGCCGCCGATGAGCCGCCCCCTGGGGAAGGCGTCCGCGTACCGGCCCCACACGCCGCTGTCGGTCGCCGAGGCGTTCGACTCGCGCAGCAACTCCATCGGCTTCCTGCGGTGGCTGATGGCCTTCATGGTGATCTTCTCCCACGCGGGCCCCATCGCGGGCTTCTACGGCGGCGAGGACCTGGGTGTGCAGGTCTCGCGGGAGCAGTCGATCGGCGGCGTCGCCGTGGCGGGGTTCTTCTTCTTCTCGGGATTCCTCATCACCCGCTCGCGGATGGGCCGCGCCACGATCTGGCGCTACATGTGGCGCAGGTGCCTGCGGATCTTCCCCGCGTTCTGGGCGGCGATGCTGTTCACCGTGGTGGTCCTGGCGCCCATCGCCTACTGGCACACGCACGGGTCCATCAGCGGCTACCTGCACCCCCAGACCGAGTCGCCCCTGACGTACTTCGCGAACAACATGTGGCTCAACCTGGGCCAGCGCAATATCGCGGGAATGGGCGAGACGCTGCCCTACTACGTCCTCCACGGCGCCCGCGACTGGAACGGCTCCGCGTGGACGCTGATCTACGAGTTCAAGGCCTACATCCTGGTCGCCGTCCTGGGGCTCTTCGGGGCGCTGGCGAACAAGAAGGTCGGCGGGGCCTTCGCGATCGTCCTCATCGCGCTCAACGGGCTCCAGTGGATGGGCGCGGGGCAGCTGGCCAATGTCAACATCCTCTTCCGCGACCCGTTCATGCTGATGTTCCTGGCGCCCTTCGCCTTCGGGATGCTCTTCACGCTCTACGGCGACAAGATCCCCATGGACTCGCGCCTGGCCTACGGGGCGCTCGTGTTCGGCGCCCTGTCCTACGCCTCGGGTGGGTGGAACATCGTCGGGCAGTACGGTTTCCTCTACTTCCTCATGTACCTGGCGATACGCCTGCCCCTGCAGAACTGGGAGAAGAACGGGGACCTGTCCTACGGCATCTACATCTACGCCTGGCCGCTCATGGCCTTCGGCGCATACTTCCACCTGCAGGACCGGGGCTGGTGGGCCTACCACCTCACGGTCGTGATCGGCTGCCACATCCTGGCGTACCTGTCGTGGCACCTCATCGAAAAGCCTGCGATGAGCCTGAAGAACTACATGCCCGGGTGGATGGACTCCCTCATCGAGAGGTTCCGGCCCTCCTTCGAGGCGCTGGTGCGCCGCACGGTCGTCCCCGCGTACTCCTCGACCCGCCTCGCCACCGCCCTGGCCGCCGAGGAGGCGGGCGAGGGCCCCGGCGCGGGCGGCCACGACGGCGCGGACGGGCCCGGCGCCGGGGGCACTGGGGGCGCCTCGCCGGCGCCCGGCAAGGAGGGAAGCCGATGAACGCCAAAGCCAGCTCCACGTTCAAAGAATCCGAATCCGGGCTCCGCGACGTCGTCTTCGACGAGGACGTGCCCGAGCAGTCGTGGAAGCACCGCCTCCGCTTCGCGCCCCTGGCACTGCTGGCAGCCGCCTCACTGGCGGCCGCCACCGTCGGCGTGTGGTACGCGCGCACCCACCCCTCCCCGGGAGGGGCCGCGGGGGCGGCCGCATCCGCCCCCGTCGATTTCAACCAGGTCACCGCCCCCACGATGCCCGAGTCCTGCGGCGCCACGCCGAAGGCCGACGTGGGCCCCTGGACGCCGGGGGTGGCGGGCACCGGGGGGATCGCCTCCACGGAAGCGGCCCAGGCCTCGTACACCGCGGGCGTCGGATCGGGCGCACCGGGCTACGTCGAGGGCCGCGACGGCTACCTGTTCCTCTCGGACGTGTTCAACGACAACTTCTCCCAGGCGGTGGGCCGCACGCGGCCCACGGCCGGGGGAGTGGCCGCGTGGGACCGCTACATGAGCGGCATCGAGCAGGCCGCCGCCGACGTGGGCGCCACGCCGCTGTTCCTGGTCGCCCCCGCCACGTGGGAGGTCTACTCCGACAAGCTTCCCCAGTGGAGCGACCGGCTCACCGGCACGACCTCCCTGGACCTGATGCGCACCGCCCTGTGGAACCACTCGTGGGTGGATGTGCGCCCCGCACTGGCCGCGGCGCGGCAGAAGGATCCCGCCACGCCCCTGTACTCGCGGGTCAACCCGCACTGGTCCCCCTACGCCGCCGTCGTGGCGTGGGACGCCGTCCTCGACTGCCTGGGCGACGTCGACCCCGCCCTGGCCGGGCTGCCGCGACTGAGCCCCACCGGTGCGAGCACCGGGCCGGCCCCCAACGAGTACGAGGCGCTCGGCTGGGGCGGCGGGGCGCCCGACGACTGGGCCTCGCCGGTCTACGGGGCGGATCCCGGCGCCGTCCGGCTCGCCCAGTTCGAATCCGCAGACCAGCTTCCCGCGGCGGACCAGCTGGACGAGGCGCTGCGCGGCGCCCCCGAAGTGCCGCTGTCCGCCCCCATGGACTTCCTCAACAAGCCCGCCCTCACCCACAACCCCAACGGGCGCGGCACGGCCCTGGTGGTGCGCGACTCCCAGGGCAACAACCTGGGGCCCGCCGTGGAGGCGAGCTTCGAGTACACGATCCAGGTCGGGCACGCGCTCGACGCCCCCGCCCCCACGGACGTGGCGGCCCTCATCGCCGCGTACAGGCCGTCGGTGGTGCTCGTGGAATTCACCCAGCGTTATCTCGCACTCACGCCCTCCCCAGCGCAGTGACCGCCGCGCTATCCTTAACGAGCGGTCACGCCGCACCACCCGAGCCGACCACGAAGCGAGAACCAGGTGAGTGATTACAAGCGGGTCATAGATCTCACGCTGCGCATGGCCCAGCGCTCCATCTCCTCGGAGTTCAAGGGAACCGCGCTGGGGCGCGTCTGGTCCTTCATCAACCCCCTGGCCACCATCGCCGTGTACGCGCTCATCTTCGGCGTCGTGTTCCGCGGCAAGGCCGACCCCGGGGTCAACTCCGGGCTGACCTCCTTCGCGCTGTGGATCGGGGTGGGCGTCATCGCCTGGAACTTCATCTCCAGCGGCATCCAGAGGGGCATGGACTCCCTGGTCGGGAACGCGGGACTGCTCACCAAGGTGTACTTCCCCCGCCAGGTGCTCGTCTACTCCACGGTGCTCGCCCTGGCCTACGACTTCGCCTTCGAGTTGGCCGTCATCGGGATCGTCATGCTGGTCGCCGGCGGCCCCGGCGTCCTCCTCATGATCCCGTCCGTGATCGCGGTCACCGTGCTCGCCTGCCTGTTCGTCACCGGCATGGGCATGGTCCTGGCCATCGCGTCCGTGTACTTCCGGGACATTTCGCACCTGTGGAAGATTTTCAACCAGATCTGGATGTACGCCTCGGGCGTCGTCTTCTCACTGTCGATGCTCAACGACGTCCAGAACGAGCTGTACGAGCAGGGGTGGAGGATCGGCGGCCAGCCCCTGCCGATCGTCACCCTCTTCCGCCTCAACCCCGCCGAGCTCTTCCTCGAGGCCTACCGCTCGTGCCTCTACGGCTTCGCCAACCCCTCGTGGAAGGTGTGGCTGGGCTGCGCGGGCTGGGCGCTGGGCGTCTACGCCCTGGGGGTCCTCGTCTTCAAGCGCTTCTCGGCGCGGATCGTGGAGGAACTGTGATGACGAACGCCATCTCCATCTCGGACGTGTCCAAGCGCTTCCGGATCTACAAGAACCGCAACCAGTCCCTCAAGGGCGCCTTCCTGCAGCGCTCCCGCGCCCAGTTCGAGGAGTTCTGGGCGCTGTCGGACGTGTCCTTCGACATCCCGCAGGGCAAGACCTTCGGCCTGCTGGGGCACAACGGCTCGGGCAAATCCACCCTGCTCAAGTGCATCGCGCGGATCCTCGCCCCCGACAAGGGCTCCATCGCCACGACCGGCCGCATGGCCGCCATGCTGGAGGTCGGCTCCGGTTTCCACCCGGAGCTGTCGGGCCGTGAGAACATCTACCTCAACGGCGCCATCCTGGGGATGAGCCGCAGGGAGATCGATTCGAAACTGGACGCCATCATCGACTTCTCCGGCGTCGAGCGCTTCATCGACCAGCCCGTGAAGAACTACTCCTCGGGCATGTACGTGCGCCTGGGGTTCTCCGTGTCCATCCACGTCGAGCCCGACATCCTGCTGGTGGACGAGGTCCTGGCCGTGGGCGACATGGAGTTCCAGAACAAGTGCATGGACAAGTTCGCCCAGCTCAAGGACCAGGGGCGCACGGTCGTCGTCGTCTCCCACGGCCTCGAGCAGATGCGGACCTTCTGCGACCGGGCCGCGTGGCTCGACCACGGGAAGGTGGTCGCCGTGGGGACCGCGGCGGAGGTCATCGACACCTACTCCGACGTCGCCCACCACGCGGTCGAAGTGCCCGGCGGCGGCACGCGCTTCGGCAGCGGCGAGGCCCAGATCACCCGTATCGACATCCTCGACGGGGCGGGGGAGAGCGTCTCCCTGGTCTACCCGGGCCAGTGCATGCGCATGCGCCTGCACTACCGGGCGAGGGAACGCGTCGAGGGCCCGGTCTTCGGGGTGTCCGTCGACACCCGGGAGGGCACGTGGGTCTGGGGCCTGCACGGGGTGGACGCCACCTACGTGCCCCGCGCCATCGAGCCGGGGGAGGGGCACCTCGACATCGTGGTCCCCCACCTGGCGCTCAACCCCGGGTCCTACACGGTGTCCGCAGCGATCCAGAACCGGGACATGACCGCCGTCATCGACGCCCTGCAGAAGGCGAAGCGCTTCGACGTGCTGCCCGGCCCCGGCATGGAGTCGGGGGGCCTGGTCATCCTGGGCGCGTCCTTCGAAGGCCTCACGCCCGCTGTTCCGATGCTCGACATCCCCAAGCGCGGGAAGGCGGACTTCGACCGCCTCGCGCGCCTGCAGGTGCAGCAGGCGGACTCGCTGGCCCAGCAGGAGGACGCGCAGGAGAAGCAGGAGGACTAGCCCCCAACGGGGTGCGCGCCGGGGGCCGGGGGCGTAGAGTGCGTCTCACCGCACCCCACAACGGAGACGACCAATGACTTCCATGCGCCCAAAGGGCCTCCTGGCCGCCCTCAGCCTCGTCCTCGCCATCGGCGTCCTGCCCGTCCCGGCGGCCAGCGCGGATGACGCCGGCCCCCAGTCGGCGGCCGCCCAATCGTCCGGGGCCTCCCCCCGGGCAGAGGAGGGCGGCGGGCAGTCCGGCGCCCCCGCCGCGGATCCGGCCCCCACGGGCGGCCCGGCGGCGGCACCCGACCTCACCGGCCGCGGGGCGTGGGTGGGCGAGGGGGCGCGCTGGTGGTGGCGCCACTCCGACGGGGGCTATCCCGCCTCGCAGTGGGCGCGCATCAAGGGCTCGGTCTACTCCTTCGACGCGTCCGGCTACATGCGCACCGGCTGGTACCGCGAGGACGGCGCCTGGTACTTCCTGACCCCCTCGGGCGCGATGGCGACCGGCTGGGTCCAGGTCGAGGGCGACTGGTACTACCTGGACCCGGCGACCGGGGTGATGCGCACCGAGACCCTCGTCCTCAACGGGCGCACCTACGAGTTCGCCCCCTCCGGCGCCTGGATGGGGTACGAGGCGCCCGCCGGCTACCTGCAGCCCACCGACCGCATCACCGGCCTGGGAGCGAGCACGAACACCCTCACCTGGGGCATGAACGGCATCAAAGTCATGATCGTCCAGCGGCGGCTGGGCATCTGGCACACCATGAAGCTCGCCAGCGTCGACGCCTCGTTCGTCACGGCGGTGAAGAACTTCCAGTGGCGCGCGGGCCTGTCCCAGACGGGCGTCGTCGATGAGCAGACGTGGAACGCGATGGGCACCGGCTGGCCGTGGACGATCGACCAGTACCAGGCCCAGCCGGTGCCGCTGACGGCCCGGCGCTCCGAGCGCGTCGAGGCGATGATCGGGTACGCGTGGAACCAGACCGGCACCCCGTACACGTGGGGCGGAGCCGGGCCGGCGGGCCTGGGCTACGACTGCTCCGGGCTGGTCCTGCAGTCCCTGTACGCGGGCGGCATGGACCCCCAGCCCATCGACGTCATCAAGCACGGGTGGCCCGACTACCGCACCTCCCAGGAGTTGTACAACTACTCGGGCTTCCAGCACGTCCCGCTGTCGGAGCGCCAGCGGGGCGACCTCGTCTTCTACACGAGTGACGGGTCGGTCACCCACGTCGCCATCTACCTGGGTGACGACATGGTGGTGCACACGGACTGGATGGGGCGCCCGGCCCGCATGCAGTACATCACCGTCGGATACGGGTGGGACCGTATGACGTGGGACGTGGTCCGCCCGTTCCCGTGACCGGGTGCCCTCCGCCGCGGGCGACGGCCCGGCTGCGGAGCGAGCTGCCAGGGTGCGCGGCGCCAGCGCCACCGCCGAGCGCTCGGGGCCAAGCGGCCCGGGCGCCCAGCGGCTGCGGCCAGCGGGGCCGGCGGCTAGAACAGCACGGGCCAGTGCGGCATGCACTGGGTGAGGGCAGTGTGCGCGTCAGCGGCATCGGCCACGGCCTGCTCGTACTCGGGGTTCGGTGCGGGGGCGCGCCCGGCTTTGAGGTCGTCCTGTGCCTGCTGCTCGTCCGCGTACTCGGGGAGTGCCCCCGAGGAGATCCGTTGGTTCACCTGGACGTAGGTGCGCAGGGCCCCAGCGGCGTGGCGCGAGGCGTCGTCCGTGGCGGCCGCCTCGAACTCGGACTTCCACGGGTCGGAATCGAGGACCGCGGTGAACGCCTGCCACACCTGCTGCGGATCCGCGTCGGCGCTGGCCCCGGAGGCGGGCCCCTCCCAGGTGAGCGCAGCGAAGGCCTGTCCTTGGGGTGTGGTCTGGACAGCCCGTGTGAAGACCTCGTCCATGGCGGCGCAGCCGCCGGAGGCGGGCTCGGCCTGGGGCAGCTGGCCCGTCGACTGGGGGACGGGGGAGGCCGCGGTGCCGGACTGGACGGCCGTGTCCGGGGAGGAGCACGCGGGGGCGAGGGCGGCGCAGCCGACGGCCAGCGCGGCGCAGAAGCGGGTGGAAGCGCGCACGGCCACTACCTCCGCCGTATCCTGCGGATCGCGCGGACGGGCATGCCCACGGTCCTCTTCACGGCCTCCTGCAGGGCGTTATGGGACTCCACCTGGGCGCGCAGCGCGGAGACCTCTTGCCGCAGCGCGTGCACCTCGTCGTGCAGGGACGCCATCGTGCTCACCATGTCGGCGTGGACCAAGTCGAGTGCGGAGTGGATGCTCCCGTCCGCGCGGCGCAGCTCGGCGCGGGTCCGCCGGTACAGCTCGGCGCTGAGCAGGGCTTGGCCGAGGTCGGGTCTGGCAGGGTCCTGTGAGGCGAGTGCGGAGCGGAGGTAGCGGTCCCGGATGCGCAGGTTGTCCCACGCGTGGGCCTTCGCGTCGGTGACGATGGAGTTGCCCAGGTCCTGGTCCTCGGTGTCGCGGTGGTGCCACTCGGCCAGGGGCGGCCCGTCGATGAAGCCGACGGGGGTGGCCGCCAGGAGGCGCAGGTTGAACTCCCAGTCCGCCTGGGTCGACAAGGTGCCGTCCCAGTGCCCGATGCGGTCGGCCACGCGCCTGCGGATCAGCTGGGAGATGGGCGGGGCGTAGTTCTCTACGAGGGTGTCCACCAGGGACAGCCCGGAGCTGTCGGTGGAGAGGGCCTCCCTTTCGATCTCGGCGCACTCGCCGTCTGCGCGGACGCGTTCGCGCACGATCTCGCAGCGCGTCGTCACGCCCCCCAACTCGGGGTGGGCGTCGAGGTGGGCGACAGTCTCCTCCAAGAACCGCGGGTGCCACGCGTCGTCGTCGTCGTGGACGGCGAAGTACTCCAGCACGGAGGCGGCCAGCCCCGACTCGAGCGCCGCCTCGCGCCCTTTGGAGGTCTTGTTGGTCACCAGTTCGACGCGCTCGCGCAGCCCGGGATCCTGGGCGTCGACGACCGCCCGGACCTGCTGCTCGTCGCCCGCGTCGTTGACGACGACGACCCGGTAGCCGGTGAAGGTCTGCGCGCCGATGGAGGCGAGGGCGCGGGCGAGCATCCTCGGGCGGTTGCGCGTGCGGAGGACGATTGTGACTTTGTCACTCATGGGTGGGCTCCTGCGTCGGGGAGGGGGCGTCGGACCCGGTGGCCTGGGCTTCGGCTGCGTGGGAGGGGGAGGGGGCTGCGGCATCGTCGTCCGCCCCGGTTGTGCCTTCCGCGGCCCCGGTCCCGGAGCCGGGGGAGTCGGCCCCGGTGGTCTGGGCGCCGCCTGCTTGGGAAGGGGAGGGGGCCGGGGAGCTGGCCTCAGCCCCGGCGGTGGATCCCACGGATGCGGGGGAGGCGGCCGCCGAAGGGGCGGCGGCCACGGCGGTCGGCG
>ERZ773042.1515-NODE-1515-length-13587-cov-31.896763_pt1 | contig 13587 bp, 14 predicted proteins | sample MGYA00511664_ERZ773042 | MGnify/ENA primary metagenome ERZ773042 (study PRJEB29015, sample SAMEA2737984) | human oral metagenome | biome: human oral; feature: human-associated habitat; material: dental | place: China | collected 2036 ... | reverse complement strand
CCCCTGCAGCCGCTCGGCGGACGGCTGCGATGGGCGCAGCAGGCGCCACGGGTGCCCAGTCGGGCGCCCAATCGGGGGCGCAGTCGGAAGCGGACGGCCCCCAGAGCGGCGTGGACGCCGCGCACGCGAGCAGCGGATCCGGTTCCAATCCGGGCGGATCTGCGGTCGCGGCCGCAGCCGTGGGCCACGGCGGTGGCGGCTGGAGCCCGTACTGGCTGCTGCTCCTCATGATCCCCGCCGCCCTGGCCGGGGGAGGGGCCGCCCACCTGATCGGACGCGCCCGCCGGTAGCGCGCTGGCGCAACGGCTCCGGTGGCCTATCGTGGTCCCATGGGAACAGCGCTGGTCACCGGAGCCACTTCCGGTCTCGGGGAGGAATTCTGCTGGCAACTCGCCGCCGGGGGGCACGACCTGGTGCTCGTCGCCCGCCGGGAGCAGGTCCTGGAGGCACTCGCCGACAAACTCCGCAATGTCGCCGGGGTCGGCGCCCAGGTCATCGCCGCCGACCTGTCGACGCCCGAGGGGGTGGCCGCGGTGTCCCGGCGCCTCGACGTCGGGGATCAGGACGGCCCGTGTGGAACGGACGGGGATCCAGGCGGTGCGCGTGGAACAGAGGGCGCCTGCCGTGGAACACGCGGGAGCGCGGGTGGAACCGGGGAAGGGCCGGAGCGGCCGGTGGACCTGCTGGTCAACAACGCGGGCTTCGGGCTGGGCAGGGCCTTCGTCGATAACTCCGTCGTGAACGAGGAGCGCGGACTCGATGTCATGGTCCGCGCCGTCATGGTCCTCAGCCACCACGCGGCGCGCTCGATGAGGAGCCGTGGGCGGGGGGCCGTCCTCAATATCGGGTCGGTCGCCTCGCGCACGGGCGGCGGGACCTACTCCGCGCACAAGGCGTGGGTGGTGGCCTTCACCGAGGGGCTCTCCGAGGAGCTGGCGGGCACCGGCGTGAGCGCCACCGTCGTGTGCCCCGGCCCCGTCGCGACCAGTTTCTTCGCGAACGCGGGCATCGACCTGGGCGGACGCCTGGCGGTCGCGACCCCCGAGAGGGTCGTCGCCGACGCGCTCCAGGCAGTGCGCGCCGGGCGCGTCCAAACCACCCCGACACTCACCTACAAGGCCGCGATGGCCGCCATGAAAGTGGCCCCCCGGGCGCTCGTCCTGCGCGCCATGCGCTTCCTGCCGCACATGTGAGCGCCGACGGCCCACCCGGGGGGCGCTGCCCGTCAGGCCCAGGGACCACGCGGGCGGGGGCAGCAGGCTCACGGAGGTGTCGTGCGAGCCCTTCCCGCATGGAACCCGTTCGCCCTCGGGGCGGCACGCCGCCCTGGTGCCCGCGCTGATCAACGCCGTGGAGAACCCGCGCGCGGGGCGGCGCTGAGCTGACGGACGCGGGCCCGGATTTACACGTCCGGAGAACCCGCGCGCGCGGTGGGCGGAGCCCGACTCGCACATCGATGAGTACGCGGAGGAGGACCCGCTCGCCCGCGGCGGGCCGGGCGGAGCTGTGAGCAGGATCGACGAAGTAGGGGGAGGGCCCGCTCGCTCGGGACGGGCCGATTGCGGCCTTCGCCGTCGCGGTGATGTGGTGGGTCGCCGTCCGGGTGTCGTAATGATCCAAAATGCGTCTGGGTTTCGCCGTGTTTCGGCGGCGCGGGGGCGCGGTGTTCCATTTTGCGTCTGAGTTCGACGGTTTCGGGCCGATTCCCGCGATTTTGCCTAGACTCAGACGCATTTTGGAACAGCCACCCGGGAATCCCCCGGAAAGGCCCGAAACCCAGACGCGTTTTGGGCCACCCGGGGGCACCGCCGCCCCCTTCGCCCCCCAGGTGGGAGTGCTGGTGCTGGCAGGTGCGCCGCCGCCCGTTGGCGCGCCTCCCCCCCGGTCCCAATGGCGCTGGCGGGGGCAGGGGCGCCGCCGCGGACCTTCGCCCTCCGAGGCTCAGGCGCGTTGCGGGCTGCCCACCTGGGAGCCCCCAAGGGTGTGTATCCAAAAGTGTGCGGGCGCGGGGCAGGCGCGGTTCCCTGGAAACCCAGCCGTTCCTTTCCCCGAGGTTCCGCCCCTCGTCCCTCCTTGGCGCCCTTCCCTCCCTGGTGTCGCACACAAGGGCGGGAATAAGCAAACACCGCGCGGCACACAACGGCGGAATCAAGCCCTTGTGTGCGACAACGTGTTGCGTAAATCCGACCCTTGTGTGCGTAACAGGGAGCAGCGGGCAAAAAGGAGACCGCACTCGCATGACAATAAACTGGTGGGCCGCTCCGCACGAGGAGCGGCCCACCGGTCCGCAGAACCAGGTCCTGGTATCCCGAACAGACTGGGGGGCGGACGTCCCGCGCGGGGCGGTGGAGCCGTCCCGGATCCCGGGCGGACGTCCCGCGCGGGCCCGCAACCGGCCGGGCGTCAGGCCAGGCCGATATCGCCCAGGCCCAGCGCGTAGAAGTAGGGGAGGCCTTCGGCCCTGATGCGCTCCGCCGCCCCGGTCGCCCGGTCGACGACCACGGCGACGGCGACGACCTCTGCGCCCGCCTCGCGCAGCGCCAGGGCGGCCTCCAGCGGCGATCCGCCCGTCGTCGAGGTGTCCTCCAGGACGACCACGCGGCGCCCAGTGACATCGGGGCCCTCGATGCGGCGCCTCATGCCGTGGTCCTTCGCGGCCTTGCGCACCACGAAGGCGTCCAGATCCAGGCCCCGCGAGGCCGCGGCGTGCAGCATCGCAGCGGCGACCGGATCCGCGCCCATCGTCAGGCCGCCCACGGCCCCGTAGTCCTCGCCCACGGAGAAGCCGGACTCCTCCAGCAGGTCCAGCATGACGTGCCCGATCAGGGGCGCCGCCTCGTGGTGCAGCGTGGCGCGGCGCATGTCCACGTAGAAGTCGGATTCGCGGCCGGACGCCAGCGTGACCTTCTCGTGGACGACGGACAGCTCGCGGACCAGGGCGGCCAGGCGCGCCTTGTGGGAGTCGTTGGTCATGGTGTCTCCAAATCGTGCGGGGGCGCCCGGGGCTCAGCCGATGGCGGCGCCCACCAGTTCGATGAGCTCGCCGATGCCCTCGTGGATGCCGAAGGGGCGGTACGGGTAGTTCTCGATCTCGTCGACCGAGGTCGAGCCGGACAGGACCAGGTGGGTGCGCAGGCCCGCCTCGACGCCCGCGCGGATGTCCGTGTCCATGCGGTCGCCCACCATGGCCGCGTGCTCGGAGTGGGCGCCGATCTTGTTCAGGCCCGCGCGGATCATCACGGGGTTCGGCTTGCCCACGAAGTACGGCTTCTTGCCAGTGGCCGCGGTGATCATCGCGGCGATCGAGCCGCACGCCGGCAGGGTGCCCTCGTCGGAGGGGCCGGAGACATCGGGGTTGGTGGCGATGAACTTCGCTCCCCCCTCGATGAGGCGGATCGCCCGGGTCAGGGCGTGAAAGTCGTAGGAGCGGACCTCGCCGAGCACCACGTACTCGGGGTCCGTCTCGGTCATGACGTAGCCCGCGGAGTGGATCGCGGTCGTCAGCCCGGCCTCGCCTATGACGTAGGCGGTGGAGTTCGGGGACTGCTGCTGCAGGAACGCGGCGGTCGCGTTCGCGCTGGTCCAGATGTTGTCCTCGGGGATGTCGAGGCCCGAGTGGGCGAGGCGGGCGGACAGGTCCCGGTTGGTGAACACGGAGTTGTTGGTGAGGACCAGGAACGGGTAGCCCTTGGAGCGCAGTGCGTCGAGGAACTGCGAGGCGCCGGGCAGGGCGCGCTCCTCCTTGACCAGCACGCCGTCCATGTCGGACAGCCATGCCGACACGGGGGGGAGGTCGGTCAGGGATTTGGTGTGGTTCGCTGATGCGGTCATACTCCAAGTGTAGGCGGGCGCTAGTGTGGTGGGGATGAACGACAGGGAAATAGAGGGGCAAGTCGCAGGCCCTGTGGCCAGGGGAGTCCCCCCATGGCCGGGAGGTCCCGGGCAGTGGCCCAAAGGGGCGCGCTACGACCCGCGCCTGCTGGCCGAAGGCGATAGCCGCAATGTCGAGGACCGCTACCGGTACTGGACGATGGAGGCGATCCGCGCGGACGTGGCCTCGCGGGCGCTCCCCTTCGAGGTGGCCGTCGAGAACCTGGGGCACGACTTCAACATCGGTTCGATAGTGCGCACGGCGAACGCCCTGGGGGCGCGCCGCGTCCACATCGTGGGGAGGAGGCGGTGGAACCGGCGCGGGGCGATGGTGACCGACCGGTACATCGAAGTCGGCCATATGGATGGGACGGGGGCGCTGGCCGGGCACTGCCGCCGCGAGGGCCTGGCGCTGGTCGGCTTCGACAACGTTCCCGGCTCCGTGCCCCTGGAGGGCCTCGCCCTGCCCGCGCCCGCCTGCCTGCTTTTCGGCGAGGAGTCCGGGGGGCTGAGCGAAGGGGCGCTCGCCGCCTGCGCGGCGGTCGTCGCGATCACGCAGCGCGGATCGACGCGCTCGATGAACGTCGGCCACGCCGCGGCCATCGCCATGTGGGCGTGGTGCTCCCAGCACGGCTGAAAGGATGCCCGCAGACCAACGCTGACCGGATGGTTAGAGGAGGTGGTACTATGGTCTCAGGCCCAGAACGACCACGAGGAATCTCGTTCCGGCAGGGGCTGACCGATGTGAATGGGATTCCGCAATGCCGCGCCCCGGGGCGCGGCGCCGCGAAGGAGGACCATGACTGCGCGCGTACCACAGCACCTCCCGCCGGGGGCGTCCCAGAACGCCCCGCTCGGCGCCGCCGTCGCGTGCCTGCTGGCGGTCGTCGTCGTGCTCGGCGGCCTGCTCGCGTGGGGGCTGGCCTCCGGTGGTCGGCTGGCGCCCGCTCCGGCCACGGCGGTCGTCGAGACGGCGTCCTCGTCCGAGTAGTGCCCAGCCCGGTGCCACTGGGACTTCCATCCTCGCGTGACGGGGCCCATGTGTGACACAATTGGCTACGACAGATCTGTCGCTTTGATTAGGAGGCTATACCGTGCCTATCGCAACCCCCGAGGTTTACGCCGAGATGCTGAATCGCGCGAAGGAAGGCAAGTTCGCCTACCCCGCGATCAACGTGACCTCTTCCCAGACCGTGACCGCCGCCCTGCAGGGCTTCGCCGAGGCCGAGTCCGACGGCATCATCCAGGTGTCCGTCGGCGGCGCCGAGTACGGCTCCGGCTCGACCATCAAGAACCGCGTCACCGGGTCCCTCGCCCTGGCCGCCTACGCCTACGAGGTCGCCAAGAACTACGGCATCACCGTCGCCCTGCACACCGACCACTGCGCCAAGCAGAACATCGACTCCTGGGTGCGCCCGCTGCTGGAGATCGAGGCCGGCCAAGTCGCCGAGGGCAAGCTCCCCACCTTCCAGTCCCATATGTGGGACGGCTCGGCCGTGCCGCTGGACGAGAACCTCGAGATCGCCAAGGAGATGCTGGCCCTGTCCGTCAAGGCCAACACGATCCTGGAGATCGAGATCGGCGTCGTCGGCGGCGAGGAGGACGGCGTTGTCGGAGCGATCAACGAGAAGCTCTACACCACCACCGAGGACGCCCTCAAGACCGTCGAGGCCCTGGGCCTGGGCGAGAACGGCCGCTACCTGACCGCCCTCACCTTCGGCAACGTCCACGGCGTGTACAAGCCCGGCCACGTCAAGCTGCGCCCCGAGATCCTGGGCACCATCCAGGAGGAGGTCGCCGCGAAGGTCGGTTGGAAGGACAACCGCCCCTTCGACCTCGTCATGCACGGCGGCTCCGGCTCCACCGCGGACGAGATCGCCCTGGCCGTCGCCAACGGCGTCATCAAGATGAACGTCGACACCGACACGCAGTACGCCTTCACGCGCCCCGTGGTCGACCACATGATGCGCCACTACGACGGCGTCCTCAAGATCGACGGCGAGGTCGGCGTCAAGAAGCAGTACGACCCCCGCTCCTGGGGCAAGGCCGCCGAGGCCGGCATGGCCGCCCGCGTCGTCGAGGCCTGCCAGCGCCTGGGCTCCGTCGGCACCCAGATGCGCTGAAACACCGCAGCCCTCCCAGCGCGCACGGCCGCGCCGGGAGGGCTCAGGGCCCACCGGGGCGCGCTTCCCCGGTGGGCCCTTCCCATACCCCGCGCCCCGGCGCGCCGATCCCATGACAACATCCGCGCAAGCGGAGACAACCAAGGAGCTGATCCCAATGAAACGCGCACTCGCCGCCATCGGCGCCATTGCCATCGTCCTCGTCGCACTCGGGGGGTGCAGGGAGCGACCAGTGTCCAGGAAGCCGGTGCTGTATTTGTATCCGGAGCGGGTTGTGTCGTTGGGTGTGGGGTTGTCGTATGACGGTGTGGTGTCGGATTCGTATCCGGTGGCCGTGGGGGGTGTGGGCGCTGATGGGAGGGCGCTGGCGTCGTGGAGTGTGACGGCTGGGCCTGATGGGGTGCTGCGCGATGCGGGCGGTCGTGTGTACCCGTACTTGTTCTGGGAGGGGCCCACGGGTGCGGACTTGTCCCAGGGGTCGGGTTTCCTGGTGGCCAGGGACGATGTGGTGGGCTTCTTGGAGGAGAAGCTGGCGCTGCTGGGGCTCGATGAGAGGGAGGCGGCTGATTTCATCACGTACTGGGCGCCGCGGATGCGGGTCAATGAGTACACTCTGGTGTCCTTCGACTCGGGCGCCTACCGGGACGCGGCGCGCTACACCTTCACCGCTGATGACGGGTCGGTGGTGGAGCCGGACACGTTCATCCGGGTGTTCATGACGATCAGTGCGGCCAGCGCCTCCGCGGTGGTGCCCGAGCAGGAGCTCGTCCCCGCGCCCGCGCGCACCGGCTTCACCGCCGTCGAATGGGGCGGCGCCGAACTATGAGCCCGCAACCGTGACACACGAGTGCCCGCGACCCCAGTGAGGGGACGCGGGCACTCGTGGCGAGCAGGCCCGAATGGAATGACCGTGGGGGCTGGCCACGCGGTGGCGGGCCGGGCGGAGCGACTGCCCTCGGACGGTGGGCCCTCTCAGGCGCTCGGCGCAGCGGTCGTAGGCCTTCCCCGCTTTCGGCGGTGGGGTTCTCAGGCGCTCGGCTACTGGTCCTGGGGCTTCCCCGCCCCGCGCACGCCCTCCTCCACCGCGTCGGCGATAGTGGGCGACACCAGTTTCGCGCCCACGAGGGCCGAGAACAGCTGCTGGAGGTTCAAGCCCAGCGAATCACCCAGGCCGGCGTTGATCTGGGTGATCGACTTCGTGATGTCGCCGACCATGTGGGCGCTGTTCCCCTCACCGTACATCGTGATCGAGTCGACGTTGGCCAGGGGCTCGGCGACCGCGCGGGCCACCTCGGGAAGCGCCCGGAAGTACATCTCCAGGACCGCGGCCTGGTTCATCTTCGTCATCGCCACCGCCTTCTTCTCCAGGCCCTCGGCCTCGGCAGTGAGCTTCGCGCCGATGGCGGCAGCCTCAGCGCGTCCCCGCGCCTCGATGCCCTGGGCCTCGGCCAGCATCGCCTGCTTGTCGGCGTCGGCCTTCTTCGTGCGCTCGAAGGCCTCGGCCTCGGCGTCGCGCTGGCGCGTGTACAGGGCGGCGTCCGCCTTCTTCTCCGCGGCGTAGCGGTCGGCGTCCGCCTTCGCGTTCACCTCCGCCTGCAGGGCCTGGCGGGCGACCACGACCTCCTTCTCCTTGATGACGGCCTGCTGCTCCTGCTTGACGATGTCGGCTTGGGCGGTCTCCCGCTCGATGTCGCGGCGCTGGATCTGGGACTGGATCTCGTAGGCGGCGTCCGCCTTCGCCTTCTCCGTGTCCGCCTCGACCTTCAGCGCGGCCTGGCGTTTGGCCAAGTCCGTCTGCTTCTGAGCGATCTCCAGCTGGGACGCGACCTGGGCGTCGTTCGCCTCTTTCTCCGCTACGGCGGTCGCCTGCGCGACCTCCTTCTGGGCGTTCGCTTTCGCGATGGCCGCGGTCTTGCGGATCTGCTCCGTGTTGTCGATGCCGAGGTTGTCGATGACCCCGTTCTGGTCCATCACGTTCTGGATGTTGAAGGCGACGATCTCCAGGCCCATCTCCTCCAGGTCGAGCTTCGCGTTCTCCTGGACGCGCTCGGAGAAGGCGGCGCGGTCCGTGATGATGTCCGTGAGCTTCATCTGCCCGATGATGGCGCGCAGGTGCCCCTCCAAGGTGTCGCGGACCTCCTCGGAGATCTCGCGCGTCTCCTTGTACAGGAAGTTGCGCGTGGCGGCGCGGAAGAGCGTGGGGTCGTCAGTCGCGATCCGGACTTTGACGGCGGCGTCGACGCGGACGTTGATGTAGTCGTTCGTGGGGACGAAGTCCGTTGTCTGGGCATCGACCGAGATCATCGACGCGGTCATGGAATCGACCCGCTCCAACAGGGGGACCTTCCACCCCGTCTTCCCGTGCAGGACCCTCTGGCCGCGGGGCCCGGAGATCACCTTTATCTCGCCGGGGGAGGCGGAGACGAAGCTCGCCCACAGGAACAGGGCGACCAGGACGACACCGCCGATGACGAGCGCTGCGATCAATGGAATTGACATGGCGTATTGCTTTCATTTCGGGATGCGGTGCTCGTGCGTTGAGCGCCGCGCAACAGGTTAGGATAACAGCGTGCGGTGTATCACTCAACATGTGATCGTCGCTCGCGGGCGCGTGGCGTGGGCTGAGGTTTGTCATCCGTTGTGAGGGGCTTGAAACGAGGCGAACACGGACCCTATGATGAGAAAACTGCCGGAAGCGGCAAGCGACGATCCAACGACGGGCGTATCAGAAGTAGGGGGATGCCGTGAAGAGAATACTGCAGGTACTACTCGTGGTTGTGGCCTTGTGCGCTGCGGTTGTTCTGTTCCTCGTGGTCTCCCACGCGATGGAGGATCAGAGAGCGTACAAGCCGGTGCTGTACCTGTATCCGGAGCAGGAGCAGGCGGTAACGGTGGCGCTGGATCTGGAGGGGACCCTCGACACCGTGTACCCGGCCCCGGACCAGGCCGCCTCTGCCGACGGGCGCACCCGAGCCTCGTGGACCGTCGATGCCGCGCCCGACGGCACACTCACGGATGCGTCCGGACGCGAGTATCCCTCCCTCTTCTGGGATGCGACGATGGCGCTGCCCGAACCCGACAGCGGCTTTGTCGTATCCCGCGACGAGGCGGTGCCCTTCCTGGAAGACAAGCTCGCCGAGCTCGGGCTCAGCGATCGGGAGGCCGCCGACTTCATCACCTACTGGGCGCCCCGTATCCGCTCTCACGAGTACACATTCGTGTCTTTTGACGCGAGCGCCTACACGCAGCGCGCCTCCTACGGTTTCACCGACGCCTCCGGCGAGCAGATCGTCCCCGATACGTTCATCCGGGTGTTCATGACGATCCGGGAGGCCGACGCCTCCACCGCTGTCCAGCCGCAAACCCTCACGCCCCCGCCCCCGCGCGCGGGATTCACCGCGGTCGAATGGGGCGGCACCGAACAACTATGAGGGGGAGCGGGCCCGCTCAGGCGCTCAGCGCCGTGGCCTGGGGCTCCACCGGTTCTGCGCCCGGCGCTGCGCCCTTGCCCGCGCCCCGGCGGCTGGGGCGGGTCCTGCGAGTCGGCCCGCGGACCGCCCGGCCCCGGATTATTCGTCTGACATTAGTTTCATGGTCCGAATCTTTCAGAAACTGTCCCACCTTGTGTCGGATTTGGTCCGCGCAAGTAGTCGCCAACCATGGGCGCCATGCGCCACAATAGGATCAACCGCGGCGCGATGAGGGCGCCGCAACAGCGAAAGGGATAGGCGCCATGACCCAGGAATGGACGCGCGCGGAAGGCATGATAATCGGCGACGAGCTGGATCCCAACGCCGTCCGCGAGGAGTTGCACGAACGCGGAGTGCTCGCCCAACTCGAATGGTTCGCCTCGACCCCGCACATGCTCAGTCTCACGGTCGCCACCGATGGGGAGCGCATCGCCACCGTCCCGGCAGGCTCCGAGCAGGTCGAGGCCGGCCCCGCCCTCGAAGAGCTCGCCGAGGACATCGCAGGCCTCTTCAAGGCAGAGGTGCGCATCGGCTCCGTCACCGCGGACCACCTTCCCCAGGGCGACTCCCCCCTGGGCCGCGCCGCCTCGGACGACGGGGCCCCCAGCGCCGATGGAGAAGGGGCGCCGACCCGCATCGTCGAGATAGGACGCACACCCGCCTCCTCCGTCCCGCTGCTCGCCGCCCTGGAGGGCGTCGACCTGGGCGACCTCGAACTCGACGACGGCCACCGCGCCCTCCTGGCCGAGCTCCCCCACGGGAAGGAGGGGTGGAACTTCGGGGAGCTCCCCCTGGTCACCCTCTCCGTGTCCGACTCTGAGTTCCAGGTCCTGCTGGTCACCGACGACCACATCGAGCACATCGTCAGCCACAACTGGGGCATGGAGACGGTGATCGTCCCCGGTGCCCGCGCCAAGGCCTCAGAACTGCCGGACGAGGTCATCGACCTGGTCGGCGACCGCCCCGACCTGGAGGCCATCGCGGCGGCCGTCCCCGGCGCCGACCCGGTTGCGCTGTGGGCCACCGCCACCACGCGCGGCGAGGAGTCCGTGTGGAAGGTCGTCAAGGCGCTCGGCCTGCCCGCCGGGGTCGCCGGATTCCTCCTGGGGGCCACCGAGGCCTCCGAGGTCGAGGGCGTCACCGTGCACCTGGCGCGCGGCATCTCCAACGCGATCGGGCGCAGCGTCGACATCATGCTCGGCGAGCCCGAATCCGCTGTGAAACCGCTGTGGAACTCCTACGAGTCCGTCGCCGTCCAGCGCCCCTGGCTGATCCACGCCGCCGTCGGCGCGGAAGCCATTATCGGCACGGGCCTGGTCGTGACGGCGGCCCGCGCCTCATCGCCGCGCTCCGGGTGGACCCGGTTCGCGGGCGTCGTCGGCGCCCTCATGCTGGTCGACTCCATCGCGGAGCTCTCCCTGGCCAAGCACGTCGCCAAGCGCTACCTGCGTCGCCAGGGCTGAGCGGGGCCCTCCCGGCCCCAGCACAGGACCGCCCCGGGCCAGCCCCGGGGCGGTCGGCGCACCCGGGCGGTGGCCGGGGCAGTCAGAGGCGCGCCAGGGCGTCGGCCGGGAAGTCCTGCGGGACGTCCGTGAACACGCCGGTCACGCCCCACTGGGCCAGCCGCTGGGCGCACTCGACGTCGTTGACGGTCCAGACGTTGACGTCGAAGCCCGCTGCGCGCATGTCCGCGACCTCCGCCTCGGTCAGCCCCTCAAGCGGAGGGTGCACTGCCGCGCAACCCAGTGCCTCGGCGCCCCCGCGCCACGAGGAGGGGCCCTGGCCGCGCTCGACGAGCCAGCCGAGGGCCACGTCGGGGCGCGCCTCGTGGAACGCGGCCAGCAGGTCGTGGTCGAAGGAGGACACGACGAAGTGCGCGGGGTCAGCCGCGGCGCCGACGGCGACGGCCAGTGCCTCGACGAGGCGCTCCCGCAGGAGCGGATTCCGGCGGTAGGCCTTGACCTCTAGGTGCATGCCCATTTGCGCGGTGTTGCCGAACTCGATCGCGTCAGCGGCCTCTGGGACGCGTTCGAAACGGTACGTGCTGGAGAACCAGCGCCCCGCGTCCAGTTTGCGGATGTCTGAGAAGGCGAGGCCGTCGTAGCGGCCCGAGCCGGTCGTCGTCCGGTCCAGCGTGTCGTCGTGCATGACGATCAGGGAGCCGTCGCCGATGACGCCCACGTCGAACTCGAACCAGCGCGCGCCCACCTCCATCGCCTTGGCGAAGGCGGCGATCGTGTTCTCGGGGGCCAGGGACTTCGCACCGCGGTGGGCGATGATGCGGGGCAGTGGCGTCATGGTTCCTCCAGGTCGTGTTGCCGGGCGCACCCATTGTGCGCCATCGGGTGCCGTAGGCGCGGTCACCACAGGTCGGGGTTGGACGCCGCCGAGGCCGGGGCGTCGGCCTCTCCGGGGTCGAGCAGCACCGCCTCGTCGGGCTTGCCCGGCAGGACCGTGTCGATGTACGAGCGGATCACCTCGTCGCGGGGGAGGTCGTGGCCCGCCTGCTGCGCCAGGTACCAGCGGTGCTCGAGGAACTCGTGGTAGATCTGCGCGGGCTCGAGCTTCGCCGCCAGGGCAGGGGGGACCGCCGTGACGACCGGGGTGAACTCGTCGGTGAGCCACTCGTGGGCGGCCAGCTCGATGGGCATGGCGGTGCGTCCAGTCGTGGCCCGCCACGAGTCGATGTCCGCCAGAAGGCGCCTGGCCTGGTTCTCGCCGACGTCCATGCCGGTGAGGCGCATGAGCTTGCGGTGGTGGTGGCCCGCGTCGACGACCTTCGGCTGGATGCTGAGGTGCTCGCCCGAGGCGTCGGAGGCCATCCGCAGCTCGGCGACGTCGAAACCCAGGTCGTTGAGGCGGCCGATGCGTTCGGAGACCTTGTAGCGCCGCTGGCCCCGGCTGATGGTCTCCTCCCCGGTGAGCTCGTTCCACAGGAGGTTGTACTGCCCGCAGATCCGGTCCCCGATCTCGATGGGGTCGGCGTCGTCGGGGAAGTAGCCGCCGGCCTGCAGGTCCATGAGCTCGCCGATGATGTTCGTGCGGGCGAGGTCGACGTCGTACTCGCGCTGCCCATCGGTCAGCCGCGGGTGGAGCTCGCCGGTCTCCGCGTCCACCAGGTACGCGGAGAAGGCGCCCGCGTCGCGGCGGAACAGCGTGTTGGACAAGGACACGTCGCCCCAGTAGAAGCCCAGCAGATGCAGCCGCACCAGCAGCAGGGCCAGCGCGTCGATGAGGCGCGCGGCGGTGTCGGGGCGCATCCTCAACGAGAAGAGCGCGCGGTAGGGCAGGGAGAAGGTGAGGTGCTCGGTCACCAGTGCCGCGTTGAGCTCCTCGCCGGTCGGCGACTTGCGGCCGGTGACCACGGCCGTGGGGATCACGGACGGGGCGTTCAGGCGCGCCAAGTCGCGCAGTATGTCGTACTCGTGGTGGGCGACGGAGGGACCGATCTCCTTGACCGCCAGGATCCGGCCCGACAGGTTGACGAAGCGCACGATGTGGCGCGAGATGCCGCGCGGCAGGGCGGCCAGGATGGAGTCGGGCCATTCCTGGAGGGGGGTGTCCCACGGGAGGTCGAGGAGGGCGGGGTCGACGTTCGCCGCCGTGATCTCCATAGTTTCAGGCATGCCCGTATTGTCGCACCGGGCGGTGGCCCGGGTAAAACGTCCTGCGGGCCGCGGACGGGGTCGCGGCGAACACCACAACGGCGGGCAGCGGCACGGCGGCCCCCGCGCCGCACGGAGAAGGGCTCCGGCCCCGCTGTCCGCAGGGCCGGGACCCGACTCCCGTCAGCTCCCTCCGGTGCCGCTCATTCCGGCAGGCGCTCGCCGGTGGAGGCGGAGAAGTTGTGCTGCTGGCCCTTGCGGATGCGCACGTGGACGACGCCGCCGCGATCCGGAGCGGTGCGCGGGGGGACGCGGACGATCAGCTGCTTGCCGGTGCCCTCGGCCCCGGAGCCCAGGCTCTCGTCTTCCTCGGCGCCGGCCAGGTGGCCGTAGACGTAGGCGTCGGAGCCGAGCTCCTCGACGAAGTCCACCTCGACGGGGATGGTGCCCTCGGTGCCCTCGGGGACGACGTCCAGGCCCTCGGGGCGGAAGCCGATCTTGATCTTCCCGCCGTCCTCG
>ERZ773042.1513-NODE-1513-length-13601-cov-7.300384_pt1 | contig 13601 bp, 9 predicted proteins | sample MGYA00511664_ERZ773042 | MGnify/ENA primary metagenome ERZ773042 (study PRJEB29015, sample SAMEA2737984) | human oral metagenome | biome: human oral; feature: human-associated habitat; material: dental | place: China | collected 2036 ... | reverse complement strand
CCCCCAATGATTCAGGCGCCCGCCACAGTGAGCGCTGAAGAGTCTTCTCTCACATGACCTGCAATTATCACCCGATCTCATCGAGCACGACACAAGCCGCGTCTGGGGCCGAGTCGCCGATCACAATGCCACCTTCGAGGGATTCGAGAGCGCGAGGGATTCTCCACTCGTCATCCGTGTGCAGCGTCAAGAGCGGCTGTCCCTTCTTCACCGGATCACCCGGCTTCGTGTGGATTTCAATACCGGCACCCGCCTGAACCGGGTCCTCCTTCACCGCACGCCCAGCGCCTAAACGCCATGAGGCAACGCCGACGCTCAGCGCATCCAATGTGTGAAGGACACCGTCTTCTTGCGCGAACACGACATGCGATTCCGCGCCGATCGGGAGTTCGGCATCGACCTCGCCCCCCTGGGCCTCGATCATCTCGCGCCACACATCCATTGCGCGACCATCTTTAAGTGCCGCCTCCACATCGACATCCGTCTTCCCAGACATTTCAAGCATCTTGCGGGCGAGGGTGCAGGTCAGTTCCACCACATCAGCGGGACCACCTCCTGCGAGGACCTCGACGGACTCGCGCACTTCCAGGGCATTGCCGACAGTGAGCCCCAGGGGCGTTGACATGTCGGTGAGGTAAGCGAAGGTCTTCACGTCGGCATCCGCCCCAAGGTCCACCATCGTGCGCGCCAATTCACGCGCCTGATCAATGTCCTTCATGAACGCGCCAGAACCGACTTTCACATCGAGGACGAGAGAACCCGTCCCCTCAGCGATCTTCTTCGACATGATCGAAGAGGCAATCAGCGGAATGCAGTCGACCGTCGAAGTGATGTCGCGCAGCGCATAGAGCTTCTTATCTGCAGGCGCCAAACCCGCACCCGCCGCGCAGATAACCGCACCGCAGCCTTCGCCGAGCTGAGAGTAGATCTCCTCATTCGACATGCTTGCTCGCCACCCGGGGATCGACTCGAGTTTGTCAAGGGTTCCTCCGGTATGACCGAGACCGCGACCCGACAGCTGTGGGACGGCCACATCGAACACGGCGACGAGGGGGGCGAGTGGCAGGGTGATCTTGTCGCCGACCCCTCCGGTGGAGTGTTTATCAGCGGTTGGGCGCGCCAAGGAAGCGAAATCCATGCGCTCACCGGATGCGATCATCGCGCTGGTCCACTGCGAGATCTCCTCACGGTTCATGCCGCGCAAGAAGATGGCCATCGCCAGGGCAGCCATCTGCTCATCTTTGACCGCACCTCGGGTATAGGCATCAATGACCCAATCGATCTGGGGCTTCGTGAGGGCATGCCCATCCCTCTTGACGCGGATGACGTCAACGACGTCGAAGAGTTCCATTGTGTTTCCTTCCCACCGGGCGCCCCGAAGTCGGGGCGCCCGGATCGCTTCACTTCGCCAGAGCTTGCCCGGTGGCGACCTCACTGAGATTGCTCGGCCCGAAGGCGCCGGGCAGGACCTCACTCATCGCCATCGGCCCAGTCGGCATGAGGATCAGGCACTCGTTGCCTCCGTGCTCGAAGATGAGCTGGCGGCAACGCCCACAAGGGGCGCAAGGCTCGCCATTGCCATTGACAATGGCCACAGCCTTCAGTCGCCCACCCCCGTGGCGCACCAGATCAGAGACCATTCCGCATTCAGCGCACAGGGTCACGCCGTATCCGGCGTTCTCCACATTGCACCCCGAGACCATCCTTCCGTCAGTCGTCACGCCAGCAGCGCCGACGGGGAAGTGCGAGTACGGACAGTAGGCGGAGCACATGGCTTCAACAGCTGCGGCGGTGAGGGTCTTCCAGGTCTGCTCATCAAGCGTGTTCGTCATCGTCAACATCACTTCACGTAGGGGATGTTCTCAGCAGCGGGTGCCTTCGACTTTCCGACGAATCCGGCGACGGCGACGATCGTCACGAGGTAGGGGATCATCGACACGAGATCAGAGGGAATCGCAGGAGACACGTTCGGGAGCATCCTGGCGACCGCCTGTGCAAAACCGAACATGAGGGCTGCGGAGGTCGCGCCGAGCGGATGCCACTTGCCCAGGATCATCGCCGCCAGGGCGATGTAACCATTGCCCGCGGAAATGTTGTCGGTGAATGCCAGGCCCGAACCGATTGTGAAGAAAGCACCGCCCAGACCCGCGAAGCTCGACGCGAGGATCGTGTTTCTTCCCCTCGTGCGGTTCACGTTGATGCCGACAGTGTCGGCGGCCTTCGGGTGCTCACCGCAGGCGCGCAGACGCAGGCCCCAGCGGGAGCGGTAGAGGAACACCGCGAGGAATGCGACCGCGAGGTACATGAGATACACGAGGAGCGTCTGGTTGAACAGCATCGGACCGATCACCGGGATCTCCGCAAGGAGCGGGATCTTGATCGGTGTGAGTGAGAACTGGTTCGTGTTGAGGGTCTGCGGGGAGATCTTCATGAGGGTCCCATAGAAGAAGGTCGTCAGCCCCAGGGCGAGGACGTTGAGGACCACGCCGACGATGATCTGATCGACTCCGTACTTCACCGAGAAGAGGGCGAGGAGGGAGCCGAGGAGAGCACCGGCGAGAGGTGCCGCAATGATGCCCGCATAGGGAGTTTGGAAGAAGGAAGCCGCCATGACGCCGGCGAATGCGCCGACGAGGAGGTCGCCTTCGATTGCGATATTGACGACGCCCACATGCTCGGAGACGACGCCCGAGAGGGAACCGAAGATCAGCGGAGTGGAGATCGCGATCGTCGAGACGAGAAGAGAGGTCAAGGTGACGACGCCGTTGGAACCACTGCCCGCGTAGACGAGGAAGCCGAAAACGGTTCCGATTCCGGCGAGGGCCATGAGCAGGGAGGAAAGCCAACGGGCGGGAGTGCGCCTCGTCGTCGTGCAAAAGAGCGACCACGCGGCAATAAGGGCGACGAGGACGAAGAGACCCCACAGGATCGGGGCACCCGGTGTGGTGATGTCTTCGAGTGTGTAGGACTGGGACCTGTCGTTGAGGCGGAGTTGAACGTTTCCGGAGGCCGTCGAAGCGAAGAGGGCGAGCAGGACCGCCCCCAACACGTAGGCGATCGGCATCTTCCATGAGCGCTTGAGCTGCACTTCGGTCTGTTCAGCGAGAGTCTTTTCAAAGCTCACTGTGCGTCTCCTTCCTTGTGCGAGGCCGTCGGGTTCACGGCTTCATCACCCGTTCCAGCTGCGAAGGTCTTGGCGGCGCTGGCTTGCTCCGAAGCTTGGGACTGTGCAGTGGCCGAGGCGGGAGTCTGGGCGAGGGCGGCGAGCTGTGCCCGCAAGGGCTTCTCCGAACCCTTGGGCAGGTGGAAGAGCCAGCGCACGAGCGCGGGAGCCGCGATGAGCAAAACGATGACCGACTGGAGGATGAGGATCATGTCGATCGGGACGCCCTTGGGCTGCATGACGTATCCGCCCGCTTTGAAGGCTCCGAAAAGCAGGCCGGCGAAGAAGGTGCCCACTGGCTTGTTGCGTCCAAGGAGGGCGACGGTGATCGCGTCGAAGCCAATGGAGCCGGCGACATCGCGCGATACGTATCCGATGGTGCCCAGTGCTTCATTCGCGCCCGCCAGGCCGAGGAAAGCACCGGAAATCATCATGGTGATCGTCGTGATGCGACCAACGGAGATGCCCGCGGTACGGGCTGCATCCGGGTTCGCGCCGACTGCTTTGACCTCGAAACCCAAAGTGGAGCGGTCGAGGATCCACCAGAACACGACGACGGCGATGATCGCGACGATGAGGCCCGCATGCAATTTGAAGGGGTTGGGCAGTAGCGGGGTAAAAGCTGCGGAGTCGGCGACGACGGGGGTTTGCGGCTGGTTGGAGCCAGGGACCTGCCACGCCTTTTGAGCGAGGACATAGCCCAGGGCGAGGCCCGCGATCGAGTTGAGCATGATCGTGACGATCACTTCATTCGCACCGGTGCGCGCCTTGAGGAAACCTGCGATGCCCGCGTAGAGGGCGCCCGCGATGATTGCGGCGAACAATGCAAGGATCGTGTGCAGGACCGGGGGCAGGTGGAGGCTGAAGCCGACCCACACGGCCGCGAGAGCCCCGAAAATGATCTGGCCCTGTCCGCCGATGTTGAACAGTCCCGCCCTGAAGCCGAAGCCCAGGCCGAGGCCGCCGATGATCAGAGGGATCGCGTAGAAGAGGGAGTTCGTGATCGGCTTGATCTGACGTTGGAGGCTCGACGCCTCCGGGTCGAAGATCGCGCCGCGGAACATGGCGTAGTAGGCCTCGGAAACGGAGGCTCCGGCCATGACAATGAGGATCGCGCCGACTGCGAATGCGACGACGACAGCGAGGATCGAAACGAACCACTTCGATCCGAGGGCGTGGCGGAGAACGATACCCGCCGTGGACGGTGACTTCTTCGTCATCGCTCCTCCTTTTCAGCGTTGGAGCCGGAAGCGAGTGCTTCTTCGAGCGGAACTCCGGCCATCATGAGGCCAAGGACTTCACGCGGGGTCGTCGCGGGCACAATGCCCATGATGCGCCCGCGGTACATGACCGCGATCCGATCAGCGAGGGCGACGACCTCGTCGAGTTCGGAGGAGATGAGCAGAACCGGCACGCCCGTGTCCCGCATCGCAACGATCTGCTTGTGGATGAACTCGATGGAGCCGACATCGACGCCGCGGGTCGGCTGGTTCACGACGAGGAGCTTGAGCTCCTTCGACATTTCGCGGGCGACGACGACCTTTTGCTGGTTGCCGCCCGAAAGAGAAGAGATCGGGTCCTCAATGCGCGTCAGGCGAATGTCGTATTCCTCGCGCAGGTCCTCGGCGTTCTTCTCGATGACTCCGAGTTTGAGCATGGGGCCGACGGAAAAGGGGGCCTTGTCGTACTGGTCGAGTACGAGGTTTTCGGCGATGGAGAAGGAGGCGATGATGCCGTCCTTCGAACGGTCCTCGGGAACGAAACCGATTCCCGATTCCAAGGATTTGCGCGGGTTGGCGTGGGTGATGTCGATCCCTTCGAGGGCAATCGAACCGGAGTCGGGATTGACTAGACCGAGGATCGATTCGGCAAGTTCGGTCTGCCCATTGCCCTGAACGCCCGCGATGGCGAAAATCTCACCTCGTTCGATGCAGAAGGACACGTGGTCGAGAATCGCGTTGCCCGAGGGGGCGAGCATGGAGACGGAATCGAAGACGAGGCCGCCTCCTGCAGGTTTCGCCTCCTCCTTTTCGACTTTGAGCATGATGGCGCGGCCAACCATTTTGTTGGCGAGTTCGTTCTCGGAATCTTGAGGGGAGGCTGTGCCGACAACGGCGCCGCGTCTGATGACGGTGATGTCATCGGAGACTGCACGTACTTCGCGGAGCTTGTGAGTGATGAACACGATTGAGGTGCCAGAGTCTGCGAGCTGGCGCATGATCGTCATGAGTTCATCGGTTTCTTGGGGCGTGAGGACCGCGGTCGGCTCATCGAGGATGAGGACCTTCGCTTCGCGCGAGAGGGCTTTGACGATTTCAACGCGCTGCTGGGCGCCGACCGGCAGGTCTTCGATCTTCGCGTCCGGGTCGAGGTCGAATCCGAAGCGCGCCGACACCTCGCGCACGATCTGCCTGGCTTTGGCGATGTCAATGAGTCCGGCTTTGCCTGTGGGCTCATCACCGAGGGCGATGGATTCGGCGACTGTGAACACGGGGATCAGCATGAAGTGCTGGTGCACCATGCCAATGCCTGCGGCTACCGCGTCTCCTGGGCCTTTGAAGACAACGGGCTTACCGTCGATGAGGATCTCTCCCTCGTCGGGCTGGTGCAGGCCGTAAAGAACGTTCATCAGGGTGGATTTGCCCGCGCCGTTCTCACCCAGGAGGGCGTGAATGCGCCCTTCTTCGATATTGAGGTCGATGTGGTCGTTTGCGACGAGGGGGCCGAAGCGTTTCGTAATCCCCCGGAGTTCCAGTTTCACTGGTTGCCGTCCTTCATTCTTCGACGAGTTGAGTGGTGCACAGACGTAGAGGGCGCGACGGTGGGTGTTCCGCCGCCGCGCCCTCACGCTCGATCACTTCGGGCTGTTTTGCGATTCGATCTTGAGCTCGCCGCTCTTGATCTGCTCGCTGAGCTTCTCGACCTCGTCCTTGAGCTCTTGGGGGACCTGAGCATCGAAGTCGTGGAAGGGAGCAAGAGAGACGCCACCGTTGGCGAGGGAGCCGATGTAGGGCTCGGCAGAGAACTTGCCCTCGACCGAATCCTTGATGGTCTGCTCAACAGAAGCGCCGATCTGCTTCATCACCGAGGTGAGGATGATCGAGGAGTAATCGGGGTTGGCCTCGTACCAGTCGGAGTCGACACCGATGATGAGGGTGGAGCCATTCTCCTTGGCTGCGGCTGCGGCGCCCAGACCGACGGGGCCGGCGACCGGCATGATGATGTCGGCGCCCTGGTCGATGAACTGCTGGGCCTGCTGCTTGCCGAGGGCTTGATCGTCGAAGGACTGGGTGAAGGAGCCGTTCTGGGTGGCCTTGTCCCAGCCGAGGAGCTGGACGTCGGTGCCCTTGGCCTTGTTGTAGGCGGCGACACCATCGGCGAAACCATCCATGAAGACCGAGACCGAGGGGATCTGGATGCCGCCGAAGGTGGCGACCTTGCCGGTCTTCGTCATGCCCGCCGCAACGTAGCCCGCGAGGAAGGCGGCGTCGGCGGTGTTGAAGAGGAGAGGTCGGCCATTTTCAACGACGACGGTGTTGAAGTCGGCGTCGGAGAAGCTCGAGTCGACGAGGGCGTATTTGATGTCGGTGTTCGCCTCGGCAGACTGGTGGAGGGCCTTTTCGATCTTGAAGCCGACGCCGATGACGAGGTCGCAGCCGTCGTCGACCATGGCTTCCACGTTTGGAACGAAGTCGGCGTCTGATGAGGATTCGGCGGTGTTGATCTTCACGCCGAGGTTGTTCTTGGCTGCTTCGAGTCCCTCGTAGGCGGACTCGTTGAAGGACTTGTCATCCCAGCCGCCGGCATCGGAGACGGCGCATGCTTTGAAGTCGGCGCCCTTGGTGGCCCCTTCGGCTCCGGACTTGTCGGCGCCTCCTGCGCAGCCGCTCAGTGCGATAGCAGCAACGCCGGCGACGGCGAGGTACTTCGAGAGGTTCTTCATTGGATTCCTCCAGTGTGGTTGTTCATCGTTGAACTGCGTCTCCCGGTGACTCATTCCGAGCGATCCGGATGTCTCAGCAGAACGTTTGTAAAACTCCGAATTGACGCGTAGATAAATTCTCTGAGTCGAGGTGGGGGCTGTCAAGCCCCCATTCATTCATGCATTGCTCTGACGAGTGCACCTCCTTGCGCTTCAAAGCCCATTTTGCGGAAGTATCCGGGATCTGCGGCGACGCCCTCGTCGACAATCAGGGCTGGAGCCGCGCTGCGGCGCACTGCCGAATCGGCGTAGAGCACTGTGCCCGGCTTGAGATCACGATGGCGCTCTGTCACGAAATCAACGAGGACGCGTGCGCCTTCGCTGCCGGACTCATGAGCGAAGAGCCCGACGAGTTCATTGCCGCACATGGTCAGATACACGCTCGCACGCGAGAGGTGTTCCTTGGAAAAACGCGGGAAATTCTCACTCATACTGGTCTCGTGTCGTTTCACGAAGTCGGCGACGATTTCACATTGAGGATCAACGGGAAGGATCCGGTACTCCTGCTTCGCTCCCTTGTGAAGACGGATCAGCCAGTAGATGTCAATCATCGTGATCACTGCGTTCATCGCCGCGTAGGGCCAGATCCCGAAGGTGATGTTGTAGACGGTCGCAATGAGCGAGCCCACCAGATTCAAGGTTCTGAATTTGCGGATCGAGGGAATGACGAGAGAGATGACGACGAGGGCCGATCCGGTCCATCCGATGATTTCCCATACGGGCATTGAGCGTCTCCTGGCGGCTTTTCACCCGTGCTGCGCCGATGAGAAGCTTCGGCGCAGCACTGCTGTTCCTGTGAAGTGTTTGAGCTGCGCTGGCAACGACGGTGTCACCCAGCACATTTCTTTAACATTTCGCAGTATTGGATTTTGCAAGTGTAACGACGCTGGATTGTGAATACCAGGCTCGTTAGCAAATCGTGACCCTGAGTTCAGGGACGAGGGCAAGGCCCGAGCTCAGTGCCCGGCCCCGCCCTCGTCTCTTAGCCTTTGCGACAGACTCACAAGAAGGCATTGGTCCTCAGAAAGTCCTGTCCCCCATTAGGCCCGTTTGCGGGAAAGGAGCCCCGCGCCGACAAGGGCGAGGAGGAGCGCGCCAAGGCCGAGGACATCCGCAGAAGAGCCGGTCTTGGCGAGATTATTGCCCGAACCCTTGCCCACCTGCTTGCCGGGCTTAGTCGTCTCATTCTCAGCGGGCGCCGGCTGCTGACCTTCAGGATCGGGCACAACCTGGTGCGCCGGGCAGATGACCGGAACACTCAGTCCCTGGCTCGCGGTGACAACCTCTGCGAAGTCCGTGGACACGGAAACGGGGACATTCACGACATCGCCTTCTACGTGTCCTTCACAGCGCTGCCCAGCGAAGACCTTCACCTCAACATTCGCCCGACCCGCGCCATCGGTGGTGATGACGGCCGCCTCATCGGAGGCGTGCTCATCGAGAAGACTGTTATCGACCGGCGAGCTCCCCTTGGACGCATCAAGGCTCAAGGTCACGTTCTGCGTGATCGAGGGACCTTCTGAGAAGGAAAGACCCCGCATCGGAATCGACAGGCTCGTACCATCCGCAAGCGGCTCAGTGGGCAGGCTCAAGCCAATCGACGACTTGGCCACTCGCGGAGTCGCACCCGAATGAGCGGCAAGGAACTCATTGAACTTATCCCTATCGAGATTCCCATTCGTCTTGGCCGGGCCTCCCGCGGTCAGAGCATCGAAGGAGTCTCCGCCTGCCAGGAGGAAGGTCACCGATCCGATCGTGTAGATCCTCGCCGGATCGAGGGGCTCATCGTTCACCATGACCGAGGTGATGCGCTGCCCGTAGGGCTTCGCCGGATCATAGGTGTAGCGCACATTCGAAGAGATGCCGAGCTTGAGCAGAGGGCGCGAGTTCTGCGAGTTGAGATCGGTCTTCCACTGCTGTTCGAGAGCCTTCCTGAAGTCCGCTCCGGTGATGGACACGTAGCCGAGCTCATTCGAGAAGGGCATGACCGAATAGGACTGCGCGTAGGTGATGGTCCCGTCCTCGTTCGGGATGAGATCGTCGCGAAGGCCACCGGCGTTGATGATGCCAATATCGACGGGAGTGTTGCCCTCAACGAGGATGGTCTCCCTCATGGCGTCGGCGACGAAGTCTCCAAGGCTCGATTCGATTCCGCGGTTCGAACCCGGGTCAGTTTTGCCCCCGGGGGCTGTGAAGACGCCACGGCGGAAGGGCTGAGTGTATCCCGTTCCAACAACCGCTTTACCTGCTTCCTGAGAGTCGGCGACCGCTTGGTTGACGACGGCCTGGGTCTCAGGGTCCACGCCGCATTCAGCGACCTTCGCCGCAGGGATCAGCTGGGTGTCGGCTGAGACGACCTTCTTCGTTGCAGTGTCGTAAGCAATGCGGATCAGGCCGAGGTTATCGGTGTAGGAACCCGATGCGACGCCAGCGAGGAGGGGGTTCTTCGAGTCGAGTTTCTCAGCCGAGTCGATCTTGTCGAACTCGTAGGGCACGTGGGTGTCACCTCCCATGATGCCGTCGACGTATTCGCTGACCTTGGGATAGTTGTTCTTCACATCGTCGTCGAGCATGGCGATGACGATCTGCGCTTCGTCCTTGTCTTTGATGGATTTGGCGAGTGTGTCGATCTTGGCGAGGGGGTCAGTGAAGGTCAGTCCCGCTGTCGTGCCGGGGCTGAGTTTATAGGGAACATCCTCAGCGATCGCGCCAATGAAGGCGACTTTCACTCCCGAGGGCGAGGTCCAGACCTCGTAATCACCAAGGTAGGGGGTTTCGACCCCGCCTTTCATCCAGGTGCCCATGCCTTCGATGTTCGCGCCAAGATAGGGGAAGCCCACTTGCACGAATTCGCCCGGGTTCGAACCGTCGACGCGCTGTTTGAAAACGGCCTGGCCCATGTCGAGTTCGTGGTTGCCGATGGTTGACGCCAGCGGGGACATGGTGTTGAGCGCGGCAATCGTCGGATTGTCTTTCAGGGAGCCCGAGGTGTAGGGCGAGGCCCCGATATTGTCGCCGAGGAGCGTGAAGGAGGAGTTCGGGTTCGTGGTCCGAGCCTGCTTGAGGTAGCAGTTCATCGCAGGCAAGCCCGCTTCGCGCACCACTCCTTTCTTCTTCACCTGTTCGATGTGCCCGTGAACGTCTGTGAGGTTGTACAGATCGAGAGTGACAACTGTGGTTGCGGGCTTCTCGCCGGACTCGTTGTTTTCCGTTTCGGCATGTGCCGCTGTGGGGGCGAGGAGGAGGGCGAAGACGGCTCCTGTGCCGAGTATGCTCCGCCGTAGTGTCTTACTCATTGATTCTCCGATTCTTCTTCATGGGTGCCGTTGGATGCGGCCTTGTGTGGCGAATAGAGCTGTCAGGAGATGCGTGCGCGCCAAATCGCGTAGGCCGCCGCGAGGAGGAGGGTGATTCCCGCTGCCGCAAGGAGACCCTCGTGAGCACCGGTTGAGGCGAGAGAGCCCGGCCCTTTCGGGGAGGACTTTCCTGCAGGCGATGCCCCTTTCCCAGATACCGAGGGGGGCTGTTCAGCTCCGGGATCTGCGGGAGTGTTCGGCGTGTGGGTTCCAGGGTCGGAGCCCCCGTCCCCGGGTTTTTCGCTGACGAGTTTGAGGCCCACGATCTCAGGGTTGTGGTCCGAGGATCGGTAGGGGTTGTCCGTTTCGGTCTTGAGGAAGAGGTTGGCATTCGACCGTGAGTATTCAAAGGCGACGGACTCTTCTGCATTCACCGCCCAGGAGGCGATATCGACGACCAGGGGGTCGGCGGCCGCGTTCGCGAACACGTGATCGAGGGAGCCCGATCGTCCTTGGTAGACGTAGGAGGGCGAGGTGCCTTCCGACTTGTGGATCCACCCGGCGTCTTTCAGGACTGTCAGCGGGTCTTCTTTAGAGTAGGAGTTGAAGTCTCCGACGAGGAGCGTCGGCGTGTTTTCAAACGTCGCTGCGAAGAGGGCGAGGGCCCTCGCCTGTGCGACGCGGATCGCGTTCGAGTTGCCTTGGCCGTCGCCGACGTCGGTGTTGCCCTCTTCCATGCCCTTCGGGATCGAGCCCTTGGACTTGAAGTGGTTCGCGATGACGACGAAGTTCTTTCCGATCTGCTGGTCGGTGACGACGGGGGCGAACTCTTGGGCGAGGGGTTGACGTGCGAGCCCGGTGAAGGCCGGGTCGTCGAGGATCTGGGATTGGCCGACGGGAGTGACTGTCTTCGGCTTGTAGATGAAGGCAGTGCGGATGACGTCTTCTTTGGCGGGCACGGTCCCGGGGCTTGGGACGAATGCCCAGATGGGGCTTCCCGCTGCCGCGTTGAGAGCGTCCACAAGGGTTTTGAGGGCGGCGTCGCGGTCTGGGCCGATTCCAACGCCCACCGGGTTCTCGATCTCTTCGAGGGCGACGACATCGGCGTCGATCATGGTGATTGCGGTGACGATCTTCGCTTGCTGTTGGCTGAAGGCCTGGGAGGACCAGGCTCCTCTGACAGTGCACTTCTTCGTGGTGACGAAGTTGCCCTCTCTATCGGGATATCCCTTGCAGCCGGGCTCGTTTTCACCGAGGTCGGAGAAGTAGTTGAGGACGTTGAAAGTCGCGACTTTCACGTCGCCGCTGACTGTGGGCACTGCGGGGCGCTGGCCGCTGATGGCGACGGGGGAGCGATCGGGATGTCCGGCGACCATGCGGCTCGGCTGGAAGACAAAGTTCGAGTGGCGCACGTCGACGAGGACAGGATGCGTGAAGTTCACCTGGTAGCCGACCCTGGCCGGGGCGCCGTTGGCGATATAGGCGTAGGGGACCGATGTTGCCACGTCCTGCGTGAGATTCGTGTTCGTCCCGTCATCGAGGGAGATCACGGCAGCGGCGTTCTTCGCTTCGTAGTCGATTGCCGTGCCTCCGGAGGCGACGACGTCGGTCGCCGCTCGCAGCGGCTCGCTCCCGGGGGTGAGGGCGAGGGTGCCGTACTGGTTCACCTGGTAGTTGTCGGTGATCGTCCAGCTTCCCGATGGGGCGACGAGCATGGATTCGAGGGCTTCGAATTGTTCCGCATTCGGCAGGGAATCCAAGGGTGTTGGAAAGACGGGAGCACAACCCGTGGCGGGGGTGATCGCCGTGACGGCGAGCTGGGTGAGGCTCGGTGTGGATGCGGGCGTTGTCTTCCCGGTTGCGGGGAATTCGGTGACGGTGCCTCTCACCTGGACGCAGGAGCCGATTGCCGGGATGTCGAGGTTCTTCTTACCCACCCAGACGAAGAGGCCGTCTGATGAGTTGCGCGCCGGATCCCAAGTTCCGCCGCTTCCGGGAGTCTGGATTGTGAAGCCGTCGAGGGTCGAGGCGAGTCCGTCCTCGCTCTTGGGATAGGCTCCGGTGACGACGCCGAGGGTGGTGACGGCGGTTCCTGTAAGAGCCGAATCATCGGCGTCCCCTGTTTTTTGGATTTCAGGGATCGGGGTGAGGGCCGGATCCTGGGCTGCCCGCGATTGTGTGGTCTCGGCGGGCTCAGCGGTGTTGTTCCCGGAGCCCGTCTGCTCTGAGCCCCGAGAACTGTGGAGGGCCTCATCTCCTTGGCTATTGGCTGTGGAATCTGCAGGGCCATTGGAAGGCTCGGCCTGCTTCGATTGGGGGCTTTCCTCGGGGGCGAGTGGGGGTTCGGCTATGGAGGGGGCCTCGGGAGAGGAGTGAGAGGGGGGTGTGTCTTCGGCTGCTCTTTCCGCTGCCTGGGCGCTCATCGGAATGGTGACGAGTGCGAGGGCGGCGGCTCCGGACAGGAGTCTCTTCATGCTGATGGTCATACGATGGGTCTCCAGTTTGGGTCGCCACTTCAGTGTGATGTGGTGTCGTCTTTGACATGCAAGACCCCACCCTTCACATAATGTAAAGAGCGGATTTTACAATCGTAACAACATGTGGGGGCAAGATCTAGCCCCCAACCGAGAATTCTTTGTCTCCCGGCACCGCCACCGATTCAGCGGGCTTCACTGGGCCGGTAGGGACTGACCACCACTTCAACCTTTTGCAGGTCCTTCACCTCGGCGTATCCGGTTGAAGCCATCGTGCGCTTGAGTGCGCCGACAAAGTTGAGTGAGCCGTCCGCCCTCGTCGAAGGACCGTAGAGAATCTGCTCCAAGGTTCCCGAGGTGCCGACGTGGACCCTCTGCCCTCGCGGCATATCCGGGTGAGTCGCTTCAGAGCCCCAATGCCATCCTTGTCCGGGCGCTTCCTTCGCGCGTGCGAGGGCAGCGCCGAGCATCACTGCATCCGCTCCGCAGGCGATCGCACGTGCGAGATCCCCGGAACGCCCGATTCCACCGTCCGCGATAACGTGAACGTAGCGGCCACCGGACTCGTCCATGTAGTCGCGCCGGGCTGCCGCAACATCCGCGATCGCCGTCGCCATCGGCGCATGGACTCCCAGGGACTGACGGGTCGAATGGGCCGCTCCCCCGCCAAAACCGACGAGGACGCC
>ERZ773042.1511-NODE-1511-length-13612-cov-3.555359_pt1 | contig 13612 bp, 9 predicted proteins | sample MGYA00511664_ERZ773042 | MGnify/ENA primary metagenome ERZ773042 (study PRJEB29015, sample SAMEA2737984) | human oral metagenome | biome: human oral; feature: human-associated habitat; material: dental | place: China | collected 2036 ... | reverse complement strand
CACCCCCTAATAGAAGCGGACGGAGAAGGAGCGCTCCCGGGGGTTGACGGCAAGCTCCTGGCGCGCGTCTATCGTGTAGCTGATGGGGTAGCGGCGATAGGCCGCCGAGAAGTCACCGAAGAAGGCCGCGATCTGCTCGTCGGTGCCCTGGATTTCCATCTGGACCGACCCGTCTGACTCGTTGCGTACCCATCCGGTCACACCGGTGCCCTCCGCCACGCGCCGCGAGGTCCAGCGAAAGCCAACTCCCTGGACCTCCCCCACGAAGCGAAGGCCGATCCGCCGGAGCCCCTCGTCTGTCTCGGACATCGGTGCCTCCCTACCTTCCATCCTCGGCTCCCGCCGTAGTTTGCCGTCCCTCGGGTGGCCTGCGCCTGCCAGGGTCCGTGTCAGCCCGTGCTCGCACCCGTCGGACTTGCTCCCGTCCAGGGGCTTAAGCCTTACAATGGGGAGGGCGGTCGTTGCCTGGCCCGTATCGTTCGATCCCTTGGAGCGTCCATGTCAGCCAAGTTTGTTCTCATGTCTGATTCTACCTGCGATTTCTCGCGAGAGGATGCAGAACGGATGGATGTCAGGTGCCTGCCCTTCACCTACACCGAGGCCGGCAGGCCCGATGGTGGCCTGCATGGCGAGGACGACCTGTTCCAGGCGCGCAGTGCCCACGAGTTCTACGGGGCCATCCGCCAAGGCGCCGCCCCCATGACCTCGCAACCCTCCCAGATGGTGTTCGAGCAGACGTTTCGCGAGCTTGCCGATGGTGGCAGGCCGGCCGTGCTCTTCTGTATCAGCAGCGGCATCAGCGGTGGCTACAACGGCGCCGTGACCGCGCTCGAGCGTGTGGAGGAGGAGCTGGGACGCAAGCTCCCGATCCTCGTCGTGGACTCGCTGTTGGCAAGCACGGCCTTCTATCTGCTGCTCGAGCAGGCCGTCCGCCTGCGGGACGAGGGCCGCGAGGCACAGGAGGTGTACGACTGGGCCCAGGACGCGCGCTATCACGTGCGCACGATCTTCATGGTCGACAACCTTGACACGCTGCATCGGGGCGGTCGCATTCCCAAGACCGTCGCTTTGGTGGCAGGGGCCCTGGACGCCAAGCCGCTCCTGAACTTCAACCTGGATGGGTCCCTGGGCATCATCGGCATCACGCGCGGCCGCCGAAAGGGCATGCGCAAGCTGGCCGAGCATTACGCCCAGTACCACCGCGACAATCAGTACGCCCCGACGGTCTGCATCGGAGATGCGGACTGCGAGGCGGACCGTGCGCGGTTGGCGGCCCTTCTGGAGGAGGTGCAGCCAGGCGTGCGCGTGCAACCGTCCACCATCGGTCCCACCATCGGCTGCCATGTGGGTCCTGGCATGCTGAGCTGTTGCTTCTGGGGAGATGACCGCCGCGAGGGCAAGGGCTACGGCAGGGTGCGGGGCCTCAGGCAGGGAGAGGCCGCGCGCTAGCGCCTTCGGCTCCGTACCAACGTAAAAATAAACCTATTAAAATACACAACAACGACCATATGCACAAGAGACAATCGACAGATTGACATATTTCTTCTCCCTTCGTGATAGAATGGCAGCTATCGCGTGTGAAGGGGGAGTTGCATGTATGAAGTCGGGCAGTACATCGTCCATCCGGGCCAAGGCGTCTGCAAGGTCGAGGAGATCGTCTCCGACCCCGTCCAGGTCTACATGCTGATGCCCGTCGGGGGGCGGCATCCGATGAGGATCAGCTTTCCGATGGCGTCCGAGGGGCGCCTGCGTCCCGTCCTGAGCAGGAGCGAGGCGCGTCAGCTCATCGGCGAGTACGACGAGATGGCCCTCGAGGACTTCTCCTGCAACAGCTCCGCGCTCGAGGAGGAGCACTACAAGAACGAGATGCGCCGCGGGACCTGTCGCGACTCCGTCCGCATCGCCAAGACCTTCCGCAAGCGCATCGATGACGTGAGGGCCTGCAACAAGAAGCCTCCCGTGGTCTACGAGCGCATCCTGAAGCAGGCACGCGAGCGCTCGCTGGCCGAGCTCGCGGTCGCGCTGGACGTCACGCCCGATGACGTGAGCGTGATGTTCCGTCGGGAGATGGGCGAGGCGGAGGAGAACTAGCCTCCCGGCCCTCGACTCCGGAACATCGCCCCTCCAGTCCCCATGCCCTTTTCGCTCGCCTGGGACTGCGGGCGCCCTGGGGCCAGGCGTCCCGTGGGCTACAATGGGCACCATGTGTCACGGGGTGCCGCCTGGCGTCCCAGGCCCGCGTCGCGGCAGGTGCGTGGGCCTCACCACAACCGTGATGGGAGAACCATGGCCACGACCAACGACGAATCCAAGACCCGGGCGATCATCACCGTTCTGGGAAGCGACCGATCGGGCATCGTCGCGGCCGTGACCGGCGCCCTTGCCGATCATGACGCCAACATCCTCGACATCTCGCAGACCATCCTGCAAGGCATCTTCACGATGACCATGCTGGTCGACCTCGCGTCGACCAACGTGAGCTTCTCCGAGCTCCAGGACCAGCTCTCGGAGCTCTCCGGTCGGCTGGGGGTCCAGATCACCCTGCAGCGCGAAGAGGTCTTCAACTTCATGTACCGCCTCTAGCCTCGGGACGCCTCCGGCACTGCGCCAGGAGGCCCGAGGTCGGCCGGAGGTCCAGCGTCTCGTCAGACGCCCCTGCCGCCACGACTCAGGGAGGTTCCCATGCCCGAGCCACCGCATCCCCTCCATCCCACACGGAGGTTTCTCACGTCCATGGAGACGTCCGCCCTCTCGCATGTCGCGGACGCCTACCCCATGCCGTCCGTCGGCCTGGGTAGGCCCGAGGTCTCTGACCAGCTGTATGAGGGCATGCAGCGGGTCGACCGCGTGCCGGACGAGCTCTACGACCGCTACGACGTCAAACGCGGCCTGCGCAACGCCGATGGCTCGGGCGTCCTGGTGGGCCTCACCACGATTTCTGACGTACACGGCTACAACAAGGTCGACGGCAGGATTGAGCCCGACCGGGGGGGCCTCAAGTATCGCGGCTACTCCATCGTGGACCTCGTCGCCGGTACGCACGGCGAGGATCGCTTTGGCTATGAGGAGGTCTCCTACCTGCTTCTCTCGGGAAAGCTTCCCACCGTCGCCCAGCTCGCGGACTTCGAGGCCCGCATCGGCTCGCGCCGCCAGCTGCCCGAGGGCTACCTGGACATCTTCCCCCGCACCACGTACGCGCACTCCATCATGAACGTGCTTCAGCGCGCGACGCTTCTGCTCTACGCCTTCGACCGCGACCCGGACGACGCCTCGCCCGAGCACGAGATCGACGTGGCCCTGTCCCTGCTGGGCCGCTGGCCGCGCGTGGCGAGCGTCGCCCACCAGGCCTACGTCGCCGCGACGGACGGCGTGCGCCTGCGTGTCCCACCCGCGCGTGAGGGCTACACCATGGCCGAGACGGTCCTGGACGTCCTGCGCGGCGACGAGGGCTTCAGCCGCGAGGAGGCCATGATGCTCGACGTCATGCTCATGCTCCACGCCGAGCATGGCGGCGGCAACAACTCGAGCTTCACCTGCCGCGTGCTGTCCTCCTCGGGCACGGATGCCTACAGCGCCTACGCGGCTGCCATAGGCTCGCTCAAGGGACCCAGGCACGGTGGGGCCAACTACAAGGCAGGAGAGATGATTGACGACGTGGCGGAACACGTGCGCGACTGGTCCAGCGACACGGAGGTCGCCGACTACCTCACCCAGATCCTGAACAGGCAGGCCTTCGACCGCACGGGGCTCATCTATGGCCTGGGCCATGCGGTCTACACCGTGACGGACCCGCGCGCCGAGGTGGTCAGGCACTACGCCCGTGCCCTGGCCGAACGCAAGGGACAGTTGGACAAGCTCGAGCTCATAGGCCGCGTGGAGCGCCTGGGCCCGCAGCTCATGCGCGACGTGCGTGGCATCACCAAGCCAATCAGCACCAACATCGACCTCTACACCGGCTTCGTGTATGCGATGCTCGGCATCCCGCGCGACCTCTACACGCCCATCTTCGCGCTCGCGCGCATGTCGGGCTGGGCGGCGCACCGCATGGAGGAGCTCTATGGCCCCGCACGCATCATCCGTCCGGCCTACAACTCCTACATGACGGACCAGTCCTACGTCCCCCTTGCGGAGCGCGCGTGATGGAGGCCGCAGGCCCCGTGCCCGCGACCGTGGGATCGCTGCCCGCGATGCCGAGGGCAGCGTTCTTCTCGGACATGGACGACACCTTCCTGGCGACCGACAAGTCCCTGGTGGCGCTCAACATGGAGGCGCTCGATGCCCTGGGCTGTCGTGGCCTGCCGTTCGTTCCCTGCACGGGCCGGGCGTGGGCGGCGGTGCCGCGCGAGCTTCTGGCGCATCCTGCCGTGCGCTACGTAGTGGGGGCGAACGGGGCGGTCGTCCGTGACGTGCGTCGGGGCGAGACCGTGCGCGAGGCCTCGCTCGATCCCGCCCGCGTCCGTGCGCTCCTGGGACGTCTCGGGGGCGTGGACTGCAGCTTCGACCTCTTCACGCCCGAGGGCGTGCTGTCCGAGCGGGCGCGCTACGAGAGGCTGGGCGCCTACATCGACGATGCGCCGAGCCTCGGTACCGTGCGCGCGTCGCGCCATCCCCAGGACCTCACGACGGAGCAGCTGATCGCCGGGCATCCCCACATCCAGAAGCTGACGCTCTACTGGAAGGACGAGAGCGACCGCAGGGCCATCCGCGAGGCGGTCGAGATGGACGGCGCCCTGGGACTCACCACGAGCCACCCCAAGAACTGGGAGGTCATGGCAGCGGGCGTCAGCAAGGGGTCGGGACTTGCGTTCGTCTGCGGACTGCTGGGCGTAGGGGAGTCGGCGGCGGTGGCCTTTGGCGACAGCCCCAACGACATCCCGATGCTCACGCGGGCAGGTGACGGCGTGGCGGTCGCCAACGCGACGGCCGAGACACGCGGAGCCGCCCGTCACGTGACGTCCTCGAATGATGAGGGGGGCGTGGGTCGCTACATCCTTGACCTGCTCGGACGGTGGACATAGGGAATCGTGACGGATGTTGTCTGTCGCGTGGCAACGGCTGCATGATGGCAACCGCCTGTATGCCACGTTGCTGTCGACGTGTCGTGCGAGCGGATACGGGTGGATTGCGTCGCGGGGCGCCCCGGCGTCGCTATTCCTCGCCGTCCTGCGACAGGTCACTGCCAGCCTGGAGGGCCTGGGAGGAGCCCTCCTCGGCGGCGCTGTCCTCGACGTCCTCCTCGTCCTCGAGCACGAGGGGACGGAAGCTCGCGGTGTCACCGCCGATGACGGAGTGCTCGATCGTCTCGACCGACTCTGCCAGCTCGCTCTTCATCGTTGCCGAGAAGATGTCCTCATCCGGGTCCTCGAGTGCGCTCTCGGGCCTGCTGGTCGCACCGGTCGCCTTGGCCTTGCCGCATACGGCGCCTCCCGCCGACTTGGTCCAGCCGATCTCGGGGCTCGCCTCGATGCGTGAGAGCCTGTGCTGGCGCTTGCGGCGGGAGAACAGGGGCACGTACTCGAAGACGATGGCCGAGTTCTCAAGGCCGTACCAGCGTGCCGGCGAACCGCAGATGCGACGGATGACGTACTTGGCCTCCATCACGTTGCGGTTGAACCCGCCGATCTCCGAGTCGGGGGAGAGGACCTTGCGGATCAGGCAGAAACGGAAGTCTCCCACGATGCCGTTGTCGCGGTAGATCGAGTACTTGTGGTGCTGGGGGGCTATCTGCCTGCGTTCCACCAGGTTCTCGACCACCTGGTAGAGATAGGTGTTGACGCGCTGGTTCACGCGGAAGCCCAGGCGCAGCTGCACCTTGAAGAGGAAGTCGGTGCCAAAGTCGTTCACCAGGAACTCGTGGGTGTAGGGCTCGTCGGTGACCTGGACGTTCAGGAAGTAGTACGCACGGGCGCGCTTGGGCCGCTTGTCCAGGATCGAGTAGAGGATGTCGCGGTCCAGCTTGTCGGGCGACGAGTCGTTGGTCAGGAAGACCAGGTTGTCCGCTATGTAGGGGAACTCGTCGTCGTTCTTGAGCTCGAGGAGCTGGTCGATGTAGCGCGCGACAGGCAGGTAGACCGACTGCGTGCGCTCTATGGCGGTGCCGCGGCGCCACACGTACATCACGGCGAAGATGGCGGTAGCCATGAGAACGGTGAAGTAGCCGCCGTGGAAGAACTTGGTCAGGCTGGAGAAGAAGAACATGAGCTCGATGGCACCGAAGAACAGCGCGAACGGAATGGCCGCGCCCTGCTTGTGGCAGACCTTGGCCAGGTAGGTGTAGAGCAGGACCGTGGTCATCAGCATGGTGACGGTGATGGCCAGGCCGTAGGCCGCCTCCATGTGGCTGGAGGTCTGGAACAGCAGCACCACCAGGACGCAGCCGACCCACATGATGTTGTTGACCATGGGAATGTAGATCTGCCCCTTGGTCTCGCTGGGGTAGCTGATGCGCATGTGGGGCATCAGGTTCAGGCGGATGGCCTCGGACACGATGGAGTACGAGCCTGTGATGAGCGCCTGCGACGCGATGATGGCAGCCAGGGTGGAGAGCACGACGGCGAAGGCGCGCATCTCGGCGGGAACGATCTGGAAGAACGGATTGAGGTCCTCGACGGCGGCGAGCGCGCCATCAGAGTTGTGCGAGAGGATCCAGGCACCCTGGCCCAGGTAGTTGAAGATCAGGCAAGCCTTCACGAACGGCCAGCTCACGTAGATGTTGGGCTTGCCCACGTGTCCCATGTCCGAGTAGAGCGCCTCGGCGCCCGTGGTGCAGAGGAATACGTTGCCCAGGACCATGAGCCCCGCCGCATTGATCCGACCGTCGAAGAGGAAGGTGATGCCACGCACGGGGTTGAGCGCGCGCAGGACCGAGAGGTCGGCCCCCATGTTGACGAGGCCGGCGATGCCCAGGAACAGGAACCACAACGTCATGACGGGGCCGAAGAACCTGCCAATCGACGAGGTGCCCGCCTTCTGGGCGAAGAACAGCACGCTGATGATCAGGACCGTGATCGCGACCACGATGGCCTGGTTGTCCCCGATGAGCGTGTAGACGAAGTCGATGGTGCGCAGGCCCTCTATGGCGGTGGTGACCGTGACGGCCGGCGTCAGGATACCGTCGGCCAGAAGCGCCCCGCCGATCATGGCGGGGATGATGAGCCACTTGCCACAACGCCTGACCAGCGAGTACAGCGCGAAGATGCCGCCCTCGTTGTGGTTGTCGGCCCTCATGGCGACAAGGACGTACTTCACGGTGGTGATGAGCGTCAGAGTCCAGATGATGAGCGAGAGTGCCCCCAGGACCGCGTCCTGCCCCATGGTCATGAGGCCGCCGTTGCCGGCCATGATGGCCTTGAGCGTGTACATGGGGCTGGTGCCGATGTCCCCGTAGACGATGCCCAAGGTGACCAGGATCATGCCGGCGGAGAGGGGGATGCCCGCCTTGCGGGACCTGCGCATCGGACGGAGGGACTTGCCTGTCGACGGGGACGACTGCATCATGTGATACCTACCACTCACTCGTAAAGCTGTCCAAGGGCAACCTGGGGCCAGGTGTGCCGAATATGAAACCAAGCGCGTTAATCTAGCACAAGTCCATGCGTGTCATGTGCCATCCGCCAAAACACATGGCGGTAGGATGATTGTAGCCCCTGCGCCGCATCGTGCGCCACATGCCGTACACACGTGCCATGTGTCGCACGGGGTAGAATCAGGTCCGTTGACAGCGCGTCGGGCACGGTTCGCTGGCCGTTCGAGCCCGACCTCGTGGAAGGGAAGGCAATGGCAGAAGAAGAGAAGGGCACGTCCGTCTCGTCCGTGAGCGCGTCCACGCCGACGTCTGTGTCGTCCGCCATGCTGACACCCGTCTCGATGGCGTCTGTCCCGGCCGCGTCGGGCGGTGCGTTCATGAGCGTGCCCGCTGAGGCGCGCCTCGAGACCCCCAAGCCGGCTTCGGCACGTCTGACCTGGGATGGATCGGGTGAGACGGCAGGCGAGCACCTGGATTTTGTCGTGACTGCCGCACACCTGGACGTGCGCGAGGACACCGGCAGGCTGGTGGGCAAGATGTTCTCGCTCACCTACGTGCAGGTCGACGCCAAGGGTGACGCCGACCAGACGCGCCCGGTGACCTTCGCCTACAACGGCGGTCCGGGCTGTGCGTCAGTGCCCGTGAACTTTGGCGGCATCGGGCCTCGTCGCGTGAAGACCGACGGCGTGAGGCACCTGGCCCATCCCATCCAGGTCGAGGACAATCCGGCGACGTTGCTGCGCGAGACCGACCTCGTCTTCCTGGACGCCCTGGGGACCGGCTGGTCCAGCGTCGCCGACGGTGCCGACACCTCCAAGATCTTTGGCGTGGACGGGGATGCCGACGCGTTCTGTCGCGCCATCACCACCTGGCTCGAGGAGAACGGCCGTTGGATGAGCCCCGTCTACCTCTTTGGAGAGTCGTACGGCACGGTCCGCAACGCCGTGCTCATGCGCCTTCTGGGCGAGCGCGACGTCAAGCTTGCCGGCGTCACGATGCTCTCGGCCATCTTTGACTTGGCACAGGTCGAGGAGGGCTCTGACCTCTACCACCTGGGCATGATGCCGACGATGGCCGCAACGGCGCAGTTCTTTGGCAAGTCCGGCAAGGGTGTGGACGCAGACGAGTGGTTCGACCGTGCGATGGGCTGGAGCGAGGATGTCCTGGCGCCGGCGCTCTTGCGCGGAGATCGTCTAGGCGAGGAGCGCGAGGCCGTGGTCGCACGGCAGATGAGCGAGTTCATCGGTCTTCCCGAGCGTCATATCCGGCGCTGCCGCCTGCGCATCACGTTGGACGACTTCCGTCGGAATCTGCTGGCGGACGAAGGTCGCGTCACGGGTCGCCTGGACACGCGCTTCTCGTCTGACGCCCCTGTGGCGGTGCAGTCCAGCAGCGAGTTCTTTGCCATGGAGGATGCCGCAGACGATGCGATGGAATCCAGCTGGACCAGCGCCTTCCGCGCGTTTTGCCGAGACGAGCTGGGGTATCGCGGTCCCGCGCGCTATCTTTCCAGCAACTATGAGCGCGTGGGTGTCAACTGGAAGTGGTCGCACCGCGAACCTGGCAAGGACGGCGAGAGCAGCTCTCCCAATGTTGCTTACGACATCGCCGTCGCCCTGCGTCGCAACCCACATATGAAGCTTGCCATCCTGGGTGGGCGCTATGACGCGGCGACCACATACTGGAACGTCGTGCACGACATGTCTTGCCAGTTCCTCTCGGACGAGCTCAAGGAGCGTGTCGAGTGGCATCGCTATGGCTGTGGCCACATGGCCTACGTCGACGAGCCCACCTTGCTTCAGCTCTCCCATGACATGGAGGCCTTCTACCGCAAGGCATAGGCGTACGGGTGCAGGACGCACGGCCTGCGGGTGCGGTGCCCTGCAGTCGCGCGCGGCCTGCGGGTGCGGTCGGGGATGCGGGGCGCATGACTTGCGCAGCGCGCGTGACTTGCGGGTACGCGCGACTGCCATTGGCGTAGGTTCTGACGCTCGTTTCGTGATGCTGGCCCTGCGATAGGGGCTCCGAAGACTGCGAACGCTGGACAGAGGGGTTCTCGTGTTGCGCCGCGAGGGCCCCTCTGCCTGTGGAAGCCCCCCTTGGCCCTCGAGGGTCGGTCGTCCTGCTCAGAGGATCGCTGGGAGCGGGGGACCTCACTGGCTTCGGTTCCACTTCTCGAATTCTCGGCACCGGTCATCGTCAACCGGTCATCGTGGGTCAGTTGGTGAGTCGTCAAAACCAGATGACACAAAAATAGGACTTATGTGTAGTTTTATGGTTAGAAAAATGATGAAACTGGAAGGGATTGAGCACTCAGTCAGGACAGTCATTCAATCTACCTGCGGATATCCCTTCACTCACGTTGTAGGGTGATGGGCGGGTTTGTCTCAGTTCGGAAGAATAGGGTCTATATCCACACATAACTGTCGATTTTGTTACATTCGGCTTGTGCTGTACCTATTTTGCGTGGCACTCAGTTCGCGCGACGCCCGGCTTGGTCCATCCATCTGGCCTAAGCCGGCCCGGCTCGTCCAACTTGGCCGGTTGACCTGATGCGCCGCCGTGCGGACCTTCCCGGGCGAACCTCCAGATCGTGTACTCGGGCAGTGCAGTCAGCTCACATAGATCGGCAGCACGTCAAAGATGCCCGCCATCTCCCTCGAGTCGAGGTCGAGCAGCCTGCTCAGAAGGGATTGGCGCTCCCACGCGGAGCTTTGGCTGATGGGACGCCTGCGGCGGTGGGACAGGCGGATGATCATGTCGAATACGGCATCGATCTTGGTTATGCTTCCGATGCACTCCTTGGTTATGCCAAGGGGCCGATACCCCATGGCGACCAGCGCATTATAGCGCTCCCGGTCTCGCCGCAGGCTGTCGGCTCCCGCGTGAAACTGCTTGCTGTCATATTCGCAGACAACCTTGTCCGGAAACAGGAAGTCCACGTAGAGCACCTGCTTTCCGCAGAGTCGAGCTGCCGAGTCCCTGAGCGTGATCTCTGCGTTGAGCTTTGCATTGCCTATGCCGTAGCCTCCGAGCCTTCTTGGGATGGCTGACATCATGGCGATTGCCACCTCCATAGGGGAGGTTGCACCTTCGCATGCATAGCGCAGGGACGTTTGGAATGGGTTGCACCCATATGCACCTTGCATCTGCCTGGCGAAGCTCTCGAGCCTCGCAACGCTTGTCACGGGCTCCGCACCACGAAATCCGATCGTGGGGGACATGCCCATGCCTTCGTTGAGATCGTCGAGGACGGGCACGAAGCGCGAGCACATGATCGATGCCACCCAGGCGAGCTGGACCGCGTCAAGGTGTGGTGCCATCTGCAGCAGTGTGAACTCTGGAGAGGAGATCAGACAGTCGTTGTGCAGGCGCAGAAACGCTCCCCTTGGAATTGCTCCGCTCCAGACGTGTCTCCTGACCTGCTTTGTCTGGTACCTGCGATCCGGCTGGGAGACCAACACATGCACCACGTCACCACGCACTCCCGTCCCCAACAGGTCATGCGCCTCGAACTCCCTGGACGGGCAGGCTGCGGCATCCAGGTTCCGCACGCACGCCTCCGTGACATCGCAGAAGCACCGTCCGTCATCGAACAGCCACCGGGAGAGCGCCGAGGTATGACTCAGGTACATCGCCATACCACAAGGCTACCTGCCTGTCGTTGTCAGGGATGCGACGGCCTAAGATAGCTCTGCCGCTGCGTTGCCCGTACGTCGCACGATGTAGGCATGGTGGACCTTGGCGTTGCGCCTGAAGTCCTCGGGAATCGTCTGCTCCGTGATGTCCTCCAACGCCACGCCCGCGCGCTCCAGCTTGTCGACGTCGGGCCTGAAGTTGCGGAGGTTGCACGAGAAGATCGCGCGGCCGTTTCTGGTGAGCAGTCGCGACAGCCCGATGATAAGCTCGGCATGGTCGCGCTGGACGTCCCAACTGCCCCTCCCCATGCGCTTGGAGTTGGAGAACGTCGGCACGTCACAGAAGATCAGGTCCCAGCGGTTCTTGGTGCGCCTCTGCGCCGATACCCAGTGGATCACGTCGGCCTGCACGTATTCGTGTGCGTCGTCGCTGCCGTGCGCACCATTGCGGCCGTGCGCGCTACCGCGGCCAGGGCCGTTGCGGCCGTTGCGTCTCTCGCGCGGGTTGCCAGGCCTCCCGTTGGAGAAGCCGTTGCGGTCCATGTTGCGCCTCGCCCAGTCCAGCGACGGGCGGCTCATGTCGACCGTGGTGGTGTGCTTGGCTCCGCCGTCCGCCGCGTAGCAGGTGGCGGTCCCCGTGTAGGCGAACAGGTTGAGGAAGCGCTTGGACCCCTGGGTCTGCTTCATCATCTCGCGAACCAGGCCGCGCGTCTCGCGGTGGTCCAGGAAGAGGCCACAGTCCAACCTCGTGGAGAAGTTGACCTCGAAGGTGAGGCCTCCCTCGTCCACCAGATGGGCACCGGGGGACAGCGTCGGTCGTCCCGCATGGCCGCGACGTCCCGCATGGATGCCGCCCTCGCCGCGCCCGTCGTGCTGGGCGCGAGCGCCATGCATCCCGCGCTCGTCGCGCTTATCGCCTGCGGCCTGCGACGCGTACTGCGAGCCGCCCCTGCCGTGGGACCGCACGCGCACGAAGACGTCCTGCGGCTCCACGCCCAGCACCCTCGGGGCGATGGCCAGCACGTCCAGCAGGCGCCTGCGAGCCAGGGTGGCGTCCACGTCCTTGGGGGCCGCGTACTCGTACACCTGCAGCCAGCGACGGCGGGCGCCTTGGGGCGCCATGAGCTCCGATCCCTGGAACAAGTCGATGGTCACGGCATAGTCGGGCAGGTCAGCGTCGTAGATGCGGTAGCAGCTCACGTCCTCGCGCTGCGCCCACTTGCGCCGCTGCCTGTACACCTTGCTCAGGCGCGCCGCAAACTGGTCGCTGGCTTCCACGAACACGGGCACGCCCACCTGGCGGCCGTTGCGGTCCGCCACGCTCACCTGCGGCCTTGTGGCCGCCATGTTGCCGGCCGTGTAACTGCGTATGGTTGCGTCGGACTGTCCCACCAGGATCCCCAACGTGGTATCAGGCTTGCAGCCAAGGGCGGAGTCCACGGTGGCGTCGCGTGCCACTGCGACGACGCCCGTCTGGGCAGGTAGTCCTGCGGTCGCAGGCACAAGGGCCGCAGCCACGTCGGCCAACGCCATTGCCTCGAGTGCCACCTCGTCTTCGGGCACCCAGGATAGGTCGCAGACCGCAAGGGCGTTCTTCTCGGCCGAGAGGAGCGCTCCCACCTCGGCCGCGGACCCAAAGGCGGGCGCGACGTCCATGCCTGCCGCGCGCAGCGCCCGCACTGCGGCCTCCTGCGCCCCGCGACGCCCGTCGCATGCCAGTAGCCTCACGCCGCGGCCTGGGATTGCGTCCGCACGCCCGCAGGCGTCGTCGAGCAGGTCCTGCCATGCGCCTGCGTCGTGCCCCATCCAGCCGTCGAAGCCCCAACGTGCCCTCAGGAGCCCCGGGGCGCGGCCCAGCGCCTGCGAGGCCGCCTCCACCAGGACGGTTCCCGCACCGGAGTGAACGACGGCGACAGCGGCCCCCTCGTGGCGGCAGTTGCGGAACCATCCACCGTAGGCCAGCAGGGCGGCGGCGTAGTCCGACCGCAGGGGCGCGATGGGTGCCCTGCCCTTACGGGCGGACTCGTAGCCTCGGCGGAACAGGGGCTCACCTGTCAGGTCGATGCCGACCACGGCGCGCTCGCGCTGCACGCGGACGGCGATGGTGACGTCGGGCCGGCTCGTGTCCACCACAGGACGGCTGCCTCGCCGCGACATAAGCCGGTCGACGACGGCGTCCTTGGAGCGCAGTGCCACGAACTGCGAGTTGCGCAGCGCCGCGTTGGTGCCGTGGGCATCGATCGCCATGGTTGCGGACGGAGGGAGGTGGTCCTCCCATGCAATGCGCGAGAGCCCCTCGTACAGCGCGTCTGACGACGTGGCATCCACGTGGCCCAGCACCAGGATGACACGTGAGGCCAGGCGACTCCAGAGGCAGGCCTTGTACGCGTCCCCAAGTCCCTCGCCGAAGCTCACCTGGCCGCGAAGCGCCCGGACCCGTGGCAGGCCC
>ERZ773042.1510-NODE-1510-length-13615-cov-2.902360_pt1 | contig 13615 bp, 10 predicted proteins | sample MGYA00511664_ERZ773042 | MGnify/ENA primary metagenome ERZ773042 (study PRJEB29015, sample SAMEA2737984) | human oral metagenome | biome: human oral; feature: human-associated habitat; material: dental | place: China | collected 2036 ... | reverse complement strand
CCTGCCGGTCTTGAAGAGGCGGTCATCTGCTTAAACGAAGTATACGAGTGATTTGGAATTAGAATCATCCCAGCCCTTCCGGCTCATAGGCCCCCAACAGCTCGGGCGTATAATTCCCCTCCCCGTCCCGGACGAAGAGCGGCGGCTCGACCGTGAGCCCCTCTCCTCCGCCCTTCACGCACTCGAGCAGAAAGACGTTTGAAGGGCGACCGATGCAGGGATGGACCAGCCTCAGCCTCTTGGGAACCAGGTTGGCCCGAAGCGCCGCCCCCACGAAGGAGGCCATCCGTTCCGTCCGAAAGACGGCGAAGAATCGCCCGCGCCCCCTCAGGAGCCGCGCCGCGGCCGCCGCGACGTCATCGACGGAGCAACAGGCCCCCTGGCGGGCGATGGAACGGGCCGCGACGGGGCTCTCCCGTCCCCTGCCGGGCGATTCGTAGGGGGGGTTGGCGACGACCCCGTCAAAGGCGCCGGAGGGCAGCAGGGACGGGTCACGCAGGTCGCCGCACCGAAACGAGACGCGCGTCTCCAGCCCGTTCTCGCGCCCGTTGCGCTCCGCCACGGCGGCGAGGTCCGGCTGGAGCTCGACCCCCACGATGCGGAATTCATCCGGAAAACGCAGGGCCAGCATCAGGGAGACCGCCCCGGTCGCGGCCCCCAGCTCGACAAAGCTCGACCGCCCTCTCGGAGGACGACGCACCCAGGAGGCCAGCAACACCGTGTCCAGGTTGACGCGGGGCCCCGCCTCGGGCTGCCAGAGCCGAAGGCGGCCGTAGAGGATGTCGTCGTGCGTCATGGGCCGTCTCCTTTAACGATAATTCTCTACGTCGATGCCCACGATACGCGACAACCCCGGCTCCACCATCGTCACCCCATAGATCAGGTCGGCCCGCTCCATCGTCGTGCGGCGGTGCGTCATGACGATCAGCTGGAGCGAGCGGGAGTATTCCTTCGCGAGGTCGGCGAACCGGATCAGGTTGTACTCGTCCAAAGCCGCGTCCACCTCGTCCAGGACGGCCAGGGGCATCTTTGCGACCTCGAGGGCCGAGAAGAGGTGCGCGATGGCGGTCAGAGATTGCTCCCCCCCCGAGAGCTGCGAGATGTTCTGGAGCTTTTTGCCGGGCGGGCGGGCGTAGATCTCGACCCCGCGCTCCCAGACGGAGCCCTCCTCCTGCAACGTCAGCCGTGCCTCCCCCCCCGCGAAGAGGCGTTGGAAGAGCGCGTTGAAGCGGCTGTCGATGTCCGCCATGGCGCGCGAGAAGGAGGCCTCCACCTGCGCGTCCGTCTCCTCGATCAGGGTCCGCAGCTCGCCGACCCCATTGCGGACGTCCTCCAGCTGCTCGGTGAGGAAATCGACCCGCTCGGTCAAGGAGACGTCCTCCGACAGGGCCCCCAGGTTGTAGTTTCCCAGTGCCCTCAGCTCGCGCTCCAGTCGACGCAGGGCGCCGGTGAGATCGCGCCCTCCCTCGACCTCCCCCGCCTCCGCGGCGTTGTAGGGATACTTGTCGTCCCAGAGCTCGATCAGCTGCCCCCGCTCGGCCTGGACCGCGGACAGCCGCTCCGCCGTCCCCGCGATCTCGCCGCCCAGGGAGGCGAGCGAGGCGGAGGCCTTCCCTTCCCTGCCGCGAAGGCGTTCCAGCCGGAGGTGCCCCCGACGGACCCTTCCCCGTTCCTCCTCCAGCTTTCGGCGGAGCTCCGTCTCGTCCCGATGGACCGAAAGGCACTCCCGTCCGATGCGCAACAGGGTTTCCCGGCCGGCACGCTCCTCGCTCTCGCCGGCCCTCAACTCCTCCAGCGCCTCCACGACGCGGGCGGTCAGCGCCCCATGCTCGCGGTCCATCCGCTCCGCGACGGCGCGCGTCCCCCTGAGGCGCTCCCCGGCCAGGGAGAGCTCGGAACGGAGCCCCCCCACGACGGACGAGTTCTCCTCATTATCCGGCAGCTCCCCGAACCCCGAGAGCTCGGAGTCCAGCTCCTCGATCCTCCACTTAGCCTCGCCCAGGCGCTCCTCCAGGGAGGCCGCCTCGCCCGCGGCCTCCGCGCCCTCCCGTTCGGCACGCTCGATGGAGTCCGTGAGGGAGGCCAGGGTCCGCTGCGCCGCGAGACGGTCGTTCTTCGCCCGCTCCACGGCAGCCGCGGCCTCGTCCCGCTCCGCTGCCAGCCGGCGCTCCTCGTCCTCCCCGGCCTTCAGGCGCGTCTCCACAAGGGCGATGCGCCGCTTCAGCTCCCCGATGCGCTCCTCCGCCTCCGCCATCTGGCGGTTCCGGCCGATCGCGCCCGCGCTCTGCCGCATGCGTCCGCCGCTGACCGTCCCCGACGGAGCGAAGACCTCCCCCTCCAGCGTCACGATGGGGAACCGGGCCCCGTCCTTGACCAACCCGCTCCCCAGGGCATAGCCCTCGACCACCAGAAGGTCGCCCAGCAGGTGGCGCAGCGCGGGCTCCCAGGGCGCGCGCGGGATGATCAGCTCAGCGGCCCACCCCACGACCCCGCGCATGGGGAGCCGGAACCGGAGGTCCGGGGTCCGCGGACGACAACGCTCCAGGGGCAGGTAGGTCACGCGCCCCGCACGGCGCTGCTTCAGGAGCTCGATGCCCTCCTGAGCCTCATCGAAGGTGGGGACCAGCAGCCAGTACTGGCGCCCGCCGAGGTAGGCCTCCAGCGCGGGCGCGATGTCCGTCGGGCAGGAGAAGGCCTCGGCCACGACCTCGGGCCTCGAGTGCATGCGGTTCAGGCGCGAGGCCGAGAGCAGAAGGCGCACGGGCTCCGGGTAGAGCGAGGACTCCGTGTTCTCCTTCAGGGCGTCGAGCTCCGCCTCCTGCCGCGTCCGCTCGCGCCGCAGCTGCTGCAGCACGGCCGCGTCCTTCTGGCAAGCCGCGTAGGCCGCCGCGTGCGTTTCGACGAGCGTCCGGTGCCGTTCCTCCCAATGGGCCAGCTCCGGTTCCCCGTTCCCTCCCGCCAGGCGCTCCCGCTCCTCCCGGAGGCGGGCGAGCTCCGCCCTCCCCTCCTCCTCGGCGGCGGACAGGGCACGCAGACGGGCCTCGGACCGGGAGACGAAGAGAGCGCGCTCGGCGTGCTCGTCGCGCAGGGCCTGGCGGCGCAGGCGTTCCCGCTCGAGGGAGGCCCGGCTCTCCTCCATCTCCCTCAGCCGCTCCGCCAGGGCCTGCTGAAGCTCCGCAAGCCGCGCCTCCTGCAGCGCCTCCTCCGCGCGAGTCCGCTCCCGCTCGGACCGAAGGAGGCGTTCCTCCTCCTCCAGCCTCCCGCGCTCCTCATCCAGGACGCTCCGCTCCCCCAGGATCGCCCGGACCCGCGTCCAGGTCTGGAAGGCCTGGCGGCGCAGCGCGTCCCTCCGTGCGGCGAACTCCTGCTCCCGCGCGAGGAACGCGGACTCGTCGAACCCCTGGCTCCGAAGCCGTTCCTCGGCGGCGCTCACGGCGCTCCGCCAAAGGCCGTGCCACTGGCGGGCCAGGTCCTCGTGGGCCCGAAGCGACTGCTGCTGGCTCCGAAGCTCGCGCTCCCGGTCCTCGAGGGCGAAACGGCGGGAGAAATAGAAGTCCCGGCGCAGGACCTCCAGGTTGTCCAGAATGCCCTGGGCCTCCACGGCCACGGCGACCTCCGGAGCGATCTCCTCTCGCCGGTTCTCCAGCTCGCGGATGAGGGTCTCGATCCGCTGCACCTCGGACAGGGCCGATTCCAGGCGGAGGTTGGTCTCCTCGCGGCGGCGGCGGTAACGGTCGATCCCGAAGAGCAGCTCCAGGTGGTGACGCCGCTGCATAGGACGCTGATGGATGGCCTCCGAGACCTCGCCCTGCCCGATGAAGGCGAAGCTCTCCCCCTCCAGCATGAAGCGGGCCTTCACCTCGTCCAGGTCCTGCATGCGGATACGGGCCCCGTCCACCTGCAGTACCGCCCCGCCCTCGGCCGAGTACTGCCGGCGCAGGGTGGCGGTCCCGTCCGCCCCGGAGAGCCGAAGCGCTACCTCCGCTTCCTTGGCGGGAGGGACGGTGGCGCTCCCCTGGAAGAGCAGGTCGCTCTGCCTCACGATGCGGAGCGCGGAGGGACTGCCCTCGCCGAGGATCCAGCGCAGGCCGTCCAGGATGTTGCTCTTGCCGCTCCCGTTTGGCCCGACGATCGCCGTGAAGCCGGCGGGGAAGGAGAACTCGCAGCAGCTCCCGAAGCTCTTGAAACCTTTAAGATGCAGATGCTCTATGGACAACCAGGGAACTCTCCCGCCGTTCCATCTGTCTCGCGCGGCGCTCCACGGCGTCGCAGGTACCCTGAAGCTCGACGCGGTATTTGCTCCACGCGAACTCGGGCATCCCGACGATCAGGATCTTCCGCTCCAGCTCCTCCTCCCAGAGCTGGAGATAGGTATCGTCCACGTACTGCGCAATGGCCGCGTTGGCCTGGAGCAGCAGCGCCTCCGTCCGGTTGGCGTGCGCCACCTTGCGCAGGAACCGCTTGATGGACATGGCCACGGTGTCCTCCCGCAGCACCCAGCCGTTGTCGCTGCAGAAGGGACATCCGCGCGTGAGCACGGAGCGCAGGTCGGGGCGGCCACGCTTGCGCGTGAGCTCGACGAGGCCGAGCTGGGTCATGCTGAAGACCCGGGCCCGCGATCGGTCGGCGTGGAATACCTCCTCGAGCCGGTCCAGAAGGCGCTGCCGGTCCTCCTCGAACTCCATGTCGATGAAGTCTATGACGACGATCCCGCCGATGGACCGGAGGCGCAGCTGGCGGGCGATCTCGTCCGCCGCCTCCAGGTTCGTCGCCAGGGTCGTATGGCGCATGTCTCGGTCCCCGACGAACTTGCCCGTGTTGACGTCGATGACCGTCAGGGCCTCCGTATGCTCGATGACGAGGTAGGCCCCCGAACGGAGCCAGACCTTACGGTCCAGGGCCTGCTCGATCTCGTTTTCGATGCCGTAGTACTCGAAGATCGGGACGACCCCCCGGTAGAGCGCCACGCTCGGCTTGTCCGTGCCGTAGAGCCGGTCCACGAAGTCCGTGACGTGGGCGAACTCCTCCTCCCCATCCACGATGATCTCGTCGACGTTCCCCCGCGCCTCGTCCCGCAGGACGCGCCCCAGAAGCCCCATATCCTTGTAGAGAAGGCACGGCGCGGACTGGAGGGAGGCATTGTGCTCTATCTCCCGCCAGAGCGCCAGCAGGGACTCCACGTCCCTGGCCAGGGTCTCTTCGTCGACCCCCTCGGCGGCGGTCCGGATGATGACGCCGAAATCGTCGCCCCGGAGGTCCCTGGCAAAATGCCTCAGACGCTTGCGTTCCTCCTCGCTCTCGATGCGGCGGGACACCCCGGTCTCGCCCCCGCCGGGCACCAGGACGAGGTAGCGCCCCGGCAGGGAGAGGCGGGGCGTCACCCGCGCCCCCTTGTTCTTGCGGGCGGTCTTGGTCACCTGGACGACCAGCTCCTGATTGGGGACGATCTTCATCCCCTGAGCGTCGTTGAGGTAAAGAAACGCGTTCCGGCCGTCCCCGATGCAGACGAAGGCGGCGTTGATCCCGGGGAGCACGCTCTCGACCCGGGCCTTGTAGATCTCCCCCGCCTTCTGATGATCCCACATGCGCTCTATGAAGATTTCCGACAATCGGCCCCCCTCGAGGATCGCGACGCGCGTCTCCTCGTTCTCCAGGGTGTCGGCGATTATCTTGCGGTCCGAAGACACATTTCGTCCCCCTTTGCTCTGTGGGGCCGCAGCCCCCTCAACTCAAACTCCGTATATAGATCCAAGTCCCAATCGTTTGCAGGCAATAAGCGGAGAGCCGGCGAAGAACGAGCCGCGCGCATCGCTTAGATTTCTCACCAGGCGGCTTTTGCGAACCGCAGCGATGGCGTACAAAAAAGTACGTCGAGCAAGGTGAGCAAAAACAACGCAGCATACGAGTGATTCGGGATTGGAATAAAATGCGTACAAATAACGACAACCGCCGAATGGAAGGCCCCTCACGGCGCCAACCGCCCCGGCAGCTCAACTTTTGTTCCATCCCACAGGCCGATGGCCACCCTGACGATGTTGACGTCCTGCCAGCCCCCGATATCCCCGGAGGCGATCATCCCCTTCACCCAGCCCCCGACGCCGTTTCGGGCCGGTTCTGCCAGGAGCAGGCTCATCCACCCGGCCGTGTCCTCTCCAACGGCATCCCCCGCGTCCATGACGGCCTCGCCATAGTGCGCCCGCGCCCTGTCGATCAGTCCATCCCGCGAGAGGACGCCGGGACTGCGCACCCAGTACAGGGCGGCGCGGCACTCCCGCCCCAGGGACGGAGCGCCCTCCGGGGGCAGGAGAAAGCTCAGGACGCGAAACCCGTCGGGCATGGCGGCGTTCCAGCGCTCCAGAAGGTCGTCGGGCACGCTCCCGAGGTAGACGTCCACGGGCTCCATCAGGGCGACGACCCCCGCGGGGAGCTCCGGCCCGAAGCTCATCTTCGCGTGGGGCGAGAACCCTCGGGTCATCTCCGGGACGAGGCCGGCCCTCCAGGCCGTCCGCGTGAAGAGGGGCGCCAGCGCGATGTGGGGGACGAAGCACGCCCCGCCGCGCTTCTCGTAGAAGAGGCGCACACGAACGCTCATCGGGACCTCAAAGGGCCATCCCCGTCCCGCGGCAGCCCAGTCCGCAGGCGGCGCAGCCCGAGCGGCAGTCCGCCGTCGTCCGAGCGGCGTAGGCCCTCCTCCGCTCCCGAAGCAAAAACTCCCGGGTGATGCCGGAATCGATGTGATCCCAGGGCAGGGGCTCCGACTCGTCCCGTTCGCGGGTAAACTCATGGGGCGACAGGGAATGGAACTCGAAGGCATCCAGCCACCGCCGCAGGTCGAAGGTCTCGCTCCAGCCGTCGAAGCGGGCCCCCGTGCGCCAGGCCCGCTCGATGACGTCGGCCACGCGGCGGTCCCCACGGGCCAGGACCCCCTCGAGGAAGGACTGCTCGGGCTCGTGGTAGCTCAGGGATATCGCCCTGTCGCGAACCTGCCCCTTGAGGCGGCGTCCCTTCTCGCGAAACTCCTCCACCGTGTTCTGCCGCTCCCACTGAAAGGGGGTGTGCCCCTTCGGGACGAAGCCGGCGACCGACGCGGTCACGGAGGCGCGCTTCCGACCCTTCCGGCGCGCGAGCTTCAGCACGGACTGCGCCAGCTCCACGATGCCGTCCAGGTCCTCGTCGGTCTCCGTCGGCAGCCCCATCATGAAGTAGAGCTTCACGCGGTCCCAGCCCCGGGAGAAGACCTCGTCGAGACACGCGAAGATGGACTCCTCCGAGAAGCCCTTGTTGATGACGTCCCGAAGGCGCTGACTTCCCGCCTCGGGCGCGAAGGTCAGCCCTCCCCGGCGGAGCTTCTGCAGGCGCTCGGCCAGCCCGATCGAGAAACCGTCCATCCTCAGGCTGGGCAGGCTCAGCTTGGCGTTCCGCTCGGACAGGGGGGCGTTCAGGGCGTCTATGACCGACTCGATCCCGGAATAGTCGCAGGACGCCAGGGAGAGGAGCCCCACCTCCTCCCATCCCGTGCGGTCCACAAGGCCGACAATCGAGTCCACGACCCTCTGGGGGTCCCGTTCCCGGACCGGGCGGCAGACCATCCCCGCCTGACAGAAGCGGCATCCCCGGGAGCAGCCCCGGAAGAGCTCGAGGGCCGCCCGGTCGTGCACCACGCTCACGGAGGGGACGATCAGCCCCTGGGGGCTGAACGCCTCCTCGAAGGACTCCAGGAACTGCCGCCTCACCGGGGTGCCGTCGTGGCAGGCGGGAACGTAAACCCCCTCCAGCCGCGCACAGGCCGCAAGGCGCTCGGACCGCCTCTCTCCCCGGGTGCCCCGCAGGACCGCCAGGAGCTCCGGGAGCACGGGCTCGCCCTCCCCGACGCAGAAGAGGTCGAAAAACGGCGCCACGGGCTCGGGGACGAGGGCCCCGGGCCCGCCCGCGACGACGATGGGGTCGCCGTCGCCCCTCGCCTCGGACCTCAGGGGCACGCCTCCAAGGTCCAGCATGGTCAGGACGTTGGTGTAGCCCATCTCGTGCTGGAGCGTGAAGCCCAGCACGTCGAAATCCCGCAGCGGACGCCCCTGCTCCGTGGAGGACAGGGGCATTTCGTAACGCCTCAGCAGGGCCTCCATGTCGACCCACGGGCAATACGCCCGGTCCACGAGGCAGCCTTCGTTCCGGATGAAGGCGGAGAGCAGCTGAAAGCCATAATAGCTCATCCCGATCTCGTAGACGTCCGGGAACGCGAGGCAAACTCGCAGGGAATCTCGGGCCTCGTCCCACGAGGGCAGCGCATAGGGCCTCCACTCGCTGCCGCTGTAGCGGGATGGGCGCGAAACCTGAGCCAGAAGGGGCCAGGCCGGCCGATCGAATTCCGAAAACGCCATGGGACAAACTCCTCCGCGCCCGAAGTCGGAATCACCGACGGAAGGCCCTAAAAGTGAAAACGCTTCACGCTGTCGATGTAGACGCTGCCGACGAGCCCCAAAGCGACGAAAACGGACAAAAGGGCGCTTCCCCCGTAGCTCAGGAAGGGCAGGGGCAGCCCGGTGACCGGCATCAGGCCGATGCTCATCCCAATGCTCTCGAACATCTGGAACCATATCCAGACCGCGATGCCGGACATCATGATTTTGCACCGCCGATCACGGCTCCGGAGCCCGGCGGCGGCAATGCGGTAGAGGAGCACCCCGAAGAGGAACAGCAGTATGGAGGTCCCCAGGAAACCAAACTCCTCGGAGTAAACGCTGAAGATGAAATCGGTGTGGGGCTCCGGAAGGAAGCGCAGCTTGCTCTGCATCCCCATCATAAAGCCCTTGCCCCAGAACCCGCCGGACCCCACGGCGATGCGGGACTGGATGACGTTGTACCCCGCGCCGAGAGGATCCCGCATGGGGTCCAGAAAGACGAGCAGCCTCAGCTTCTGATACTCCTTGAGGCAGAACCAGAGGAAGGGCGCCGCGGCTACGCCCAGCCCCCCGAGGGTCCCCAGGTAGCGCAGGGGGGTCCCCGCGACGAAGAGCATGCCGAAGGTGATGACGAGGTACACCAGAGCGCTTCCCGTATCCGGCTGGGCGAGCACCAGGACGACGGCCGGGGCCGCCACGCCCAGCCCCCCAAGGAAGGCCCTCAGGTTCAAAGGGGGGTAACGGCTCAGCCACTTCGAGAGCATCAGGATCAGGGATATCTTGGCGAACTCGGAGGGCTGGAAACGAAAGAACCCCAGGGACAGCCAGCTCTGGGCCCCCTTGATCCGGGGCGCCAGCAACACCGTGAGGAACAGGAGGAACAGGGTCAGGCCGTAGATGGGGTAGGCCGCGTCCAGCAGCCTGCGGTATCCCACGCCCACCATGAAGAACATCGCCAGGCACCCCGCCGCCAGCCACAGCGCCTGGCGAAGGGCAAAGTCCCAGCCACGCCCCATGCGTCCAGCCCCCGCGCTGAACACGCAGAGGACGCCGCATCCCGCCAAAAAGAGCGCACAGCCGAGAAGGATCCTGTCCAGCTCGGCGACGTCATCCCTGAAGACCGAAAGATGAGGAGTCTCCATCTTTCAGGCCGACCTTCGGAAAAGCCAGCAGGCCTCCATGCCTAACGATACTTTCTCCTGCCGCTTCTCTCCTCCGCCGGCCTCGGGGCGGTACGGGACGGCGTGTCGTCCTCCTCCATCCCACCACCCCGCTTGATCCGGAGGACGGGAACGTTCGCCACCAGGGCCACGGCCTGATCGTCCCGGTCCAGGTCCAGCTCGATCTTGTCCGTATCGATATCCATATAGCGGGTTAGAACAGCGATCATATCCATCCTCAGGTTCTCTAGCAGCTGCGGCGATATGTCGGTCCGGTCGTGTATTAGGACGATACGGAGGCGATCCCGCGCCGTCCGGGCCGAATCGCGGCTGCCGCCCCCAAAAAATTTTTTCAGAAAATCCACGTCTATCTCTCCCCCTTTGTGCTGAAAATCAACGGGATATCCTCATGAAATTTCTCCAGGCGCCCTCCAGCCCGCGGGACAGGAGTTCCCGAGGGCTCCGGAACCCGGATCAGCTCAGTCCGAAGAAGCGTTTGATCGGGGCGAGGAAGCGCCAGGAGGCCCCGACATCCAGCTCCATCAGAGGAATGTCCCGCCCCTGGAGACGTTCGGCGATGTTGGCATAGGCCTGGGCCGCCGGGGAATTCAGTCCGAAGGTCAGGGGCTCGCCGCGGTTCGAGGACTTGATGACCCCGTCGTCCTCGGGTACGATGCCTATGAGATTGATGGAGAGGATATCGAGGATGTCCTCCCTCGCCAGCATGTCCCCGTCCTGGACCATGTTCGCACGGAAGCGGTTGATGATCAGGCGGATCGGGGACTTTCCCATGGACTCGAGCATCCCGATGATTCGGTCCGCGTCCCGGACCGAGGGGACCTCGGGCGTCGTCACCACGAGGGCCTCGTCGGCCCCGGCGGCGGCATTCTTGAACCCGCCCTCGATGCCCGCGGGGCAGTCCAGAAGCACGAAATCGAAATCCAGCCTCAGCTGGTTGCAGAGCTCTATCATCTGCTTCGGGCTGACGGCGTCCTTGGTGCGCGTCTGAGCCGCGGGAAGGAGAAAGAGGTTCTCCACCCGCTTGTCCCGCACCAGGGCCTGGTTCAGGCGGCAATTTTTCTCGATCACGTCGATGAAATTGAACACGACGCGGTTCTCGAGCCCCATGACGACGTCCAGGTTGCGCAGCCCGATATCCGCATCCACGGCGACCACTTTTTTGCCGGTCTTCGCCAGGGCGACCGAGATGTTCGCCGTGGAGGTCGTCTTTCCAACACCCCCTTTTCCGGAGGTAACCACTATGACCCGTGCACTCAACGAAAAAACCTCCATTTCCCTTCCCGTAAACGACTGTCTTCAGTTTTCCCCGTTCCGGCCGAGTTCGATCGTTCCGAGTTTGCTCATTCCAGAAAATGCCCCTCGCGGACGATCAGCCTTTCATCCTCGACGGTGATCAGAACGGTCTCCTGCCACCAGGTCATCGTCTCGTCGGCATAGCACAGACGACGTCCCACCCGGACCTGGGGGGTCTCGAAGGACCCCGCAAAGACGTATACGTCCTTTCTTCCATCCCTGCCGGCATGCACGATCCCCTTGAGCCTTCCGGCGACGAGGACGCTGCCCGCGGCCAGGATCTCCGCCCCGGCGTTCAAGTGTCCCCAGAGGACGACGTCGCCGCAGTGCTCGACGTTTTGCCCGGAACGCAATGAATTATACAGTACGAGCGCGCCGGGCCCCTCAGGAAGGTGTGTGGGGGACAGGGCCGGGGAGGGCTCGTCGGCCCTCAGTCCCGCTTTGCGGACGAGGGCCTGCGTCCCCCCATTTGAGGAGGTCCAGGCCAGGACACGGATGCTGCGGGGCCATACGACCCGCTGCAGGATCCCGAGCAACAGGTCCTCCGAACAGGCCCTGGACTGGAAGTCCAAAACCGCTCCCTCCCCGATGGGGAAAAGGCAAGCCTGGGGTGGGATATGCAGCAAAAGCTCAAGCAATTCCTCCTCGGAGGGGGACTCCGGCAGGACGATCCGAACGCCGTAGCCCGTCCCCTTGATCCGAATCGTGGAGGACGGATCCCGTATCTCGACACCCTTTTGCATCGCACTCAATCCCCCCGATCTTCTTCCTCACTCGTAGGATGGCTCAAAATATGGGCCAAGATCTCGCCGACGATCGGCGAGGCCACGCTGCTGCCGTGCTTCCCCGCCTCGACGACCGCAACGGCGACGAACCTCGGGGCATCCGCCGGGGCGTAGCCGGCGAACAGCGCGTGATCGTCCCCATGCGCGTTCTGGGCGGTCCCCGTCTTGCCCGCGATCGTCACCCCGAACTGGCCTGCCCGGGCCCCCGTCCCCTTGCGTACGACGTACTCCAACCCCTTCTGCACGGTCGCCAGCTTTTCCCTGCCGACCGGCAGGCCCGTCGGCTCCCTGTAGGTACGGTCGCACAGGAAGGGATGTACAAGCCTGCCCCCGTTCGCGATCGCCGCGTAGACTCGGGCTATCTGCAGGGGCGTCAGCAAAAGATAGCCCTGCCCGATCGAATAGTTGATCGTGTCGCCCTGATACCAATTCTCCCTGAAGCGCTTCCTTTTCCACTCCGGACCGGCGATCGTGCCCGATGCCTCGCCCGGAAGGTCTATCCCCGTGGGCTCCCCCAGACGGAACTCCCGACACCACTTCATCAGGAGGTCGATCCCCAGCTTCAGCCCTGTCTGATAGAAATACACATCGCAGGAATACTGCAGGGCCGACAGCACGTTGAGCGTGCCATGTCCCCCGCGCCTCCAGCATCGAAACGTCCGGGAGGGCAGACGAAGGGCGCCGCCGCAGAAAAAGGTCGTGGAGGGCGTGATCGCCCCCTCCTCCAGGGCCGCCAGGGCCACGAGCGCCTTGAACGTGGAGGCGGGCGGGTAGACCCCTGCGATGGTCCGATCCAGCATCGGCTTGGCCGGGTCCCGCGTCATATCCCGCCATTCCTTCCCGGAGACCCCCCAGGCCAGGGGATTGTTGTCGTAGGTCGGCGAGGAGGCCAGGGCCAGGACCGCCCCCGTCCGGACGTCCATCACCACGAGCGCCCCCTTCTGCCCCGTCAGGAGCTCGACGGCCCGCTTCTGGACCCCCATGTCCAGGGTCAGCTTCAAATCGCTTCCCTTCATCACCGAGCGGGTGTCCAGCGTGCGGACCTTTCGGCCCCGTGCGTCGACCTCCAGGGCCTCCTCCCCGGCCGCGCCGCGCAGCTCGGGCTCGTAGGACCGCTCGATGCCCACCTTGCCGATCAGGTCTCCCCCGAAATAGTCCCCCTCGGCGCTGGCCCGGAGCTCCTCCTCCGATATCTCTCCAACGTAGCCCAGGACGTTGGCGGCCATCGCCCCCGCGGGGTACGTGCGGCGCCACACGGAGAGGGGGAAGAGCTCGTGAGGGAAATCCGTGTCCGCCACCAGGTCCGCCATCTGGGGCATCGTCAGGTTGGAAACGAGTTTCATCACCCGATAGGGGGCCAACCGCTGCTGTTTGATCGTCCGCGCCAGGTCCTCCGACGTCATGGGGATCCCGTGGCGCAGGAGCACCGCACTGAGCTTCTCCAGCTTCTCCGGAGTGTCCAGGTCCAGCGGATAGCCCATGACGTTGAACGTCGTCTCATTCACCGCCAGGGGAACCCCGTGCCGGTCGAAGATCTCGCCCCGTGGGGCGGCAAAGCGGATCAGCCGCAGGCGGTTGTTGTACGCCAGCCGCACGTACTTGTCCCCCTGAAATATCTGGCAGAAATAAAGCCCTCCCAGGAGGACAAGAAGCGACCCCAGGACGCCCCCCAGAAGAAGCTTCAGGCGATCGTCCAGCAGGTCGCGGATCTCAGGCATGGAGGCTCCTCATGTGCTTTGAGTAAAGGTGCAGGCACAGGAGAAGCGCGGGGAGGGAGCAGAGCTGCTGCACCAGGAAGAACCCTCCGCTCACGCCGCCGCCCACGATATCTGTGCCGCCCGAGGCGTTATAGACGGACATGGAGCCAACGGCGGTGAATGAGTAGCTGCCCTTTGGCACCTCATTTAAGATTTGAGCGTTAAAGAGATGGTATCCGCCGTCGCTCCACAAAAACGTG
>ERZ773042.1509-NODE-1509-length-13619-cov-37.785609_pt1 | contig 13619 bp, 13 predicted proteins | sample MGYA00511664_ERZ773042 | MGnify/ENA primary metagenome ERZ773042 (study PRJEB29015, sample SAMEA2737984) | human oral metagenome | biome: human oral; feature: human-associated habitat; material: dental | place: China | collected 2036 ... | reverse complement strand
CAGACGACCCACTGCTGGTGCTCGTCCTCCCCGGGCACGGGGTCGCCCTCGTCGTCCACGACGGTGGCGAACCCGGGGCAGCCGTCGGTGCGGCGCCACCCGTCGACGCGGGCGCGCTCGAAGAGCTCGGTCCCCATCTCGAGCAGGTAGTCGGGCACCTTCCACCCCATCGAGCGCAGGCCGGAGCGGACCTGCAGGGCGAAACGGGCCAGCTGCATGGAGTGCCCGGTGACGTAGCCGTCGTAGTGGCGGCGCCCGTCGTTCAGGAGCTTGCCGGCCCCGGGGCTCGGGTTCCACTCCTCGTCGTAGTACTCGTGGACGCGCCAGCCGTTCTTGGAGGCGACCTTGTGGGCGAAGGCGGCCATCTTCTCGGCGCGGTCCAGCCATTCGGGTTCCGTGGTGGCCTCGGCGGCGGCCATGTACGCCTCGATCGTGTGGACCAGGGTGCCCAGCGTGTGGACGGGGACGGGCGCGGTGAACGCCTCGTCGTACTGGTCCCACACGAGCCCGTAGTCGTCGGCCCAGCGCTCCTTCTGCTCGTCGAGCATGGAGTTGAGGAGCTCGTGCGCCCCGGGCCGGTTGGCGACGGCCGCCGCGGCCGCGCCGAGCAGCGCGTACACGGTGTGGTACTGGGATTTCACGCGCCCGTCCTCGTCCCAGGGGACGCCGTGCCCGTCGGCGCCGGCCTCGGGCTTGATCGACACCCACATGCCGCCGTTGACGGGGTCCGTGAAGTAGGTGGAGAGCGCCTTGACGGCGTGGTCCGCGTAGCGGCGGGTCCCGGGCAGCCCCATGAGCACGCCCAGTGAGAACACGTAGGCCATGCGCCCCGTGACCGCGAGGTCGATGGACCTGGTCGGATCGGGTTTGCCCTCGGCGTCCAGGTGCGCGAACCCGGTTGGCACGATCGCGCCCTCGGCCTCGGCGATGAGGGCCTGCATCTGCGTGGACAGCCACCTGTTGTGCTCGAGCGAGTCGAACCAGCCCATTGGCGTTCCTCCTGACTTCTTCGTCTGTGGGAGCCGACACTGTGCCGGCGTGGAACCAGAGTAGCGCCCGCCCACCCCGTTCGCGCAGACTTCCGGCCCACGAGGCCGGGGCGGCCTCCCCACGGGCGCTCGCGCCGCGCCGTCGGCTCTGTTCCGGTCCACGAGGCCGGGGCGGCCCGGGCCCGGGGAACCGGCGGCGATACGTTGTGACACCCTTCTCATTCCACGGCGTGGGACGGGGGTTCCGAAACGAGGGCGGGCAATGTCACACTGGGGGCATGCATGAACGAGCAGGCACACCAGCCCTTCCTGAAGACCTCATCAACGTCGACGATGTCATCTCGGCCTACTACGATGTCGAGCCCGACCCCGCGAACGTGGACCAGCGGGTGGTGTTCGGCACCTCCGGCCACCGCGGTGCCTCCTTGGACGGGAAGTTCAACGAAGCGCACATCGTCGCCATCACCGCGGCGATCGTCGAGTACCGCGCCTCCCAGGGGATCAACGGCCCCCTGTTCATCGGGCGCGACACCCACGCCCTGTCCGAGCCCGCGTGGCGCACCGCGCTCGAGGTGCTGGCCGGCGCGGGCGTGGACGCGCGCATCGACTCGCGCGGATCCTACACGCCGACCCCCGCCGTCTCCGTCGCCATCCTGGGCGCCAACGGCGCGCCCGGGCAGCTGCGCACCAGCGGCGACGGCCTGGCCGACGGGATCGTCGTCACCCCCAGCCACAACCCGCCGCGCGACGGCGGGTTCAAGTACAATCCCCCCCACGGCGGCCCCGCCGACACGGACGCCACCAGCGTGATCGCGGCCCGCGCGAACGAGCTGCTGGAGTCGGGGCAGTGGCGCGAGGTGCCCCGCGTGGTGGGCTCCGACCTGCTCCACCATCCCAGCATCACGCCCTTCGACTACCTGGACTTCTACGTGGGCCAGCTGGACCAGATCGTCGACATCGAGGCGATCCGGGCGGCGGGCGTGCGCATCGGCGCCGACCCGCTGGGCGGCGCGTCCATCGACTACTGGGCGGCCATCGGCGAGCGCTACGGCCTGGACCTCACGGTCGTCAACCCGAAGGTCGACCCCGCGTGGCCTTTCATGACGCTGGACTGGGACGGCAAGATCCGCATGGACTGCTCCTCCCCTTACGCCATGGCCTCCCTGCGCCAGGCGATGACCCCCGACGCCGAGGGCAACACCCCTTACGACATCGCCACCGGCAACGACGCGGACTCGGACCGCCACGGCATCGTCACCCCCGACGGGCTGATGAACCCGAACCATTTCCTGGCCGTCGCCATCGAGTACCTGTTCAGCCACCGCCCCGGGTGGGGCGAGGGCTGCGCGGTGGGCAAGACCCTGGTGTCCTCCGCCCTCATCGACCGCGTCGTGGCCTCCCTGGGCCGGGAGCTGGTCGAGGTGCCCGTGGGCTTCAAACACTTCGTGCCCGGCCTGCTGTCCGGGACCGTCGGCTTCGGCGGCGAGGAGAGCGCGGGGGCCTCGTTCCTGCGCAAGGACGGCACCGTGTGGTCCACCGACAAGGACGGCATCATCATGGCGCTGCTGGCCTCCGAGATCCTGGCGGTCACCGGCAAGACGCCGTCGCAGTTGCACACCGAGCAGGTGAAGCGCTTCGGCGCCTCCGCCTACGCCCGCATCGACGCCGCCGCCTCCCGCGAGGAGAAGGCGAAGCTGGCCGCCCTGTCCGCCGACGACGTGACCGCCACCGAGCTGGCGGGCGATCCGATCACGGCGAAGCTGGTGCGCGCCCCCGGCAACGACGCGCCCATCGGCGGCCTCAAGGTGGCCACCGAGTACGCGTGGTTCGCCGCCCGCCCGTCGGGCACGGAGGACGTGTACAAGATCTACGCCGAGTCCTTCAAGGGCGCCGAGCACCTGGCCGAGGTCCAGGAAGCCGCGAAGAAGCTGGTGTCCGACGCACTGGGGGCGTGAGCGCGCCCCCGTGAGCCCCGCGACCGCCGCACCCGCGCGGTAGCGGCGCAGCGGCAGCGCAGGCGGAGCCGTGTCAGGGCCGCCGGGAACCCCTCCAGTGGGCGCCCCGGCGGCCCTTCCGCCTCGGGTCGGCCCCTTATTCGCCGGGGGCGGCGCGGAGACGACCCCGATGAACTCCGTCGGTCCCTTATCCGCCCGGGGGCACCGCCTGACGGGGCCGTGTTGTTCTGCGGCACCCCGTCCGCCGGGTCCCTTTCCTGAGCGGGTCTGCTCCGCGCGGCCGGGGAAGGGGAACCGCTCCGAGGCTGCCCATGCCACGGGGTCAGGACCGCCCCGCGAGGATGAAAAACGGGAGCAGTAGTGGGTAAGAACCATCTGTGCGGCACGGCCGACGACCTGCGGCGCGCTGGGACTCGCGCCTCTCTGGGGGCATCCGTGGTGAGCGCTGCGGTCTGCGCCGTCATGTTCGCCACCGGCTCGCTCCAGCGCGCCGTTTTCTTCGCGCTGCTGAGCGCCGTGACCTTCCTTGCCACGATCGACGGTTGGCACACCCTGGCCGTCGAGAACAGCACGCACCGGCGCTGGCGGCGCGTGGAAGGCGGATACCTGCTCAAAACACCAGCGTCCCTGGCACTCACCCACGCCGTGACAGGCCTCGGCCTGGTCGTCCTGTCACCGGCGGTCCTGTGGTTCTTGGTCTACACACGTGTCGTGGGACCGTTCGCGCGCGTCGCATTCGTCCCGCCATTGCTCACGCTGTTCCTCAAGTCCGCGGGCGCGGTGGTACGGCCGTTCCTGTTCCGGCCGTTCCTGCCGGAGGTCTTCGTGTCCCCCGCCCTCCTGAGCGTGCGGTGCAACAGTGCGCACCAGTGGACCGCGGAATGGGACGAGCGCACGGAGATCACGGACTCCCGGGGCCTTTCCTGCGTGCACATGGACAACCGCGTCCACAGCGGGTGGCTGATCGGCATGCACGGAGCCCCCTGCGGCCACAGCTACCTGCAGCGGACCGTGTCCCTGCTCGCCCGCCATCCCATCGAGCGCAGGGCGCTGGGAACCGCCGAAGGCGCCGCCGTGCTCGCGAAGATCCTCTGATCCGGGAGGTGGCGGCGGTGTTCTCCAACGACTGGACCTCGAGCTGCCTGTACCAGGGGTCGCTGCTGCTGCTCGCGTTCGCCTTCCCCTTCTTCCTGTCCGACGGGGCCGGACCAGCAGCGCGCTACGACACGTGCTACCGCGTGGGAGTCACGGTGTGGGCGCTCACCGCGTTCGCCTGCAACCATGTGACCCGCCGCATGAACGTGCACCCCGAACGCTACTGGCGGTGGGGCGCGGACGGTTTCCACATGAGTTCGCCGTGGGCACTGGTGGTGGCCGACTGGGGAGCGACCCTGCTGCTGACCGCCTTGGGCGCGGCCGCCTTCCTCCCGCCCGCCTGGGCTCCGGGAACGGGGATCCACATCACCGTGTTCGGCGCCTGCGCCGTGCCATCCGGCATCGGCGGGCTCGTGTTCCGTTTGTCGCAGTCCCACCTCAGGCCGCGCGTCCTCGTCAACGACACGCGGATCACCATCCTGCCCGCGCGCGGGGACGCGTGGACAGCGAGGTGGTCGGACCTGCCGACCGTGGCCCCCGGGGACAGGAGAGCGGCCGCAGCGCTCGAGGAGGCGCTCGAGGCCCAGGTCATGCCCGACCACTTCGACAGGCCGACTTCCCGCGACGCCGTCATCGCCCTCATCATCCAGGTGGCCCGGCACCCCGGGGAGCGCGGGCGCCTCGCCAGCCCGGAGGGGATCGGGGCGCTCAAGGAGTGGACCGGTCGGATCTGAGCGCCGGGGTCTTCCCACATGCGCGGCCTCCGGCGTAGCCTGGGAGCGCACCTGGTACTCCAACACAGCGGGGAGGCGCCGTGAGCAGTGGGTTCCACATCGACATCGACGAACTCGAGTCGCTGAAGTGCCGCGTCGAGGCGATTGCCTCGGCCCAGCGCGCCATCGTGCGGCCCGCGCAGCCCGGCGCCGAGGTCTTCGGATGCGACGGCATCGACGACGCTATAGGCGTGCTGCTGGACGGCGGCCGCCAGCGCCACCAGGACGGTGCCCTCTGGGCGGATCACACCGCGGAGGTCGAAGTCGATGGAACCCGTAAGACGATCACTATCGAGGCGGCACACGCGTACACGGTGATCGCAGCGGATGATGGAGGAATCACAATCTCCAACCCATGGGGGCACAACAACGAGGCCGACGGCTCAGGAAACACCTCGAACAACGAACCGCAAGTCGGCGGCACGTTCCGGATGTCATGGGACGATTACAGACGCTGCTTCATGTCGTACACGTATGGGCGGATCCCATGATCCCGAGGAAGCTAATCGGGTACGGCGCGGGCGCCGCCTGCGTGTCGCTCTTCCTGCTCAACGACTTCCTGTGCACCCACTTGCGCCTGGACTCCCCGCCACCGGGGGCGCAGTCGTGCCCAAGCGGCATCCACATCAGAAAAGTGGGGCATAGCTCTCATGACCCATTTGGAAACATTCCCATTGGGAGTGATTCCAACGGGAACTACGCGTGGCTGAATGTCGCCGATATGGAAATCGTATTCGGCCACCAGCGCGCTTATGCTAGAGCGGATTTTCGAGGAAACGGAGGACACCAGGAGAGCCCAGCGAAGTTGCTGAACATCGGTGACACCTACACCGCACCCGATATCGGCGCATTCACATTGGAGCAGGTTGAACCTGCGGGCTTCGTCTTCGGCCCGGCCACCTCGCGAGCAACATTCTGCTTCTCCCCCGACTCTGCTTTCACCGTCGACCCGCCCATCCTCTGGCGCAACAAACTGATCCCCGACGTTGAAGAACCGCCCCACCTGTGGGGAGGCCAGGACGACACACCCCCGTACTACGACGCCCCGGACCCCAGCCCGGGCGCCACCACGCCGCAGTCCGGCGCCACCCCCCAGTCCGACACAGCACCACCAAGCGCGCCTGAGCAAGGCGCCACCAATACCAATCCCACGGCTGACACCAATCCGCCCGAACCCACCGGCGGGGAGCAGATACCATGAACACCAGGAGACTCCTCGGACGGGGAACGTGCGCCGCCTGCGTGTCGCTCTTCCTGCTCAACGACTTCCTGTGCACCCACTTGCGCCTGGACTCCCCGCCGCCGGGGGCGCAGTCGTGCCCAAGCGGCATCCACATCACACGGGTGGATACACGTGCAGGCGAATCACGAATCGGCCGAACGAACGGCGGCGACGATGTCCGGCTCGAGGTCGATAGCGTCGCAATCCAATTCGGACAACAATCATCCACCCTTGTCGTAGGTGTAAGCGGGACTACCGCACAGCCCAAGACAGTCCATCATTTCACGAACGCCCACGAGAGCGCTGCGGCCCCTGGAGTCGGCACGTTCTCATTGGAGTACGTGCGGCCCGTCGGCGTGGTCTTCGGCCCCAAAGATCCCTGGGCGGTCTTCTGCTTCACCCCAGAACCCGGGTTCACGGTGGATCCCCCCATCCTCTGGCGCAACAAACTGATCCCCGACGTTGAGGAACCGCCCCACCTGTGGGGCGGCCAGGACGACGCGCCCTACAACGACCCGGACCCCGCCTCGGGCGCCACTGCCCCGCCAGCCCCCCGGAACGGCGCACCACCCACCACCCCCCAGTCCGACGCCACGCCCCAATCCGCCGCAATGCCGAGCGCGCCCGCGGCCGACACGGCGGAGGACACCGGAACAACGACCACCGGAGGGCGCTGAGGGACTATGGACATTCGCCGCACCCGTGCGCAAGGGCTCGTAGTCGCCGCGAGAACCACGGCCCTCGTGCTCATCGCCGCCATCGCCGCATCGGTGTCGGGCGGGACCCTATCCTATTTCACCCTGTACATCGGAGCTGTACTCCCCATCCCCGTTATGACGGGATTCCAGGCGCATCCGCCGACCTGGCTGCGCGCGCGCCACTTGTGGCCCCCTGCCCGGCCCCCATTCGCCCAAGCCCTCGCCGCCCAGTTGTGCGTCCTCGCGTGGTGGATGGGCGGCTACACGATAACCGCCCTCGCGATCCACCTCACCCGAGGGGTATCACGGGTGACCGTCACGCCCTACGTCATCCAGCTCGCCGTCATCAACGCGATCGGAGGCGCGGCGTGGGCGCTCCTCCTCGCGTGGATCGATGCCCACCGCCCCGCAGACCGCGACCCCGGGGACGGGCAGGAAGATACGCGAGCCGCCGACCGGTCCGGGCCCCTCGACGACCCCGGCATCAGCCCCGTCGACCCGTTTCCCCGGAAGGAGGGGCCCGCGCCTCGAACCCGCTTCCACCAGGACCCCTCTTCCGGTGGCCGTTCAGGCAAGCCTCACCTACCGTTGGACTAGCGCCAGCGCCCGCCCGCAGTCAGCGGAGGACGAGGACAGAAACGAGGCCACGTGACCCGCCCCCAGGCTCCATCTGAGAACCCCCGGCTGCCAGCCGGGCGGCTCGCTTTCCTGCTGTTCGCGGGGATCTGCCTGCTCGCGGGCCTCGACGCCGCCCTGGTCCGCCTGGCCGCCACCGCCCCCGTCCCCTCCACCGACCTGGGTGCCGTCCACGGCCTGCTCATGGTGTACGGCTTCCTGGGGACCGCGATCTGCCTGGAGCGCGCAGTCGCAGTGGGCACGGGCTCGGACCGCCCCACGAAGTGGGCCTACCTGGCGCCCCTCGCCACGGGCGCGGGAGGCGCCTGCGCCGTCGTCCTCGCCCTGAACGCGGGCCTGCGCGAGGCGATGGCCGCCCTGCCCATCCCCCGCCTCCTGGCCGCCCGCCTCGCCGGGTTCCAGAGCGCCCGCATGGCGCCCGGGCTCCTCATCACCACCGGAATGGTCCTGCTGGTCTGCGTCTACGCGCACGTGTGGCGCCGCCGCCAGGCCTCCTACGCGGTGCTCGTCCAGATGCTCGGGGCGCTCATCGGCCTCGGCGGCGCCCTGGCGTGGTGGCGCGGCCTCGAAGTGGCCGCCATCATCCCCTGGTGGCTGATGTTCCTGGTCGTCACCATCATCGGGGAGCGCTTGGAGCTGGCGCGCCTGAACTTCCTGGCGGGCTCCACCGAGCGGCGGATCACCGCGGAGGCCTGCGCTGTCCTGCTCGCCCTGCCGCTCACCCTCTTCGCCCCCGGGGCGGGCTACCCGGTGCTCGGCCTCGCCCTGGGCGCCGTGGCCGCCGACGCCGCCTGGCACGACGTGGCGCGCCGCACCATCAGGGTCCCGGGAGTGCCGCGCCTGGCGGCCGCCTCCATGCTGTGCGGCTACGGCTGGGCACTGGTCCCCGCGCTCATGTGGGTGGTCGCCCCTCCGGTCTTCGACGGCTACGGCTACGACGCCGCCGTCCACGCCCTCACCATCGGTTTCGTGGTCTCGATGGTGATCGCCCACGCCCCCGTCATCATCCCCGCCGTCGCGAAGCGGCCGGTCCCCTACCACCCGGCCATGTGGATCCCCTTCGCCCTCCTCCAGGCCTCCCTGGCCGTCCGGCTGCTGGCCGGGGCGCGCGGAGCAGCGGGCGCGTGGCGCTTCGGCGGCGCCCTCGGCGTGGTCGGGATGCTCGTCTTCGTCCTCACCACCCTCACCGTCACCATCCGTGCTGCCAGGAGCGCCACTCGGGCCGCCCGGGCCCCGTCCCCGTCGAACGAGGCGGGGGCTGCCGGAGGGGACCACCACCCTGCCGACGCGCCCTCCGGCACCGCCCGAGCGGCCAGGGACACTGCTGAGGCCGCCAACGGCACCACCGGCACGGCCCCCGCCCCTTCCAGCAGGGAGGACGCATGAGCCCCACCATCGGCCCGACCCCCGGGAGCCCCGCACCCCCGGGCGGGGAGCGCCCGGCCCCCAGGGCCACCAGCGCGCACGCCCCCTCCAGCGCCCCCGCCAAAGGGGGCACCATCCCCATCGGCTCCCCCAACTCCCCCGGCTCCGCTGGTGAGCGCCCGGGGGCGCAGGGCCGCCCCCGCGTGGCCCGCACCGACCGCCTTACCACCGTGTGGCTGTGCCTGGCGGTGCTGGCGGCCGGCGCCACGACCGTCTTCCGCACAGCGCTGCCCCAGCCCCTGTGGACCACCATCCACTTGGTGACCCTGGGCGTCCTCACCAATGGCATCCTCCAATGGTCCTGGTACTTCGCGCGCGCCCTGCTGCGCCTGCCCCCCGGGGACCGCCACTCCGGGCGGGACAACACCCGCAGGATCCTGGCCCTCAACGCGGCCCTGGTCGTCCTGATCGCCTCCATGTGGGCCGAGTGGGCGCCCGGAGCCGTCGTCGGCGCCACGGGGGTCGGGGCAGTGGCCGCCTGGCACGGCCTCGCACTGGTCGTCGCCGCGCGCACACGCCTGGCCTCCCGCTTCGCAGTGGTCCTGCGCTACTACGCGGCCGCCGCCGTCGCCCGAGACGTCTTGGCCTCGGGCGGTGATGTTCTGGTCGAATGCGTCAACCCGCTGCCCATCACCCGCCGTCTGTGGGAGGAGACCGCCTCGGCCCGGGGATACCGGTTCCTCGCCGTCGAGCTCGTCTGCTCGGATACGACCGAGCACCGCCGCCGAGCCCAGCGGCGGAGCAGCGACATCGGCGGCCTGGAGCTGCCGGACTGGCGGGAGATCGAGCACCGCGACTACGTTCCCTGGCCCGAGGCCGACCTCCGCCTGGACACCGCCCGGCTCACCGCCGCCGAGGCCGCCCAGGCCATTATCGATCTTGGCCTCGCGGACTGAGCCAGGTGATGATGGATAGGGGAGTGGGCAGCCCACTCCCAACCGAAACCGACGATGATCTCGCCCGACGTATCCAGGGGGCCGTCGGCGGCGGTGAGCTGCGCGGCGCGACGTCCGGACCGGTTGAGCGGCTAGGAGCTGGAGAGAGCTACGTTGCCTGGCGAATCGGCTCCGGTGACCAGGCACGGGTCCTGCGTGTTCCCCGGCGCTCGCCCCATGAGATACCCCGCTCGATGACGGCCGAGTTCGAGACCCTCAGGCGTGTCCCGTCCGAGCTCGGAACCAGTGCCATCGCTTTGGAGACCGGAGTCGACAACCCGCTCGGCACCCCCTACATGGTGACCACCCACGTTCCCGGCCGGGCTCTGCGCGCCACCGACTGGAACCGGCAGCTCGCGACCGCCCTCGCCCACCAGATCGCCCGCCTGCACGAGGCGCTTGCGGTCCCGGCTACCCCGACCGATGCAGCTGGTGAGGCCAGCCCTGCGCCGTTGGCCGCCCGGGTGCCGGGCGCTGGCGAGCAGGGGGAGGAGATGCTTGCCTGGTGGAGTGATCGCCACCCGGTCACTCTCACCGACCCTCGCGTCACCGCTCTTCTGCCCGCCTGGCGCCATGAGCTCGCCCGACTCGACCCCGCCTTCGAGACCGTCCCCACCCACCCGCTCATCCACGGCGACGTCGTCGTTCCGAACGTCATCCTCGGTCCCGACGGCGTCCCGCGGTTCATCGACTTCGAGTGGTCGGGCCCCGGCGATACTGCCAAGGACTTGGCCCTCATCGGCGGCCGGGTGACCGGCGGGCCCTGGTACCTGCCTATGACGCCCGACGACATCGCCGCCTTCGTCACTGAGTACTCGCGGTACTCGCGCCACCTGTTGCGTTCGCGGCTGGCACTGGATCCCGAGCAGCTGCTGGCCCGTCGAGACGCCTACGAGCTCCTCGACCGCCTGGGCAACCTCCTGTACTGCCTGAGCAGCCCCTGCGAGGCTCGCTATGGGAGATGGGCCGACGAGATCGCCCACAGCCTGGTCACCCGACTCGCAGACTGACATGTCGGGCTAGCCCCACCAAAGCCTCGCCAGGTGACAGGATTGGGCATGATTCCAGGCCTGAGGAGGATATGAGGCATGAACCGATCAACATGGGCCGCGCGCTACCGCCGACTCGGCAGGGACGCCGCCTTCCTCCTCCTGAGCTGGCCACTGAGCCTGCTCGCCTTCTGCCTCGTGCTTCCGCTGACGGTTGCCGGCACCGGTACCGTCATCATCGGGGTCGGTCTCCTCCTCCTAGTCCTGGCACTGAGCATCGCCGGAGGCTTCGCCAACCTGGCCCGCCTCGGCGTGGCGCGCCTGGACGAGCGTGAGCCTAGGCCGGGCGGCTATCTGTCTCCTGTTCCGGAGGCTTCCGCGCGCCGTCGGCTCTTGCGACGCCTGCGCGACCCCCAGCGCTGGGTGGACCTGCTGTGGGTCATCGTCTACTTCCCGGTGTCCCTCATCACCTGGATCCTCACCGTCGTGTGGCTGGCTCTGGCCGTGGGGGGCTTCCTCGCCCCTATCGCCGATGTCATTACCGAATCAATCCTTGGAGACCAACGCCAGGGTCTGTCCGATCTTCTGGGCCTGTATCCGCCCCTGCTCTGGGATGTCGTCATCGATCTCGCCTGCGGCATCATCTTCTCCCTGACCGCCCCCTTCGTCCTACGGGGCCTGGCCGCCATGCAGACGGGATTCATCCGCGGCATGCTCTCCTGGCGCAGTGAGGTCAGCCGCCTGCAAACCTCCCGTGCCGCCGTCCAACGGGCCGAGGCCGACACCCGCCGCCGCCTGGAGCGCGACATCCACGACGGCCCCCAACAGCGCCTCGTACGCCTGCGCATGGACCTGGCCCGGGCCCAGCGCCAGGCCGAGAAGGACCCGGTGGCAGCCTCCGCGATCATCCGGGGCGCCATGGACCAGACCCAGCAGACCCTCGACGAGCTGCGCCAGCTCTCCCGCGGTATCGCTCCACCGGTCCTTGTCGACCGTGGCCTGGCAGCCGCCATCACCGAGGCTGCCACCCGCTCCTCCGTCCCTATCACCGTGAGCACTGAGCTTCCAGACCTGCCCGATCACGTCTCCCAGGCCGCCTACTTCGTGGTCAGCGAGTCCCTGGCCAACCTCAACAAGCACTCCGGGGCCACGGCCGCCGGCGTCGAGGCCCGCGTCGTCGACGGCGCGCTGCAGGTGAGGATCAGCGACAACGGCATCGGCGGAGCCTCGACCGCCAAGGGCCACGGCCTGGCCGGTCTGGTGGAGCGCCTGAACGGTGTCGACGGTAGGCTCACGATCACGTCCCCGACCGGCGGGCCGACCACAGTGGAGGCGATGATCCCGTGCGCGTTCTGATCGCTGATGACTCCGTCCTTCTGCGCGAGGGACTGGCCCTCATCCTAGCCGACGGCGGACACGAGGTCGTCGGGGGAGTGGGGGACGGTGAGACCCTCGTGAGCGAGGCCCTGCGGCTGCGGCCCGACGTCGTCGTCGCCGACATCCGCATGCCGCCCTCCCACACCGACGAGGGCCTGCGCGCCACCACCCGTATCCGCGCCCAGTGGCCGGGTGCGCCCATCCTGCTGCTGAGCCAGTACGTCGTCGCCGGTTACCTGCCCGACCTCCTGGCTGACGGCGGCGGGGCCCTGGGCTACCTCCTCAAGGACCGGGTAGGTGACATCGACGCCTTTCTCGGCGCGGTCGAGCGGGTGGCGCGCGGTGAGCTCGTCCTGGACCCCGACGTCGTCTCCCAGGTCCTCCAGCGAGGCCGGCGCGACGACCCGCTCACCGAGCTCACGCCCCGCGAGCGGGAGGTCCTGGCCCTCATGGCCGAGGGGCGCACCAATGCCGGCATCGCCGAGATCATGGTGGTCACCGAGGGCGCCGTGGAGAAGCACACCCAGCGGATCTTCGCCAAGCTCGGGCTCCTGCCCGACGCCGCCGTCCACCGCCGCGTCAAGGCCGTCCTGGCGCTGCTGTCGGCCTAGAGCGGAGCCGGCGGCGGCCCTAGCGGTAGTTGACGAACTGGAGAGCGGCGTCGACGTCGAGGTTCTTCAGCAGGGCGATGACGCTCTGGAGGTCGTCGCGGGACTTGGAGGTCACGCGCACCTCATCGCCCTGGATCGTGGCCTTGACGCTCTTGGGCCCCTCGTCGCGGATCGCCTTGGTGATCCTCTTGGCCACCTCCTGGGTGAGTCCCTCGCGCAGGGGACAGACCAGGCGGTAGATCTTGCCTGAGGTGCGCGGCTCCTTGTCTCCCAGGTCCAGAGCCTTGAGGGAGACGCCGCGGCGGAAGAGCTTGGACTCCAGGACGTCCAGGATCGCCAGGACCCGTTCGGCCGTGTTGGCCTCCAGGGTGATGGTGTCGCCGGACAGGCTCACGGAGGCGTCGACGCCGCGGAAGTCGTAGCGCTGGGAGATCTCCTTGGCGCACTGGTTGACGGCGTTGTCCACCTCCTGGCGGTCGAGGCGGGAGACGACGTCGAAGGAGGAGTCGTTGGCCATGTCGGCAGTCCTTTCCGGGGCCGGGACTTCAGTCGACCCGAGTCTAGGCGGGTTGTTCTGTGAGGAGGGTCCTACAGGGGCGATTGGCGCTTCGCGCCGCTGCCTTGCTATTCTTCCACGGCGCCAAGCGATGACCGAGAGGTCGGAGCATGGAGTCAAGGCGGGTTGCCCGAGCGGCCAATGGGAGCTGACTGTAAATCAGCCGCGTAATGCTACGGGGGTTCGAATCCCTCACCCGCCACGCTGATCACTCGTTGATCACAGCTCACCCTCGCGGTGAGAACCGCAGTGAGCGAAGCCACGGCGGACCGAATTGCCAGAGAGGCTCGGATCTGCCTACGATTCCGCTCGTTGCCCCGATAGCTCAGTCGGCAGAGCGTCTCCATGGTAAGGAGAA
>ERZ773042.1508-NODE-1508-length-13634-cov-12.739156_pt1 | contig 13634 bp, 9 predicted proteins | sample MGYA00511664_ERZ773042 | MGnify/ENA primary metagenome ERZ773042 (study PRJEB29015, sample SAMEA2737984) | human oral metagenome | biome: human oral; feature: human-associated habitat; material: dental | place: China | collected 2036 ... | reverse complement strand
AGGCCGAGCAGCGCACAAAGGCGGACATCTCCAACACGGAGGCCCGTTTGACCCAGATAGGCGTGAAGGCGAACAAGCTCAAGGTGGACGCCGCCAAGGCAGAAGCCGCGTCGATTGCCGCTCGGCAGCGGCTTTCGACGTCGATTGGGGAGGCGATGGGCGCCCAGGACGCCGTAGACTCCGCGGACAAGCAGGTTGACGCCGCGCGCAGGCAGCTGTCGGGAATCTCGACGTCGATCTACAAGCACGGCGCCCGGGCGGTGGCAGGAGGGCGTCTCAGCCTGAGCGCCGCAGACTACCGCCAGGCGCGGGAGAAGGCCCGCGCCTACAGACTTCTCGCGAACAAGACGAACCGGGACCTCCAACGTTTCAAGAGCGTCCGGTTTGAGGCTGCGACGTTGCAGAAGAAGGCCGACGACAAGGCGGCGGCTGAGAAGGATGTGGCGCGCAAGGCCGATGAGGCGTCGGCTGAGGCTTCGCGTGTGGCTTCCAATGCGGAAACCGAGATCCGAACCATTTCGGCGGAGCGCGATCGTTTGATCTCGAAGTTGGCCGCTCAAAAGGGGACGACGGCGGAGTTGGTGCGCAGGCAGCAGGACGAAAAGGAGGCTGCGGCCAAGGCTGAGGCCGAGCAGGAGTCGCAGCGGGTCGTCCAGACCGCGAACGAGCGGGCGTTGCGGGCGGCCTCCCAGGAGGCGGCCCAGCAGACTTCGCCCCAGCAGGCCGACGGGCAGCAGGCCGGCCCGCAACAGGCCGAATCCTCAAGCGCGGCCCAAGCCGCCCCCGCGGCGGAAGGCGGCGAAAAGCCGACTGCCGCCGATCCTTCTGCCTCCCAGGCTGCGGGCTCGCAAGCGGCTTCTCAGCCGACGCCCGCGCAGGAAAAGGCTCCCGCCCCAGAAAAGCCTTCGGGGCAGGAGCAAGCGCCGGCCGCACCCGCCGCGCGAGAAAAGGCGCGCCAGGCCGAGGCGCGAGAGCAGAGCCAAGCCTCGAAGCGCGCCGAGGCGGAAAGGCAGCGGCAGGCCCAAGCCGCAGCGCAAAGGCGGGCCCAAGCCGCCGCGGCGCAACGTCAGGCGCAGCAGGCGGCCGCGGAAAAGCAGGCCGCTCAACAGCGGGCGGCGGAACAGCAGCGAGCTGCAGCTGCCCAGCGCCGCGCTCAGGCAGCGGCCGCGCAGCGCCAAGCCCAGCAGGCCGCGGCTCAGAAGGCTGCGGAGCAAAGGGCGGCAGCCCAAGCTGCGGCTCAGAAGCAGGCCCAAGAGCGGGCCGCCGCTGAGGCCGCTCGGCAAAAGCAGGCCCAGGCGGGCGGCGGGTCTTCCTCCGCCGTCGGCGCGCAGATCGTCGCCTACGCGCGCCAATTCGCCGGAGTCAGATACGTGTGGGGCGGAACGAATCCCTCAAGCGGATGGGACTGCGTCGGCTTTACGCATTACGTGTACGCCCACTTCGGGCGTGAGACTCCGCGGCGGACGGGCAGCTACCTCGGCCAATTCTGGAAGGGCTACAAGGCGGTTCCCGCCTCGCAGCGCCAGCCTGGCGACCTCATGTGGTGGCCGGGGCACACCGGAATCTACACGGGCAACAACATGCACATCGCCGCCTGGAATCCCTCGATGGGAACCCAGGAGCGCAAGGTGTGGGGGAGCCCGGTCTACCTGCGCATCGTCGGCTGACGGGCGAACAGCCGGCGCAAATCAACGGTCGGCCGCGAACGTCCGATCCCGTTGCCGTTTGGGAAAAGATCGGCCGCCGGCCGCGCGTATGGGCATAGTTGGCGCGCGGTCGGCGGGCGTGTGGCGGCAGAGGCCTGGGAGTCTCGTCGCGCACGGGATGTCCAGAGGACCACGACTTTTGACGTCCCGTGGCCCTCTGACTCTCAAAACAGGTTGCCGCATATGTGCGTCTCTCATACATACGTGTTAGCCTGTATGTATGAGACGTTCTGCTGAAGACGCGAAACGAACGCGTCTGTCGCTGTGCAAGGCGGCGCTGATGGTTTTCGAAGAAAAGGGGTGGCGGGGGGCGACGTTCGAGGCGATTTCCGAGCGGGCGGGGGTGACGCGCGGCGCGTTGCACCACCATTTCGGCGACAAGCGCGCGTTGCTGCACGAAGCGCTCTCGTGGGGGTGGTCCGAATACGGCGAACGGCTTTTCGCGGAGTCGGACGGCGACGTCGAGGCGGCGTCGTGGTTGTCCGGCCTGTTCACCGCGTACGTACGGCTGCTCTCTGAAAACCTTATGTTCAGAGCTCTGGCCTACACGACCGTGTTCGTCGCGCCGCAAGGATTCGGACGCGTTCCCGCGAAGGCCTCGAATCCGGGCGAGAAGGCCCCCGGGGCAGGCGGGGAAGACGCCGACTCGGCCGAGGAAAACTTTGCGTTAGGCGAGAAGACCCCCGAATGGGGCGAGAAAGCCTCTGGATGGGCTGAGAAAAGCTCGGGGTTGGACCGTTGGCACGCGCGAATCGCCGAATTGCTCGCCTCCGCCTCGCTCCCCGCGGGCGCGTTGCCGCCCGATCAGATCGCGAGCCTGACGCTCGTGTTGCTGCAAGGGTTCACCGTTACGGCGGTGACCCGGCCACAAGACCTTCCGCAGCCCCAAGGCCTCGACGCAGCGGTCGCTGCTCTGGTGAGGGGGTTGCTCTCCTAGAAAGACTTTGATTCTCATGACTGTTCCACACGATCCCCCGACCGGGGGAACCACGCCGGCGCGAGCGCTCGTCGTGTCGTCGACCGCCCTGTTCACGGACATGCTCGTGCATGGTTTGGCCGTTCCGGTTTTGCCGCGCCTTCCCGCAGTAGTCGGGGCGGGGTCTGCTGCCACGGGAGTGTTGTTCGCCTCCTACGCCGCGGCGATGATCGTCGCCACCTTGTTCGCCGGCCGCGTCGTCGACCGGCACGGCCCTCGGACTCCGCTGCTGATCGGTCTGGGCGGCCTGGCCGCCGCGACGCTGCTTTTCGCAACCGGCGGCCCCTACTGGCTGCTGATGGTCGCCCGCCTTGCACAGGGCATCGCGGGCGGCATGTCCTGGGTGGCCGCACTCTGCCTCATCGCTGCGACCACGCCGATGGAAAAGCGCGGCCAGTCAATGGGCGTCGCGCTGTCGACGATCACCCTCGGCGTGCTCGTCGGCCCGCCGCTGGCAGGGCTCCTCGTTGAGCATTTCGGCACCGCGTCCCCCTTTTTGTTCGCCGCCGCCGTGGCCGTCGTCGACGGCGCCATGCGGATCATACTGGTGAAAGGATCGCCCCGGGTCACCGACGACGTCGCAGGCCCCCTCGCCGTGCTGAGGGTGCCGGGGTCCTTCTCGATCGTGCTCGCCGTCGTCGTCGGCGCTGCCGTGCTCTCCGGGGTCGAGCCGGTGCTGCCGGTGCACCTGAAAGCCAGTTCGCTGACCGTCGGGCTGCTCTTCGGGCTTGCGGTGCTCGCCTCGATCACAGCCAATCCGATCGTTGGGCGCTTCGTCGCAGCGGTTTCGCCTCGGCTCTTCGTCGGAAGCGGCGTGGTCGCCGCCGCGACGGCGCTCGTGGTGATCGGCGTGGCCGACGAAATGTGGCAGACAAGCGCCGGCATGGTTCTCCTCGGCGCGTCCTCCGCGCTGCTCCTGACGCCCTCGACCACGCTCATGAGCCAGCAGGGGAGCCGTTCCGTCCCGCCAACGCTGGGCGGGTCCTTCGCCCTCTACAATCTCGCCTACGCCGGCGGGCTGGCGGGCGGTCCGCTCCTGACCGGATTCGCCGTCCAACGTGCAGAGTTCGCCGCGGCGATGGGCGTCGCCGCCACGGTGCTCGCAGGCCTCGGGATCGTCGCCGTCGCGCGGCTCCCGCGATCGCTTCGGGAGCCGGCGGATTTGGCCTAGCCGCGCGCCTCGCGCTTCCCCTCGGCGGCATGCCGCGCCTCAGCGGCGGTCGGCATGCCGCCGCCTCGCCAAGTCTCAGCAGTGGTCGTAGTAGTGCTCGTCGAGGGCGCGCTGGAAGGACGCTTTGATCTCCGCCTCGGCCTCTTCGCGGCCGACCCAATGCGCGCCCTCGACCGACTTTCCGGGTTCGAGGTCCTTGTACACCTCGAAGAAATGCTGAATTTCCAGGCGGTGGAACTCGGAGACGTCGTCGATCTCCGTGCGCCAGGAGGCGCGCTGGTCGCCCGCGGGAACGCACAGGACCTTGTCGTCTCCGCCCTTCTCGTCGCGCATTCGGAACATGCCCAGCGCGCGGCAGCGTATGACGCACCCCGGAAAAGTCGGCTCGTCAAGGAGCACGAGGGCGTCGAGGGGGTCTCCGTCCTCGCCGAGGGTGTCGTCGATGAATCCGTAGTCGTCCGGGTAGCGCGTCGAGGTGAAAAGCATGCGATCGAGGCGAATGCGGCCGGTGTGGTGGTCGAGTTCGTACTTGTTGCGGTTGCCCTTGGGGATCTCGATGGTGACATCGAATTCCATCATGTGCGCACTCCTTCGTCGGTCGCCCGGCGTGCGATGGCCGCCGGACCATGCGAAACTTGCATAGTGAAACGGATGACGGTCCTCGCGACGGCTCTGGCTGTGGCCCTCGGCGGCTACGTCGTTGCCGATGCATACGATGTTACCCCGGGCTTTCTCACCACGCGGCCCACAGAGAGCGAAGCGCTTCCCTATCCCAGCGTTTCCTCCGCTTCCGGCCCTGAGGCGCTCCCGACGTGGAAGGAGGACGCCAAGGTCGACAACGCGGCGGTCACGTCTGCGCTGGGCTCGCTCGCCGCCTCTCCCGAAGCGCACGGACACGTCTCCGTCGTGGTGGCCGACGCCGCCAGCGGCAAGACGATCGCCCAGCTGGAGCCCGACACGCCCCGGGCGCCGGCGTCGAACATGAAAATCGTGACGGCGGCCGTCGCCCTGCGGGTTCTGGGGCCCGAGACGACGCTGAAGACGACGGCGAAGATCGAGGGCAAGACGCTCTATCTCGTCGGCGGAGGCGACGCGCTCCTCGGGGCCGGGGGCCCGAATCCCGCGTCAGTCAACGGAAGGGCGGGAATCGGCGAGCTCGCCGACAAGGCCGCCGACGCCGCCCGCAAAGCCGGAGTCACCGAGGTGGCCGTCGATTCCTCGCTCTTTTCGGGGCCCCAGCGCAATCCCAGCGTCACGGGCGGCAACGCATCCTTCGTCATGGAGCTGCGCCCCCTGGCCGTCAACCAATCGCGCAACTCCGGCAAGGCCTACACCGCGAACCCCGACATCCAGGCGGGGCAGGCCTTCGCCAAGGAGCTGGCCGCCCGCGGGGTTCCCGTTTCAGGCTCCGTCCGCCGCAGCCAGGCCCCGAAGCAGGCGCGGGAAGCGGCTTCCGTGGAGTCCGCCCCCGTCCGCGACCTCGTCGACTTCATGCTCAAGCATTCGGACAACACGACGGCGGAGATCCTGGGCCACCTCATCGCGGTCAAATCAGGCGAGCCGGCGAGCTTCGAGGGCGCCGGCCGAGCCACGCTCGCCGATCTGAAGAAGATCGGGGTGAAGGCCTCCGGCGTCGTCATCGACGACAACTCGGGGCTTTCGCCGAAAAACCGGCTGAGCGCCTCCCTGCTGAACGAAATCGTGGGGAAGGTCGCCTCGTGCTACGGCTGCGCCCTCGAATCGATCGCGTCGGGCTTCCCGGTTTCCGCGCTCGACGGCACGCTGGACGACAGGATGCACGGCAGCGCGGCGGCCGGCAAAGTGCGCGCGAAGACCGGAACGCTGTCCAACGCCGCCTCGCTTTCCGGTTTCCTCGAAACGAAGAACGGCAGGCTGCTGACGTTCTCGATTCTGATTGACGGGATCCCCGACGGTTCGTTCACGTCCGCCAGGCATGCGATCGACGGCTTCGTCGTGTCCCTGGCGGGGGTCTGAGGCTGCTTTAGCATGTCAGAAAGCGGATGCGGCGAACAGGCCGTTGACCCTTTCAACCGCGAACTTGAACCACGTTTCAAGGCAGCTGACTGACTGTGTCGAAAGGAAAGGGTGAAAAGACTGGCTGTTAAGGGAACGCCTCCCCGTCGATCAAGGTGACAGTGACGGGGGGTTGCCTCTAAAGTGAAGAGCACATTGTTAGTTTGCCGATGCGGTAACGGCGGAAAGGTTACCTATGACCGATTATGATTATGCTAAGTTTGCAGAGCTTGTTGGAAATCTCAAACGCGCTGCTATCGATGCATATATGTACAGTTTCGAAGGTTATTCGATCGTCAACGGTAGGTACGAGAAAACAAATTCCGACGGCACTTTTTATGTTTCTTTGCCCGGTGAAGACGGGGAAGGCGGCGGCGATAGCACTAGCAACCGTCCGTGGGGAGGGATGCTCGAGGACTGGAATGACCACAGGGACGATAAGTACTATGCCGGTAAATTCAGCGAGGTCAAGAATGCTGTAGATAAGATCGTCGGCCCCTGGGCGGGCCTTCCAGATCCGAACAACATAGCGAATGCGCTCAGAGCCTATCGGAGTGACGTCATAGTCAACCTGTCTGCGGATATAGGGGACACGAAGCTTCCCGATCCTGGAACGAAAGTGCCGGGAATTGACGCTAAAGGTGAAGACGAGCAATCGCCGGAAGGCATTCTTCCCGGCCCAATTGGGAGCTACATCAAGGGATTGTCGGTTAACGACAGCGACCTCAAAGGCAGCGCTATGAGTGTCTTCAAGAAAATGTACTTCACTAAACTTCCTGACGTGGTAAAGAACTTGTGCTTCCTTTCCAATCTGCATGCAGCATCGCTGCTCGCAGAACAGAGGGCCTTTCTTGGAGCAAGAGCTCAAGTCATCAAGATGATTACCGAAGCCACTGCGGCGTTCAAAGAAGTCGCTAAGGGGCAGACCGGTTCGTGCGAGATGGACTCCAAGTTTTTAGACTGGGCGATATCCGCCTTGTCGCTTCCGGCTTCCGGGGGAATAGATTTAGCGATTTCGGTTACACAGCTCATTCTCACGGCGACGAAAGATCTTCAGGAGATGCAGAGTGAAGCTAAGGCCGAAGCCAATACTTATAGCAGTTTAATGAGTCAGCTCCACAACAACTTTTCGGCTTTCGCCGAAAGATTCGAAATGATGGAGCGGGGCGTTCATGCAACTCTCATGTCGTACTCGAATCAACTAGTCAAAGCCGATCAGGGAAGAGACTTTGACAGTGCTGTTTTTCGCCTTGTTAGGGGCGGCGCGAATTCAAGCGTTACCGATGCAGACGACAAAGACCAAGTGACTTTGATCAAAGAAGACGCTGTCTCTGATGTTTCGTATTATTTGCTTAAAGTCACTTATCTTCTAAATCAATCGGCCGAGAAACTGGACGGTGTGTCAATGTCTGCGGTGGTGGAAAGGCCTGGATCGATAGGAATGTCACAGTACGGCCCCCATTTAGGATTTGATGATCTGAAGCAAAGGCTGTGCGAGCTGCTTCGCGATCTGAATTGGCAAGTCGAGGAAGGAATAGTCAATCTTCGTCTGGCACAGGCTGATTTTGAGCAACAGGACGCAAAGGCTCAGACCGATCTTGACGATCTGAACAAAACGATTGAGGAAGGAAGCGGCATGAATCCCTTTGACGATGAAGCGCAGCAGCAGACAAAACAACATGATTCAAGGTTTGACGAGCAACTTCACCCTCAAGATGAGTGAAAACGGCAATTGACGATTGAGCGGCGATGCCAGTGACATCCCAGCAGAGATTCCTGTGCGTTTCTCAAGCTGTCAGAGGGAGCTGGGCGAAACTGAAGGGGCCGCCGTCTAGAAAGCGGCGGAACGCTGCGCTGGCGGCGAAAAAGGCGGGGTCGGCGATGGCGCCTGCCCGATCGCGGGGATACGGTTGTCTCCATGGCGACGATCAACCCTGAAATGTCACGCTCCGTAGCCCGCTGGCTTTCCGGCGCGGGTCCGTCCGTGTCGGCGACCCAGGCGCGCGCGGTCGTGGACCAGCTGCACTCGCAGGCTCGCCGCGCTCCTGAGATCGTCGCCGACGTCACCGGCCTTTCCGAGGCGGCGGCCGTTGCGCAGGAGATCCCGGTATTCGTCGTCGACAGAGCCGGGTGGGCGAAGGCCGCCGCCGACTCCGCCGGCGGCCTCCTCGGGCCCGCGCTCGCGGCAGGGACCGGAAAGCTTGCGGATTTCTTCGGGTCCGCCGAGTTGGCGCTCGGGGCCAGCGTGCTCGCAGCAAGAGTGCTGGGCCAGTATGACCCTTTGGCGAAGCGCCTTCTGCTCGTCGCCCCGAACGCGGCGGCCTTCGCCGCGAAATACTCGCTCGACCGGCGCGACCTTTCCCTCTGGATTTCGGTTCACGAGCTGACCCACGCCGCGCAGTTCGCGGCGGCGCCGTGGATCGTCGACTATCTCGTCTCCCGCCTCCGCTCGCTGCTCGAGCAGGACGACGTCGATCTCGAAAGCGGGTCGGCCGCCGAGGCAATGTCCATGATGAGCCTGCTCGAAGGCCACGCGGAGCACGTCATGAACGCCGTTCCCCTCTCGCTCATGCCGTCCAAGCGGCGGCTCGTCTCCTCGATGGAGCGGCGCCGGGCGGCCAAGAATCCGCTGAAGTCCGTTCTTTCGAAGGCGTTCGGCCTCGATCTCAAGGCGGCCCAATATCGCAGGGGCTCCGCCTTCGTCGGCGCGGTCGTCGACGCCGTCGGGCACGCCGGGTTCAACAAGGTGTGGGAGAATCCGCTCCACGCTCCCACGCCTGAGGAAATCGACGCGCCCAGCGCGTGGATTCAGCGCGTCGGGGTCTGATGGGAGGACCGCATCCCGCTCTCGCCCGCACGCGGCGCGCCGTGGAGGAAGCGTTCGACGCCGCCGGCGTGGGCGCCGGATCGAGCGTGCTGCTGGCCGTCTCCGGGGGCTCCGACTCGATGGCCCTCGCCCAGGCGGCGGTTTTCGTGTGCCGGCGCGAGGGGATCGTCGCCTCGAGTCTCACCGTGGACCACGGGTGGCGCGAGGGCTCAGCCGACGAGGCCGCAAGCGTCTGCAGCGCGCTCGAAGCCATGGGCTTTGAGTCCGCCGGTGTGGCGCGGGTTGAATCGAAAGGCGACGGCGGCGTCGAGTCGGCCGCCCGCGCGGCCAGGTACGCCGCCTTGGCCGAAGCGGCCAGGTCGATGCCCGGCCGGGCCGCGGTCGTATGCGGGCACACCGCCGACGACCAGGCCGAAACCGTCCTGATGGGCTTGGGCCGCGGTTCCGGGCCCCGCTCAATCGCGGGCATGCCCGCTGTCGGCGCGTGCCCCGGGGCCCCCGACGTCCCGCTCGTCAGACCTTTTCTGGGGCTTCGCCGCGCCGAACTTCGCCGGGCGCTGGCGTCGGAGGGCGTCGAATGGGTCGAGGACCCCACCAACGACGTCGATTCGCCGGTGCGCGCCGCCGACGGATCCCTTTTGCGCCGGGCCGCCGTCAGGCATCGCTGCATGCCGGCGCTCGAGGACTCTCTCGGCCCCGGCGTGGTGGAGGCGCTCGCGAGAACGGCCGCGATGATCCGAGAGGACCTCAGCGCGCTCGACGGGTTCGCCGAAGAGATCGACGCGAAGCTCGGCGCCGAGCCGTCCGTGCGGGAATTGGGCGGATTGCCCTCGGCTCTTCGCACCAGAATCCTTCGCCGTCGCGCCATCGACGGAGGGGCCAGGCCCGGAGAGCTCACCTCGTGGCACATCGCCACCCTCGATTCCCTGGTTTCGCGGCGGCGCGGAGGGTCGAGCCTCGACCTTCCAGGAATGAGGGTGACAATCGACGAAGGTCGGATAACATTCGATGGGGCAGTTCCAACGAATCGGGAGGAGAACCGTGGAAGCAGCTGACATGGGCGGGGACCTTGAGAAGATCCTGCTGACCGCAGAGCAGATAGACGCACGTCTTGCGCAGCTCGCTGCGCAAATCGACGAGGAGTATCGAGGCAGAGACCTCCTGCTCGTCGGAGTGCTGCGCGGGGCCGTCATGACGATGGCCGACCTTTCGCGGAAGATCCGCATTCCGCTGGAAATGGACTGGATGGCCGTCTCCTCCTACGGTTCGGGGACGAAGTCGTCCGGCGTCGTCCGCATTCTCAAGGACCTCGACACCGATATTCAGGGACGCAACGTGCTCATCGTCGAAGACGTCATCGACTCGGGGCTCACCCTTTCCTGGCTGAGATCCAACTTGCTCTCCAGAGGCCCCGAATCGGTGCGCATAGCGACCACTCTGCGCAAGCCCGAGGCTGCCAAGGTCGCGATCGACGTGGACTACGTCGGTTTTGACATTCCGAACGAGTTCGTTGTGGGATATGGACTCGACTATGCCGAGCGATACCGCCACCTCCCCTTCGTGGGAACGCTCGCGCCGCACGTTTATGGAGGCTAATGTGACCGAAGAAGAACGCAACGAAGGCGTGCCCGCACCCGCGCCTTCGCCCCGAAGCCGAAGGGCAGCCGTGCAGAAGATGCAGATCGAAGCCGAATCCGCGGAAGAGCGGGCGGACGAATCGAACGGCGACGAGCCCGGCCGCGCCGAGCAATCGACCGGCGGAAGCGGGAGAACCGACGCGGACGCGCCGCGACGGCGCAGCTCGGGGGCCTCGCGCCCTGAGAGAGGGAGCGCCGACGGCGTCAAAAACGGCCAAAAGGAAACGCCCAAAGACGCAAAGGATCGCAAGAAGCGGTCCATGCGTCGAATGTTCACCGCATTCTTCTTCGTCGGCGTCGTCGCTTCGGGCCTGTGGCTCTTCTTCGGCGGCGAGCACTTCTCAGCCGTCAAAACTTCCGAAGGAATCTCGCTTCTCAAAGGCAAACAGGTCGAGCGGGTGCAGATCACCGAGGGGACGCAGCAGGTCCGTCTGTGGCTCTCGCAGCCGACGAAGGCGACCGACGAGAAGGGGAAGAGCCACGACGTCGGCAAGCGCGTCCAATTCTCCTACGTCGAGCCCCAGGCCGAGCAGATCGCGAGGCTGACCGAACAGGCGAAGCCGAAGCTCGGATACGACTCGATCGTGCCCCAGGCCTCGATCTGGTCCTCGATCTTGACGATGGCCGTTCCGATGCTCATCATCATCGTGGCCTTCATGATCCTTTTGCCTCGGATGCAATCGGGGATGGGCGCCTTCGGCAGGATCAAGGACCGCAAGCAGCTCGACCCGGACAAGCCCGACGTCACCTTCAACGACGTCGCCGGGGAGGACGAGGCCGTCGCCGAGCTGCGGGAGATCACCGAGTTTCTCACCGCGCCCGAACGCTTTCACGCGCTCGGGGCGGAGATCCCCCGAGGAGTCCTCCTTTACGGGCCTCCCGGAACGGGCAAGACCCTCCTGGCCAGGGCGGTGGCGGGCGAGGCCGGGGTGCCCTTCTATTCGATCTCGGCCTCCGAGTTCGTCGAAATGTTTGTGGGCGTGGGCGCCTCGCGCGTTCGGGACCTGTTCAACAAGGCCAAGGAAAATGCGCCGGCCATAGTCTTCGTCGACGAGATCGACGCCGTGGGCCGCGGCCGCGGCGTGGGAATCGGCGGCGGCAACGACGAACGCGAGCAGACCCTCAACCAGCTCCTCGTCGAGCTCGACGGCTTCGACTCGCACTCCAACGTCATCCTCATCGCGGCGACGAACCGGCCAGACGTGCTCGACCCTGCTCTGCTGCGCCCCGGCCGATTCGACCGCCAGATCTCCGTGGACGCCCCCGACCTCAGGGGGCGCGAGGCCATCCTCAAGGTCCACGCCAAGGGCAAGCCGTTCGCGCCCGACGTCGACCTGGCCATGGTGGCCCGGCGCACGCCCGGATACACGGGAGCGGACCTGGAGAACATCCTCAACGAGGCCGCATTGCTGGCCGCCCGGTTCGGGCGCCGGGCGATCGGCGTGCCCGACGTCGACGAGGCCATCGACCGCGTCATGGCCGGCCCGCAGCGGCGCTCGCGGCCGATGAACGACCAAGACAAGCTGTTGACCGCCTACCACGAGGCTGGCCACGCGCTGACGGCAGCGGCTCTGCACAACGCCGATCCGGTGACCAAGGTGACGATCCTGCCGCGCGGGCGCGCCCTCGGCTACACGATGGTCCTGCCCACCGAGGACCGCTACTCCGTCTCCCGCAACGACCTGCTCGATCAGCTGACTTACGCCATGGGCGGGCGCGTCGCCGAGGAGATCGTCTTCCACGATCCGACCACCGGCGCGTCGAACGACATCCAGAAGGCCACGAGCATAGCGCGAAGCATGGTCACCGAGTACGGCATGAGCGCCGAGGTCGGGATCATCCGCCTCGCGGCCGAAGACGCCGACCCCCTCGAGCGGACCATGGGCGGCGGCGGAGAAGTCCATTCGGACGGAATGGTCAGCGCGATCGACGTCGAGGCGCGCGGACTCGTTGAGAACGCCCACCGCGAGGCCTGGGCGATTCTGGCGCAAAACCGGGGAATCCTCGACATTCTGGCCTCGCGGCTCATGGAGAAGGAGACCGTGCTCGAGTCCGAGCTCAAGGAGATCTTCGCCGACGTCGTCAAGGCTCCCGTGCGCGAAAGGTGGCATGTCTTCGAGGTCCCGGCCGAGCTTTTGGCGGCCACGGAGATACCTCCGATCGAGATCCGCTCCCCTCAGCCTGTCAAGGGAAGGCATGCGGCCGCGCCCGTCGATTCCGACACTCCGGCAGCGCCCAGCCCGGCCGCGCCCGCTCCGTCTGCGCCTGTCAGTTCCGACGCTCCGTCTGCGGCTGCAAACGCCGGCGGTTCGGCTGCAGCCGTCCCCGAAGGGGCTCCCGCAATGCCCGCGGCTTCCGCAATCCCCGAAGGGGACGGCGAGCCTGAGGAGGCCGCGGTCAAGCCTTTGACGGTCGGCGAGCCGGGAACGGTTTTGTCCCCCTCGGTTCCGGCGGCTCCCTCGGCGCAAAGCCCCGATCCCTTGGGCGACGTGCCGATCCCCGAAGTTTCGGCCGACGCGGCGCCCGGCGCCCCCCTGGACAGCTCGACGCCGAACCTCCCGGGCGACCCGAAACTGCCCGACTCCCCGGCCGATGCGGCGCCCGATTCTCTGAGCGATCCGGCGTCGAGCAATCCGGCAAACGAGGCCGGCTCCTCTGACGCCCGGGACGGTTTGCCCGCGACCGAGCAGCTGCCGAAGGTCGATCCGCTGTCGGCGACGGACCGGCTGCCGAAGGTCGATCCGCTGTCCGGTCCGAGCCCGCTCTCGTCATCCGCGTCGCCCGATCTTCTTTCGGCGCCCGGCGATCCTCTTTCGGCTCCCAGCCCGCTCGAGCCCCGCTCAGGGCATTCGCGGACGGCCGCCGACAGGCCGCTCTCGGGAGCGTCTCCCGAGGATCCTGCAGACGATGCCGATTCCGACCGCGGCGCCGGCCCGAGCGGGAAGGCTGAGCCGAACGATGGCTGAGGGCAAGTCCCCGGCGCCGGAGAGGGGCAAGGGCCGGAGCTCTGCGGACCGCGCGGAGCGGGGGCAAAAGGACCGCGAAGGCTCCGCTCGCGCGAACGGCGGCTACGACGAGGCCGCGGTCGAAGAGGCGATTCGCGCGCTGCTTCGCGCCGTCGGGGAGAACCCCGAGCGCGACGGACTCGTCGACACCCCGGGGCGCATGGCCCGATCCTTCAAGGAAATCTTTGCGGGATTGCGCCAAGACCCCGCCGACGTGCTCGAAGCGAAGTTCGACATCGGGCATCAGGAGATGATCATCGTCAAGGACATCCCCTTCT
>ERZ773042.1507-NODE-1507-length-13636-cov-12.121714_pt1 | contig 13636 bp, 9 predicted proteins | sample MGYA00511664_ERZ773042 | MGnify/ENA primary metagenome ERZ773042 (study PRJEB29015, sample SAMEA2737984) | human oral metagenome | biome: human oral; feature: human-associated habitat; material: dental | place: China | collected 2036 ... | reverse complement strand
TGAGCAGGGCCGCCTCGTTGAGGACGTTGGCCAGGTCCGCGCCGGTGAAGCCGGGGGTGCGCTTGGCCACCAGGTCCAGGTCGACGTCGCGGGTCATGGGCTTGCCCTTGGCGTGGACGCGCAGGATGGCGGCGCGCCCGGCCATGTCCGGGGCCTCGACGGAGATCTGCCGGTCAAAGCGCCCGGGGCGCAGCAGTGCCTGGTCCAGCACGTCGGGGCGGTTGGTGGCGGCAATGAGGATGACGTTGGTGGTGGCGTCAAAGCCGTCCATCTCCACCAGGAGCTGGTTGAGGGTCTGCTCGCGCTCATCGTGGCCCCCGCCCATGCCGGATCCGCGGTGGCGCCCGACGGCGTCGATCTCGTCCACGAAGATAATCGCGGGGGCGTTCTCCTTGGCCTGCTCGAACAGGTCGCGCACGCGCGAGGCCCCCACGCCCACGAACATCTCCACGAACTCCGAGCCGCTCATGGAGAAGAAGGGCACGCTGGCCTCCCCGGCCACGGCCCGCGCCAGGAGGGTCTTACCGGTGCCGGGAGGCCCGTAGAGCAGGACCCCCTTGGGGATCTTGGCGCCCACGGCCTGGAACTTCTCCGGCTCGGAGAGGAACTCACGGATCTCCTGGAGCTCCTCGACGGCCTCGTCCTCCCCGGCGACGTCCGCGAAGGTGACGTCGGGCATCTCCTTCTCCCCCACCTTGGCCTTGGAGCGGCCGAAGCCCAGGGCTCCCCCGGCGCCGCCCTGCATGCGTCCCAGGAGCCACCACATGAGGCCCAGGAACAGGACCATGGGCAGCAGGAGCTGGAGCGTGGAGCCCCACCAGCTGGAGGTGGGCACCACCGAGTTGTAGCCACCGGACGGGTTGGCGGCCTGGACGAGCTCATCGACCTGCTTGGCCTGGGCGGAGGTGTAGACGAACTGGACCTTGGTACCGATCTCCTGGTCGGCCTGCCCTTCCTTCTTGGCCTTGAGGGTGTAGGGCTCGGTGAGATCCAGCTCCACGCGCTGGGTGCCGTCGATGACGGTCACGGACTTGACGGTGGAGGCGCTGTTCTTGAGGATATCCAGGCCGTCGGAGGTGTCCACGCTGCGGTAGCCGCTCATGGCGCTCAGCAGGCTCCAGGCCAGGACGGCCAGCAGGACGAAGGGCAGGACCCAGGTCAGCGGGTTGCCCAGGGGGCCGCTCGCCAGACCCTTCTTACGGCCCTTGGGGCCCTGGCCCTTGGCGCCCCCCTTGTCCGGGTGGCCGGAGGGGCGGCTCTGACGAGGCCGACCAGTGTGGTTCATGCGAGGTATCCCTTCACGCGTTGCTGACCCGACGGTAGCCGATACGGCGACCCGCGTTCGCCCCCGCTGCCCCCTCGTTCGCGCCCGGCGTGGCCTCAAGGCGCCCCGGCCCCGCTCGCCCCCGGCCGGGCCCGGTGTGCGCGATGAACGCGCTCGGGGGTGTGTGAAAGCCGTCCTGGACGGTATCCGCGTAGGGTGCCTGAAGCCCCTCAGCCGTCATCGTCCTGCTGCCCCGGGTGCCGTCGGTACCGGGCCAGGATCAGGCCGCTGGCGGAGGCGGCCATGGTCGCCACCCCCGTCCCGGTCACGTTCCTGACCAGCCGGTGGTGACGGCGGCGCTCCTCGATCATGGCCGCCAGGGACACGCCGCCCCGGATCTGGTCGGTGCCGTGGGATGTGGACGCCGCCGTCGGCGTGGACGGCACGGTGCCCTCGGCGGGGTCGGCCTCCAGGGGCGTGCCCTGCGACGTCGGGCCGTCCTGGGAGACCCGCGCTAAGGAGGCGCCCCGGCCCCGCGCCCCGTCGGGGGAGGCGGTGCGGGCGGCCTGGGGCCCGTCGCCCTGCGCGGCCCCGCCCGGGGTCCCGTCGCCCTGGGGATGCTGCCCGTCACCCTGGGGATGCTGCCCGTCACCCTGGTCCGGCTGCCCGTTACCCTGGGCCGGCAGGCCGGTGGAGACGGTGACGCCGTGGGGCCGGGCCACGAAGGTCAAGTCCGCCTGCAGGCTGGGTGAGAGGGCGTCCACGTGGACCCCGGCGGACGTGGTGGGACCGGTGGCGTGGACGAGCCTGCCGTCCCCCAGGTAGACGGCGGTGTGGTAGACGTTGCCGAAGTAGGGGGCGCCACCGGGCTGGGTCCCGGCGTGCTCCTGGTTGGAGAAGAACAGGACGTCCCCGCGCTGGTACTGCCCGTCCGTGTCGAGCCACAGGTCCCCGTGGGCGTAGAACCACCGGGCCAGTCTGCTCGCCTGCCCCAGCTCCGCCCCCGACGTCGTCCCGAAGTCCACCGCCTGGCCCACCTGCGTGTTCCCACCCGCCACGTAGGTGGTGTGCTCGTAGTCCCAGCCCCGTAGGACCATGCCGACGAACGCGGAGGCGGTCACGGCGTAGGGGCGGGTCTGGGTGTCGTGGACGACCTGGTCGGACAGGGGTGTCGCGCGCCCGGAGTCCCAGTGCAGGGCCTCCCCGGCGGCGGCAAAGGTCATGGCACGGGCCACGGTGTCCTCGACGGCGGCCGGGTCGGGCACGGTCCGCGGCGCGGTGGGCAGGCCCTCAGGCACCGCCCACCGCCCGTCGACCAGGGGCACCGCAATGTCCCCCAGGTCACCGGCAGGCAACGAGTCGGTGACCGAGTAGGACATGGCGCCCCCGTCACCGGCGCTCACGGTCCCCAGGGTGGCCACGGTGCCGGACAGGCCCCTGACCCGCAGCAGGTCCGCGGTGCTGTTGAGCCGGGGGCCGCCCGAGGCGCCCGGGCCCGGGTGCATGACCGGCGAGATGACGGCGGAGGCGGCCAGTATGAGGATGAGGACGAGGGCGCTGAGGGAGCCGACCACACGTCTGCGTGTGGTCTGGGACGCGGTCTCAGGCGTGGTCACGCTCGTCATCTCCTGTCGTCGGGACGATCAAGACGTAACCGTATCGTAACAGACGACGGCGGTGTGCACCTCCTATCGAAAACGGGCCGCCCGGGCGCTGGCCCCACCCTCCAGGGCGTTGACGCGCCTCCCGTCAGGGACGGGCCCCGCAGCTCGGGTCGGTACGGGGCTGGTCGGGCTCCGCGGCTCAGGACTCGGCGGACCCCCGATCCGACCGGGACCCCCGATCTGACCGGGACCGGTGATCCGACCATGACCGGCCCCCAATGAGCACGGTGAGCGCCAGCCCCACGCCGATACTGGCCAGGATCATGCCCGCCAGGAGGAGCCAGGCCAGCCACCCCCGGTCCCCCACGCCGCGGTCCGGGTCCCAGTTGACCCACAGCTCCAGCACGACGCTCAGCGGCACCCCCACGAACGCCAGGACGGCCAGGGCCTTCTCCATCACCCGGCTGGAGCGCTGGCGCTCGAGCTCAATGCGCTGCTCCTGACGCCCCAGCAGGTTCTGGACGCTCTCACGGAGCTGGTGGACCTGCTCCACGACCTGCTGGACGGAGCGCTCCAGCCCGCCGGTGGCCTGCATCCACCGCAGGAGCCGGTCGCCCAGGGGCGCGTCGGTGACGTCGGTCCACCACTCCCCGGCCAGGAAGACCACGGCCTCGCTGTCCAGCGTAATGGCCTTGTCGATAGCCGCGTCGAGCGTCGGCACGGCCTGCTCCCCGGGGGCCGGGCCTGCGCCTCGCCCTCGTGCCACCTGGTCCGCGTCCCCGACGTCGGCAGGCGGCCGGTGGCGCGCACCCGTGGTAACCCCCTCCGAGGTCGAGCCCACCAGGGAGCGCAGCTCGGCGGCGGCCTGCCCCAGACGGCTGGAGAGCTCCTTGACCCGCGCCCGGCCCAGCAGCACCAGGAGGTAGATGTCCAGGTGGGTGGTGACCATGGCCAGGCGCCCGCGCGGCCCCCAGTTGTCCTCCTGGCGCTGCACGTAGGCGACGACGTTCTCGTTCATGGTCACCGACCAGCTCTGCGAGAGCAGGTGGGTGGCGCCGCGCACCTCCGCCAGCTTCTCCTCCCCCAGCTCCGTGGAGCTCGACGTGGGCAGCCACGCCATCTGCCACCCGACGACGACGCACTCATGCACGCCCAGCCGCGCCCCCGCCGGCAGCGGCCTCATCCCGGCGAGGACCTCCTGACCCAGGGGGAGGCGCGCGGACGCCCCCTCCACCGCCGCCACGGCGTCGCGGTAAGGGACCCAGACCACGGTGAACAGCGGGACCGTGCGGTCGCTCATGGCGTTGTACTGGAGCCTGAAACCGACGTCGTGCGTGGTGTGCGCACCCAGCAGGTCCCCGACCACGGCAAGGAAGTTCTCCCGGTACCTGCTCTGAAAGAGGTCGTGGAGCGCCCGCTGCGGCAGACTGGCCGCACGTGCGTGGACCACCACCATAAAGGCTGTCCCCGGCACCGACTGCGTACCGATATGGAGCACCTCGAGGGCACCGAGAACCAGGACGCACCCGTCAGGCAGCATTAGCTCAGGAGCCTCCTGCGCGTCGAGGACGACGTGGTGGCGGACGTCGTTGTCCAGCAGCCTCTCGGCGACCTCCCGGTGGAGCACCTGCCGCCTGACGTCACGGGGGCTCTTGGCCCCGGCCCGGGTGCGGAAGGTGGCGGTCCCCGTGTGCCACGGACGGCCCGGGCCGGCTGGGAAGGCCTCGTCCCAGCACCGGTCTGCGTGCCCCTCGATAACGATCACCAGGCGTGCGTCACCGGGGCCACCGACATTCATAAAGGCTGTCACGGCAGGCTCAGGGCTCATGGGTCTACTGTGTCACATGTCAGGTACCACGCACGTCGTGTGACACGGTGTCCTGGCAGCGGTCCGGCCCTCACCCCGGCAGCGGTCCGGCCCTCACGGGCCAGGAAGGTCAGTCATGCCCACCACCGTCTTTATCGAGTTCGACTCCCCCGCCCCCGTGGAGGCCACGCCCCGCCGCCTGCACGCGGCCTGGGGCCGGGTGCTGGACCTGCCTGAGGGCGTCAGCCCCGAGCGGGCCCGGTCCCTGCCGGCCCTGGCGCCCCGGCCCCCGCACGCCCTGGGCGGCCCCAAGCCGTACTGCGTGGGGCAGACGACGGCGTCGGGCAGGACGTACGGGTTCGAGCTGCGGTTCCTGGACGACCGCCTGGTGGACACCCTCGACGGCTGGCTCACCTGGGGCGGCGTGCTGCCGGTAGGTGACGGGGGCCGGGGCACCGTGGCCCTGGCGGCGCGCAGTGCCCAGGTGGTGGAGCATCGCACCTGGGCCGAGCTGGAGGCGCAGAACACCGACACGTCATGGGTGGTGCGCCTGCTCACCCCCACGGTGTTCTCGAGCCGGGGCAGGCACGTGCCGGGCGTCTCACCAGCCTCCCTGGCGGCGAGCCTGCACGCCCGCTGGTGCGCCTACAGCCCGACGGGACCGCTGCGCCTGCCCGACCGTCAGGCCTTGGCGGAGGCGCTCACCACCGTGGACCGTACCGAGCCCGTGGAGGTGGGCCTGGCCATGCCGCGCGGTGACGGCCGGGGCAGGCTCTCCGCGAACCGGATCGTGGCCTACGAGGGCGAGCTGCGTATTAGCGCACGCCCCGGGGCGACAGCGCAGGTCCTCTCCCGGCTCATGGCCCTGGCCGGCTTTACCAACGCCGGATCGCACACCGCCTACGGCATGGGGGTGGTGGACGTGGAGGCGGGCGCGCAGCCCGACGGGGACGCGCTCACCAGCTGACCCATCTTCTCATCGAGGTCAGCAAGCCGCTGCGCCCAGTCGTCAGGCTCGACGCCGTGCTTGTCACGCACCGCCGCGACGGCGCGCTCCAGCAGCTCCGGGTAGTCAACCCCCTCAAAGGTGTCCCCGGGCGGGACGTTCTCACGGCCCCAGCCTGCGAAGGTAATAGCGCAGGCGACGGCGAACGGATCCTTATCGCCCGGCCCGTGGGTGACCGTGGTGTTATCGCGCACGCGCACCACTACACGGAGAAGGTCCGCCGCCTTTGCTCTCTTCCAGGATTCCAGGTTGTCCACGTTGGACTTCTGGAGGACACAAGCGTGGCGTCTCGGGGGGTCGGCAATAAGCTCGCCGACTATGGTCATAAGGCGTGCCCGGGCATCGGGCTTGGTGACAGAAGGCCACATCCGGGCCACACCGCACATGACCGAGAGCAGCCGGGGGGCGTAGACGTCAATGTCGTCAGCACCCGCTGGCTCCGCGAGCCCACGGGCCAGGTCCTGGGCCTGGTCGGCCAGCGAGGCCGCCTCGGGGGATCCCAGGCGCAGGAGGCGCGCGGCGGTGAGCAGGTCCAGACGCCGCAGGCAGAAATGCGCAGCCTCGATCAGGACCTGGCGCGCGTCCTTATCGAGCCCGAACTGGTGGGTCGTCAGGTGCTCACGCCCCTGGGAGGACTGCGAGCTGGCAGGCGGGCGCGTGGTGCCCGAGACCAGGAAGACCGGCACCCCGTGCCCAGCCCCGTACTCCTGGGCGACCCGCAGTGCCGCGAGCAGGGCCTGCTTCTCCCCCGCCGCGTAGACGACCACCGCCCGCGGCCGGGGGTCCAGGGAGTCGAGCCAGTCCTTGACACCCTCACGCAGGCCGTTAAAGGCCGCCATCTGGCGTCTGCCGTCCTTATACCGACTAAAAGCCGTCCCGTAAGGGGTCACCCGCACGTCAGCGGGCTCCCAGTGGGCAGCCAGCCCCTGGTCCTGGCTAGAGGACCACCTACACCAGGTCGACGCTGCCGGTGCCGTCGAAGAGCCCTGGTCCTGGCCGGAGGGCCACGTACCCGGGCCCCTCCCAGCCAGGCCGTCGGGCCCGGAACCCTCACCCGCCGGGTGGCCCTCTGGCCTGGCGGTCAGGCACCTGATCTTCTGCCTCTCCTTCTGGGCGTAGTCCTCCATGTCCTGGGAGGCCAGGAGCATGAGGTGGAGCGTGAACGGCCCGCCGCTACCCGTCGCCTGGCGCACCTGGGCCAGATCCTCTGCGTGAGGCAGGCCGTGGAGAATCTGCTCCGCCGGGGAGGGGCGGGTCCACCCGGTACCGCGGTCGCTCTGGGGGCGGGACTGCGCGCAGACCATGGCAATGTCCCCGCCCGGCCACGACAGCCAGTCGGGCCGCTCGATCCCGCAGCTGCTCAGCAGGTCGGCCACGCGGTCCACCGGGCTCACGGCCGCCCCAGGGTAGCCCCCGGACCGGGGCCCGGCGCCCGGGTCTGTCCCATTGTCCGGGTCGGTCTCATGATCCGGGCTGGTCCCGGCATCCGCCCCGGTCTCCGCCTGGTCCTCAAGGTCTTCCTGGCCGCCTTCGGTGCCCGGGCTGGTCATGGAACCGGTTCCCGCCCCGATGACACCGAGCTCGTGGGTGGCGCGCTTGCCAATATCATTGAGCCAGCCCTTGGTGCGCAGCCACTCGTCGTGCGGCAGGAGCACCCTGCCCCGGCTCCGTTTCTTCTCCAGGTTCCCCAGGACGCGGCCGAGCATGCGGTCTCGGTTTCCCTGCCTCACCTGGTCGGTAACCTGCTCGGGGGCCTCCCCGGAGTCCCTCATGTACTGCTCCCTGCGGCTGCGGTACTCGGCCACCAGCCAGGCCCTGGCCGCCATCCCCGCCGCCTGGTCCCCCCGGGCGAGGTCGCACAGCAGGAGCTCACCGAGGTCGTGCGACGTCGGGCGGCCTCTATCCCCTGCCGCCCGGTGCGCTACCTGGACGGCGGCCTTGACGACGTCGTCGTTGTCGCGGCCCTCCAGGCAGGTGGGCAGCCCCAGGCCCAGGAACCAGCCCCGCTCCGGGTGGTGTGCCGTCACCCCGGTGACGGACATGTCCTCAATACGGGCGGGCCCGCTCTCACCGGCCAGGATCAGGGACCACTCGTCGGCCTGGGCGGCGGCCACGGTCCCCGCGAGGGACAGTGAGAAGGCGGTCGCGCCCGAGCCGAAGGCGAGCGCCACGTGGCCGCAGTAGTCGGTCAGGCGGTGGTCGACCTGGCTCATGAGGTCCTCCAGCTCCCCCAGGTCCGCTACCAGGACCGGCTCCCGGAGCCGGAGCGTGGCGCCGGTGCGGTCGCGCAGCCCGGCACGCACCCCGGGCTCACTGAGGCACTCGTGCACGGCCCTCAGGTACGGCTCGGTGGCCCCGCGTCCCTTACGGGTGGCCACGAGCAGCAGGTCAATGTCTGCGCGCCCGTACTGGACGAGCGCCTTGAGGTACTTGTACAGCGGTGTCCCCTCGTGAGGGCGGGCGATCTCGACCTGGGCGGGCTGCTCCGCGGTCTTGGCGTCGGGGTGGACGCCGTCAAGGAGCGCCTGCACCACGCGGACAGCCTCCTCAGGAAGGGCCTGCTCAGCGAAGGACTCCGTCCCAGGGGCTGGCCTACCGTCCGGACGCCGGGGGCTTGGGCTCATGACCGCGTCGCCGACGGCACCCCTACCGTCCGGGCACCGGGGGCTTGGGCCCTCACCGGCCGGCTCGCGGGACGACCGGAGGCGCCCCGCCAGGGCCCTCAGCTCCTCTGCCCTGCGCAGGGCGTACAGGTCCAGCTCACCGGCGTTCCTGCCAGTGCCGACGCCAAGGTCCGAGCGGCCGACGACGTGAATGAGCATGGTCATGGCAAGCTCTTCCTCCCGCTCTGGCCGGGAGGGGGTCCCACCGTGGCCAGGCCGCGAGCGCCGACGGGGCGCCCGGCCGTATCGCGGACGAGCTCGTGGGGCCAGGCCAGGTCGTCCCGCTGCGGGCAGTGCTCAGCGACGACCCTGCTGGTGACGTACAACACTCCTGGTTGCGGGTCGGGCAGGGGCGGGTCGAGCCCTACCAGGCCCTCCCCGTAGGTGAGGGACAGCGTCACCGGCGTCTCCTCCCCGGTACCACCTCCGGCACCGAGGGCGCCCACGGTGACCGTGGTGCCACCGCCCAGCACCAGGCGGGGGACCGTGCCCGACGGCGGCAGGACCAGCTGCTGCCCGTCGCCTATGAGCACCACCTCGTGCGGGTTGAGGTTGACCAGTCTGTAGCTCACCATCGACGGCCCCCGTGGCCCCCGTGGCCCCCACGGCCCCCGTAGCCTCCGCGCCGCTGCGGCGGGCCCGGGACCTGCCTGCCCTGTCGCCGGGCCGGGATCTCAATACTGAGCGGCCTCGGGGGGTCCGCCAGTGGTGTGGGGGACTGCCCGCGTCCTTCCTTGGGCCTGCCCTCCTCGGTCTGGTTGTTGGCCCGGTTCTCCTTCAGGCTCATGTAGCGTACGGGGATCCCGTCGGTGTAGCCGTAGGCCGCACGCTGCATAGCCGCTACCCAGGGGAGCCGGTCCAGGATGTCCAGGACGTCGTCGGGCAGGGTGGGGGGCGGGGTCGTGGGCACCATCCCCAGGCACCCTTCCAGGCTGCGGTAGCTGTCCGCCAGGGCCTGCCCGGTGTGGACGCGCACGCCGCCCTCGGGGACCTCCACCTTGACCACCCCCAGCCCCAGCGGCTTGCCCAGGCCCATGCGCATAAAGCCCACGGCCTGTCCGGTGCGCTCGGAGGCCGGGACGAGGTTTCTGGGGTCCAGCAGCCACAGGAGCGCTGCGAGCTCCTCGGGCTCGACGTCGTCCACCCGCAGCCGGCAGGTCAGGACGCTGCCCGTCTCCAGCCAGTCGCGCACGCGCAGGCGCACCGTGTCCGCGGGGACGTCCAGCCCCTCCTGGGGCGGCACGCTCGTGGCCTCCTGCGGCAGCCCCTTCCTCCCCAGGACGCCCCGGTGGACCGGGTAGGCGGCCAGGCCCAGGTACTGGCCCGGGGTAAAGAGCCTGGGGCGCGGCAGGGGACGGCCACCGTCGGCCGGTGTCCGGCCGGTCTCGGAGTCGGTCAGGAACCGCCGTGCCGAGGCGGGCTTGGGGCTGAGGAGGGGTGCCAGGAGCTCACCCCTGCCGCGCGTGACCTGGGCCTGACTCGTGTCCACGACCCCGACGGCGACCCGCCCCCTGGCGGCCACGTCGCCTCCGACGGCCCCCTCCGGGGCGTCCTGGACGACGTAGCCAAAGAGCCGGTCCGCCGCGCTGGCCTCACAGCGGGAGGCCAGGGGGAGGACCCCCTGGGCGCGTCCCAGGTCCTGGGGGGAGGAGTCGTAGGCGCGTCGTCCGATCATGGTGGGGACGAGCTGGACCACCTTGTGCGCCACGCCCCTGATAAGGGTGTTGTCCTCCTGGTAGCTCTCCTCTCCCAGCAGCGCGTAGGCGAGGTCGCCCTCGGCGAGCCCCGGGTGCCCCGCCTCCTTGCCAGCGAGGGCCTCGTCGGTCACCCGGTTGGCCCTCTGGGTCCGCCCCGCCTTGACCTGCCGGCGTTCCTCCTCCTCGCGCTGCTCACGGTAGCTGTTGGCCACAATGGTGTAGCCCCTGGCCACCTCGGGGGTAATGGTGACGGTCAGCGGCTCCTTCTCAGTGGTGAAAAACACCCGTTCGTAGCGTTTCTTCTCGTACAGCAGCCAGGGCTGCTCCGCGTCCTGGTCGCTCGCGGTCCGATAGACGTACCCGGTCACGTCGTACTCGTTCCTGTACTTGGGGATCGCGGACTCCCCGCCGACGGTAAAGGCCTCCTCCGGCTCCGCCTCCCCGACCCCCAGGTGGGTCACGTGCCAGAAGGCGTACCTGCCGCTGCCGTGCACGTACAGGGCCAGGTCGCAGCGCAGCTGCTTGCCGTGGTGGGTCATGGCCGTGAGCCTGCGCCCCCTGCCATCCAGGACCAGGGTCGCGCTGCCCTTGTAGCCGGTCTGCATGGCCGCCGCCCGCATGACCGGGATCCTCTCGCCGTCGTGGCTGACGGTCTGTGTGGACGACCCGGCCAGCAGCTCGGCCTCCAGGCTGCCGTCCTCGTTGACCCTGGTCACCCGCAGGGGCACGAGCCGCAGGGAGTCGGCGGCGTCGGAGCGGTAGGTGAGGCGGTCGGCACGCGGCTGGAGGGCACGGAAGCGTGAGGCGGTCAGGGCCTCGTAGGCGCGCGACAGCATGCCCTTGACCATGGTCGGCGGGACCACGACGCCCCCGCTGGTGTCCCGGGGGAGGCGGACGGTGCCCGCCTGCCTGCCGTCGGGTGACGCATCCTGCTCACCCAGGACGAGCGGGGTCATGAGCGTCATACGCAGGTCGATGGTCCCCGACCACCTGCGGGGGTGGAGGTGGTCGTGCCCAGCCGCCTCGTGGTCGGTAAAGAGGGCGGCGGGGAGCCTGCCGCCGTCAACGAGCCGTGCCGCCGCCCGCCGCAGGACCGGGATCCGGTTGACGGCGGAGTGGAACTCACCCATCTCACGTCCACCTTCCTGTCAGGATCTCGTCGGTAAAGACTGTGTTCCCGTAGACCGGCTCCCTGGTGAAAACCTCCAGGGCCGTCATACGGCCGGCCGCGCCGGAGCGGGAGGCGCTGCGGTGCTCCAGGTAGCGGTTCCGGCGGTACCAGCAGCTCTCCAGGGGCAGGCCGGGGGGCGCCGCCTCCCTCGCGCCGGTACCCGCCCCGGCAGGGGCGCCGTCGGCCCCGGAGGAGGTGTACACCCGGATCTCGGCGCACCCCGACCCGTTGAGCCAGCGCAGCTCGTGGGCCGCCACCCCCGGCTCCGGCCCGCCGTCGGGCTGCCAGAGCCGCAGCTCGTAGACGGTGTCCCGCTCCACCACGGCGCCGGCGGTGTCCCCCAGGCCGTCCGGCGCCACGGTCCTCAAGACGCGGGTGCCCCGGGTGGTGAACGCCAGTCCCGTCCACTCCCCGGTCCCCAGGCGTCCCAGCACGTGGTCCAGGGTGGCGGCCTCGTCCACCTCCACGCCCCAGGCACCCTCCTCCAGGGCGGGCAGGTCCGGGGACCTGCCCAGCTCCTGGGCCAGGTCCCGGGCCTGTCTAATGTCCTGGGCGAACAGGCCGGTGTGCCCGGCATCCTGCTCCTGCGTCATCTCACTCACCGTCCTGTGCCGTGCGCGGCGCGTCCACGAGGTAGTCCGTCCAGCCCGCGCCGCCGACCTCGTCGTTCAGGGTGCGCAGGCGGGCCAGGAGGTCGCGGGCGACGCCGGTGCCGCCCTCGGCCCCCGCCCGGATCTCCCAGGGCCCGCCCAGCAGGCTGGTGTCACCGGTCAGGCTCAGGGCCCTGACGCTGACCTCCCCCAGTCCGCGCGTGCCCCGGCTGCCCAGGGGCAGGGTGCCGGTGGCCAGCTCGGCCAGGACCAGCCCCAGCAGGCACAGTGCAGCCCGACGCCGGCCCGGGCCCCCCAGGCGCGCCAGGTCCACCACCAGGGTGATGCTGTCCCACCGCGTGGTGGGGGCGGGCACCTGCTCGGCGTACAGGCCGCCGTCGACCACGCCCCCGGTCCACCTGTCCCCGGCGTTGTGGGTGCGCTTGAGCGTCTGCGTCCGCCCCAGGGCGAGGGTGTCCAGGACGCGCAGCGCACCGCGGCGCTCGGTGCTGCCAAAGAGGGCGTGCACCAGCGGCGGGTCCTCGGCCAGCTGGTCGTGGACGCCGGTGGTGGACCAGTCCGCCTGCCCCGGGAGCTGCTGACCGGCCAGCAGGACGGTGCGTGCGATCCGGCTGGCCCGGCTGCGCAGGGCGCCGCGCACGGAGCTGCCGGGCAGGACCAGGGTGCCGGCGTCCTGGGGGTCGCGGCCCTTGCGGGAGCGTGTCCGCAGAGGGAGGGTGTCCACGGTCTCCTGGTCGCCCCTCTGCTCCTTGTCCCGGGGCTCGGCCACCAGGATGCCGGTGGGGCTGTCCCAGGTCACGGTCACGGTGAGCTGCCCCGGGTCGGGCGGCGCCACCAGGGGGACAGCCACGGTACTGCCCCTGCCGTCAAGGAGGGCAAGCAGGCCGTCGGGGCCGTCCAGGCGGTAGCGGGCGACGGCCACGCTCCTCGTCCCGGCGTCACTGAGCCGCACCCCGCCCCACCCGGCGTTCTGGCGCCCGCCCAGGCTGACCCGCCCGGACTGGAGCAGCCCCAGGACCTGGCCCAGCAGCCTCTCCAGACCCTGGGGGTCGCCGTCATCGTGGACGCTGCCGACCTGGCCGGACAGGTGCAGCCTGAGCGGTACGCCGGCGGGCACGATCTCGTGGCTGAACAGGGCGGTGTCCCCGGCGCTGCCCCAGTAGCGGTCTACGGCGTTGCCCATCCGCTCCACCATCTCCACGCCGTCGAGCGCGATCGTGTGGACCCTCAGGGAACCGGCACGCTCCGGGCCGCCCCACAGGGGCAGGAGCCGGTCAGAACCGGCTGGCTCCGTGCTGTCCCCACCGGCCCGCCCGAGGCCCTCACCCAGGCGGCCCGCAGGGCGCCCTTGACCGAGCGCCCGGGAAGGACCGGACGACCGCAGCCGTCGCGGACGAAACGCCGCGGCTCGCTCTCGCGCCGGGGCGCCTCCTGGCCCGGTCCCGGCCGGGAGCGGCGGGACGGGGAGCGGGCGACCTGGTGCTCGGCCCCGCCGGAGTGCAGGGGCGAGGTGGTGACCAGACGCAGGTCCACCTCGTAGCGGGTCACGCTCATTGTCCCTGCCCTTCCGTGGTGAAGTCGGACTGCTGGAGGACGCGCGCCCGGATGACGTCCGGGCCCGGCCCCAGGAACGGGTGCCCCACGGCGATACGCCCGTAGCCCTGCTCCCGCAGCAGCCCGACGCCGTCACGCTCCAGGCGGGCCAGGTGGCGGCGCAGCGAGCCCATGGCACCGGGGTCGGTGGGGCGCACGCGGAGGGTGGAGCCCGCCTGGACGGCGACGCGGCTGGCACGGGGCTGCTGGTCGGCCGCCG
>ERZ773042.1506-NODE-1506-length-13637-cov-49.239435_pt1 | contig 13637 bp, 10 predicted proteins | sample MGYA00511664_ERZ773042 | MGnify/ENA primary metagenome ERZ773042 (study PRJEB29015, sample SAMEA2737984) | human oral metagenome | biome: human oral; feature: human-associated habitat; material: dental | place: China | collected 2036 ... | reverse complement strand
CGGGATACCGTGCTGCGAAGTTGGTGGATGGTTTCACCGAGATCACCTCGGCGCCTTCGGGCAGCTCGTGACCTTCGCCGATGGAGAGGATCTCCTCCAGATGATCAATATCTGCCGGATAGCGCCCGTTTCCCCGACTGCTGTCCATGGAAGCCTCCTGAGTGGTAATTGTTACATGATACGGATTCGGCAGACTGCAAGCAGTTGTGCACAGATGAATAAGAATAAGAGCGGCGCCGACTGTCGTTGAGGAGAATATTTTATTCATTCCACTCTCCGCTTCCTCTCTTGATCGAAGACTGTCCCGCCAGGTCATATTCCTAGGCGAGGCCGGCCCTGTGCAGTTCCTGCAATTGCGCATCCGTCACGCTCATGCCAAAGATCTGCGTGGACTTGTCCCCGTCCCAATTGTACCGGTCGGCCACATGGACGCGGTAGTTGTACGAGTACGTCCATTTTGGATTATCGGACGTGGGCGGATACAGGGTGATGTTCCCCTCTGTGGCGTACTGACATCCGCCTGTGGCGTAGAACCAGTTCGGATGCTCGTCCTGATCGACGTACTCCAATCTCCATGCAGTACTGAAAGGATATGTTACAGGACCAGTAGTTCCTGACTCTTCTGCATTTCTCTTCGCATCATCTATCGCATCTCTCAGTATGACATTAACGCGTTCTTGTGAATTGTTGCGCATATCATCAAGGTCTTCCAGCATGCCGTCCACATTAATGCTCTGCGCCTCACCGGTGTTCTCCAGATAGTGATACAGATTATCCGAGGCGTCTGGCCATATGTTCCGACACATAGTCGCGGCTATGACCGCGGCCTCGTGAACGGCTATGTCTTTGAGAGTCGGACTCCGTTGTCCGTGGGGGCCCGATCCCTCCGTGGTGGAGTCGCCCTGATACTTCCAGGGATCCACGCCGGGCATGCTTGCGTGTTCACCGGGAACCGGCGGACCGAGTTTATCACTCTTATTACCGGAGTCCCCGCCTCCGACGCTGTTATCACGTAGTCCACCGCCGCGGCGCAGGCGACCGGTTCGGGAAGCCCGCACAGCATCATCTCTATTCTGCTGGGAGCGTGTGGGCACGGGCTGATCGGGGTTGGGCGGTGCAGGTGAAGGTCCGGGCTGCGGGTCCGGTGCGCTCAAGGCGGTCAGGGTAGTGACGAAATCCTGGTCGACCTGGTCGGCCCGGGTCAATGTCTCCGAGACCATGAAGGCAAGTTCGGTCGCCTGCTCCCGTTGGCGGCCGGCGTCGACCGCGGACCCGGCGTTGATCGTGAATGCGGCATTTGCGGTCGTCCACCCGCCTGTCCCCGGGGATCTCGAACCGCTGCTGGCGTCGGGGCGGGTGGAGACGGTGCCATCGGAGTGAAGGGTGAGGAAAGGACGCGCGGCGGCGTAGTTCTGGCAGGCCAACACTCTCCTGCGCACCTCGGCCACGCCATCGTGCGCCTGAGAGGTGGCGCGCACGAGGGAATCGACCCGTGTGAGCAACTCGTGGTGAGCGGCATTACAGCGGCGCAGGGTGCTGCGCGCGGCCTCCACACTCGGGGCCCGGGATGCGACCCGCGACAGCGCCAGGTTCGCGTCCCGTCCGATGCCCGTCAAAGATGTGCGAAGGGACTCCAGGTCCTGCGCCGCGTACATCAGGGCCTCGTGGTCCCAGCAGCGCACATCCTGCCAGGTCACCATCGTTTAACCCTTAGCCTCGCGCGCATCCGCTTCCCCCACGCGCCGGATCCCGCCTCCGCCTCGGACAGGCGCCCGGCGACGGCGGAGTCGTTGCTCTGGTGGGCCCGGGCCGAGTCTCGGGCCGCGGTGCCCGTGGTCCCGTACCAGCCACCCAGGGAGACCCTGCGTTCGTCCAGGGCGGCCAGGACCGCCCCCGCCAGTCCCGAACTCACCGAGCCGGGCATCGCCGAACCAATTCGGCCGCCCGCCCCGGCCACGTCCAGATCCTTGAGTGATGAGGACACCTCAACCACTGAGGCGGCCAGCATCTCCAAGTCGCCCTCGACTATGTGTATGTCCGTCATAAGGACCTCCGGGAATTTGCACAGGGATCCGGGAACGAACCGATGCCCGGAACCGGAATCGCATATGAACCTAACTGTGACAACCCCCACTCGTCAAGGCTTCGATGAAACTCGTCGGGGATGCCCGCCAACGGGGCCCGGCACCCCATACGGGGCTGCGGACCGTGGCGGGCACGGGGAGCGTCCGACGGGCCCGGCAACGCCCGCACACCCCCGATAACCGCATCAGGGCCGATCTCGACGCAGGCGGGCGATGAGCAGCAGTCCGATGACGGTCATCGCGCTTCCGACTCCGAGGAGAGTCACCATCCGACGGCGCTCCGGGCCGGCCGTGTCGATCTCCTCCGGCGGCCGGGCCATGAAGACCGGGGCCGCGGAGGCCACCGGGTCGAAGCGCGGGTTCACCGGGCCCGCCATCGTGCCGTCGTTGATGAAGTTGAGGGCGGCGTAAGGGGCGATGATGCCCCAGCCCAGCGTCGTCGTGCGCACCGAGGGGGAGGGGCGCAGCGCCGTCGCCGCAATGCGGTACTCCCAGTCGGCGGGCGTCTCATCCGGGTGGGCGGCCGCCACGAGGGCGGCGACGGCGCCCGCATAACCCGTTGCGAAGGACGTCGCCGGACTGTCCGCGGCGAGCATGCAGTCGCCCGCCCCCCTGAAGGCGGTGAGGATCCGCGCCCCGGGCGCGGCCACCTCCACGTGGGTGCCGTGGACGACGGCGTCGGAGGGCAGCCCGTTCGCGTCGACGGCGGTCACGGACAGGACCTGGGGGTACCCCGCGGGGAAGCGGACCGCGCCCGCGTCCTCGTTCCGGGAGGTGACGTTGCCCGCGGAGGCGACGACGAGGGAGCCGGCGGATGTCGCATACTCCACTGCGCTGCGCAGGTCATCGACGTCGGAGAGCGTCGACTGCGGCACCACGATGATGACGGCCCCGTTATCGGCAGCCCAACGGATGCCCTGGGCGGTGCGGGAGGCATCCGGGCCGCGTCCCGCCCTCGTGGCCTCGTCGCTGGAGTCCTCGTAGACGCGCACCGGCAGGATGAGGGAGTCGGGCGCCACCCCGACCACTCCCGAGCCGGCGACCCGACGGGCGGCGATCTGACCGGCGACGGCGGTGCCGTGCCCTGAGCCGTCGGTGCGGCCGTCGCCTCCGTCCAGCAGGTCCGTTCCGGGCAGGACGACGTCGCCCAGGTGCACGTTCGTGGCGTCGACCCCCGTGTCGACGATGGCGACCACCACGCCGCCGCGGGACAGCTTCCACGCGTCGGAAACGCCCAGAAGGGACATGACGGCGGGCTCCTGGTCGACGAGGTGCTCCTGGTCGACGGTGCAGGCCTCTCCGGCAGCGGTGGCCGAGGGCCGGGGTGCGGGTTGCGGCGTCGATTCGACGGCGGGGGCCGCCGGGGCCACGGCCCCGCAGGCGAGCAGGACGGCGGCCGCAACGGCGCGCCGGATCATAGGGCGCCCACCGTCTGCCAGACGGCGTCCGCCGTCATGGCCGTTCCCTCGGGCACGAGCGCGAGCCAGGGGGTCGGTATCGCCGTCGCGTCATCGGCGCTCCAGCCCAGACGGGCGAGGCTGTCCGCCGGATCCTCCCCCAGGGCGTGAGAGGTTCCGGTGTCGGAGATGAAGACGATCACCCCCAGGCTTCCTCCGGAGTTCGCGCGTACCAGGGCGCCGGAGCCGCCCTGGACCGTGACGGCCGGCATGGGCGCAGTGCCGTCGGGCGGAGCAGTGGATCCGAACCCGGAACCGGCGGCGCGGGAGGCGTCGTCGGCGCTCATCGTCAGGAGGCGGGTGGAGGTTCCGCTCTGGCCGAGAACGAGTTGCGCGCAGGGCACCGAGCCGGTGGGGGCCGCGCTCCCGATGACGGCGGGCCAGTCGGCGGGCGCGGCGCCCGACGGGTCGACGGTGAGCGAGGCGATCTCGGCGACCGTGGTCCGCAGTGGGTTGCCGGTGACGGGCTGGGCTCCGGCGACACGGGCGAGGCGGTCGGCCGTGTCGGACAGCGGGGCGATGGTCGAGTCGCCCGTGACGACGTAACGGCGGACGGCGGCGCTGTCCTCGACCTCGATGACTGTGCCGATGACGGCGGAGGACAGACCGGCGGGCATGCCCGCAGCGGGTGTGCCGGCCCCGTTGATGACCAGGGGGGTCAGGTTCGAGCCCTGCTCGAAGACGTCCAGCCAGGTGGCGGTCACCTCCGTGCGGGGCGCGGAGTCCAGGCCGAGGGCGAGCAGGACGCCGCTGCTCGTCGCGGGGTCGATGAGGTGGCGCAGTCCGTCGGCCACGACGTAGGTATTCGACCCGTTGGCGACCAGGGCGACGTCGAGCGGCGCGGTGCCCGAAGGGGACCCGGCGACCCAGGTGTGCGGTCCCTGCTCCATCGCGCAGGTCGTCCACTGGTCGGAATGGAGGGCGGCGGGGCCAGGGACGTCGTCGGGCACTCCCGTCAGCCCCACCTGGCTTCCCCGCGGTATCCCGCTGAGGGTGGATTCGGAGACCTCGCTGACCTGGTAGGAGCCGACCTGCGTCAACAGGTGGGCGGAGGTGACATTGGTGACCGGACGCAGGACTCCGTTAATGGTGTAGTAGCGCGCTCCGGATCCCTTGACGACGATGAGGGTCGAGTTCTCCCAGCCCGTGGGCAGCGTGGGGGAGAAGCGGCCCATGACGGCGGCGGCGGCTACCATGACGACGACGAGCACCGCGCCCACGATCATGGGGCGCAGGGGGGAGCGCGACTCGAGCTCGCGCCCCCGGGGCGTGCCGGAGGAGAAGGCCGTCACCAGACGGCGCCGGTTGAATCGCTGCGCCTCGAGGATGTCCTTGTTCGAGGCCATTACAGCACCCCCCACACCAGGGCGGCCAGCGGTGGGATCGCCAGAAGACTCAGGATGCTCAGGGCGTCGGCGGCTCGGGTGAGCCAGGGGCGCATGCGGGCGTCGACGACGTTGGCGGCCAGGAGGAGGACGGCGACGAGCACCGTCGCGCCCACGACCGCTGGAAGCCGGGTGGGGTCCTGGCGGGCGACGGCGATGGCGGTCAGGACGACGACGAGCATTCCGGTGACGACTCCGATGAGCACCTCGGCCCGCGAGCGCAGCGAACGGGTGGACAGCATGAGGGCGGTGCCGACGGCGGCGAGCAGCATCAGGCCCGCGCCGTCTGCGGTGAGGAGGGGGGAGACCAGGAGGATCGCCGCTGAGGCTCCGCTCTTGAGCGAGAGCACCAGGATATGGGAGCGGGCGACCCTGGCGGTCAGCGCCGGTGCGTCGACCGGCGCGGTGAGCGTCGCGCCCGTGACGCGTACGGGCACCTGCGCCATGGCGATCCACGGCGCTGCGATGACCAGGATGATGAGTGCGGTCACAACGGTGACGGCGGCGCGGTTCGGGGGCAGACCGGTGCCGCTCAGGACGCCGGTGACGGTGAGCGAGGCGCCGGTGATGAGAGGCGCCGCCGCCGAGGGCCGCAGGTCGTGGGGCAGGGCCAGGACGCCCGTGGACGCCAGGAGGACCCCGATTCCGGCGGCGGTCAGGGTGGGGCCGGTCCACTGGCCGGGCACGAGCGCGGCGCCCGCGCAGCCGGCTAGGACGGGGGCGATATGAGCCAGGCTGAGAGCGCCCTGGGTGGCGGGGATGCGGGCGACGACCGCGGCTGCGAGGATGACGAGGACGGCGCCGACGCCGCCGACGATCGCCGAGGGGACCGGGGCCGTGCCGCCCGTGGCGAGTAGAACCGCGGCGACGAGAATGAGGGCGGCCGCGGCGTGGGCGGACAGGTGCAGCGAGTCCGTGCGGGTCCAGGGAGCCTGTCCGGCTTCGACGGCTGTTCCGACGGCCTCGACGATATCGTCATAACGCTGTTCGCGGGTGTCGTCACCGATGGGGGACAGGGTCAGGAGCGCTCCGGCGTCGACTCCCTGGGCCAGCAGGGACCGCGACTGGTCGAGACGGCGTCCGGAGGACGTGATGATGGTGAAGCCACGGGTGGCGGCGGCGGTGTCGAGGCGTCCGTGGGCGCGGACCAGGCCGGGGATCAGTTCGCCGAGGGTGACGCCGGAGGGGACGGACACGTCGACCTTTTCGGTGCCGTGAGCGATGGTGACCGGTATGAGCGCCTGGGTACGGGACTGGGATGTGGCGGACATGGCTCCTCCGATGGGGATCTCGCCCGATTGGGGTCTCGGACGCCCGCACCCGAGTCTAGTCGTGCGCGGGCGCCCTCGGGGCGGTGCGCGGCTGAACAATCCCTGGACGTCGGGGGAGTATGCCGTTACCCTCCTGTGATGAGAGCGGCGTCACCCCGGCGCCGCTCGGACCCGTACCCGATTGGAGGAAGCATGGCAGGAAATATCGCCGCAGCCGAGGGCGCCATTCTCAGAGGAGCGGATACTGTAGCCGGCACGCGGCAGGATCTCGACTTCCGCATCAAGACGATCGAGGGTCAGATGATCGCGATCGGTTCGAACTGGCAGGGCATGGGAGCCGTTTCCTTCCAACAGCTCATGACCGCTTGGAACGAGGACGCCCGCAAGGTGACCAATGCTCTGGTCCAGCTCGAGGACAGTCTGCGCCGGACGCAGCAGGAGTACGACACCACGGACGAGGACCAGAACCTCACCTTCACCAAGGTGACGCAGCGCCTGGGCGGAATCAGGTAGGAAGGGAACGCATCATGGATCTGAGAGTCAACGCCGCCAGCCTCTCCACGGCGGCCGGGGACCTGCGGTCGGGCGCCACCGGCATCCAGACCGCGCTCGACAACATGGATTCCGAGCTCAGCCAGCTCCAGAGCAACTGGGACGGCGATGCGCAGCAGGCGTACCTGGTCGCCAAGCAGCAGTGGACCGAGGGCATGAACGGGATGCGCGAGGTGCTCGCCCTGGTGGGACAACTCGTCGACGAGGCGAACGAGTCCTACACCACGACCGACCAGTCCAACGCCCACCGCTTCGAACTGCCCAGGGTGTCGGGGACGCAGTAGCTTCCGGGCGGGTGAGACCCGGGCGGAGCGCGCTCCGCGCCGGCGGTTCCGGGCTGTCGGTCGAACCAGTGCCGGGCGCTGCCCCGTTCGCGCGGGGTGGCGCCCGGCACCCTCATGCGATCGTCAGCGTGCGCTCCCCTATGACCAGGGCGCTGCCGACGTCGAGCTCCACCCGCTCGCCCCTCGGCAGGGAGTGGGTGGAGCCGTCGGCCAGGCGCAGCAGGGTGCCGTTGGCGGAGAACATGTCCTCAGCCCACACGCCTTGTCCCGCCGGCCCCAGGCGCAGGTGGGTGCGCGAGAGGGAACGCGTGGGGTCGGTGACCGTTACGAGGCGGTGGGAGGGATCCGACGACGTCGGTGCGCGCCCGAGGACGAGGACGGTGTCGACGGGCTCGCGCTCGCCGGAGTCCATGACGATCCATACGACGGGTGCGAGCGGGGCCCGATGCCGGCCGTTCGCTTCGGCGGGTGAGGGCACCGGGGCGGGCGACGGCGCTCCGGGGACGATGGGCGATGCCGCGGGGGGCGGCAACGCGGATTCGGTGAGCGGTACCGGGGCGGAGCCCCGGTACCGGGCGGGCGGCGCCGGGGGCTGGTCGAGTGCGCGGGTTCGAGGACGATCCCGGTCGGGAGACGGGGCGGGGGACATGAGGGTCTGCGGTTCGGACGGCGGCCTCCGCGGAATCGCGGGCGTCGCGGGGATCGGCGGCTCGGGAATGGCCGGGGCGGCGGGTCGCGGATAGTCCTCGGCGGAGGGCATTGCGGAGGCCGCTGGTTCGGCGGGCCGCTCCTCGGGTGCGGGCTGCTCGGGTAGCCGTCCCACGGGTGTCGACGGGGCCGCCGGGCCCTGCCAGGACAGGGCGGGCGAGATCAGGGTGGGCTCGCCGTCCGCCGCCCCGGTGTTCGGAAGATTGGCGAGCCCGCTCCGGGGCGTCTTCGCCCGCAGGTTGACCTCGGCGGTCCCGGCGACGCGGTCCACCCAGCTCCGTCCGTTCCTTCCCAGCACCAGGGTGATGACGCCGCCCACGCCCGTCGCCGACAGGATCACGAGAAGCAGCCCGCGCACGACCTCTCGCCCCAGTCCGGGCGCCCTGTCCGTACCCGCGTGAACAATTGCGGTGCCAGTGAGCAGGGCGCCGGGGGAGCGGCCGGTCGCGGCCCGGGCGATCATGAGCACGACGGTGACCTCGGTGGCGACGATGACCGCGAGCACGGCTGAGGGCCGCCACAGACGGCTCGCGGCGACATGGGCGGCCACCACGGCGACATCGACCAGATAGGCGATCACGCGCGCGCCGGCGCGCGCCGGCGGGGGCTGCGACGCCGCCGTCCGGGAGGCGGCGGAGCGCCGTCGGGGATACGGGGTGTGCGGATTCACGAGACCACCCGCCTGACGATGTCGAAGGCGCCGGTTGTGAGCGCCGCCGCGGGCAGGAGCGTCAGGACGGACAGGGACTCCAGGATGTCGGCGACCCTGCCCGCCAGCGCCGAGCTCTCCGCCCGCGTGAGGAGGGCGCAGCCGGACACCGTCGCGAGGGCCGTGGCGATCAGGGCCTCGATGGCGCCCAGTGGGCCGAAGGCGTCGGTGACCGCCGGGGAGCGCGCCGCGGCGGCCACGAGGAGGACGGCGCACATCCGGGGCAGTGTGCGCGCCAGGCGCGAGGAGCGGTGGCGCGGCGTCACCGCCAGGGCCACGACCGCCGAGACGACCAGAGCGATGGCGCCGCGACCCGGCCAGGTGGCGGTGCTCATGAGCGGAACGGTCCAGGGCGCGCACGCCGTCGCCAGCGCGCACAGCGTCAGGAGCAGGACGTCGCCGCGCTGGGTCGCCTCCCGCAGGGTGCGGTTGACGCGCGGGACGGTGATCCGGGAGGGGGCCCTGACCTCCGGGGCGCGCACCCGGGAGGCGGAGGTGGTCACCAGTGGCAGGTCCAGCAGCTGGGACTGAGGCACGGACAGGGCGATCGAGGGCACGACCACCAGGGCGAGCACTGTCAGCGCCAGCGCCGCGGGGGCCAGCAGACGCAGGGGCGCGCCCGTCCATGAGACCCCCAGGCCGACGCTGGCGGCCAGGGCCCACAGGACGGCCAGCGTCGCCGTCGTCATGTCGCGCTCGATCATCCACCACAGCAGACAGCCGAGGAACGCGGCCAGCGCGGCCGCTGGCAGAACGAGCCAGGCCGTCAGGGAGGAGTCCGGCGTGAGGATACCCGGTGCGGCCAGGGCCAGGGACGCGGAGACGGCGGTGCAGGGAAGCGGACGACGTCGAATGCCCGGCGCGGCCATGAACGCCAGGCTCGCGCAGCTGGCGCAGATGCCGGTCGCCAGTCGCGCCCAGGCCGGCACCGCCCACCACCCCGCCAGCGGGGCGACGACGAGAAGGAGCTCCGGCAGGGCGAGGGCGCCCAGGAGCGCGGCCGTGAGCAGAGCGAGACGCGGTCGCGGGTCATCAGCGCGGGAGGCGGCCCGGTGCGCGGCGAGAGAGGACGCCCTCGCGCTGTTGACGGCCAGCACGGCGCCGGAGGGGACGTCGGTGCCGATGACGCCCGCGCCGTCGGCGGGGCGGCCGTCGGCGTGGGTCAGACGCAGCAGGCCGTCGGACAGATCGATCTCGAGCATGGCCGTGAGGCCGGCGATGGTGGTGCCGACGGGAACCGCGATATCGCGGCGCCCCTCGGCGTCGAGGATGGTAGCGCAGGCCAAACGGGCGGCCATGTGTCCTCTCCTCCGTCCTGTCGAAGGCGCGGTCGGCAGACGACGCCACGCGGTCCGAGCCCGACGATAATACGACCCCCCGCGGGGAGCTGGGCGCGAGTGCCGACAGGTAGGATCGGAAGCGCCCGCCCGGGTTCCCTGCCCGCTGACCAGGAGAAGCCGATGGTCACTCATTCCAGCCAGAGCGACGCCGCGGGGGAGCCCGAGCTCCCCACGGGGGAGATCGCGCTCCAGGCTCCCCCCGACCGGGCCGAGCCCGCGGGGATGGGCAGCATCCTCGTCACCGTCCTGCCGATGATGGGGTCGATGGGCGTCATGGCCTTCATGGCCATGTCACAGGGCCAGAACACCCGCATGCTCCTCATGGGCGGGGTCATGGTGGTCGCCATGCTGTCCATGGTGGGCTACAACATCTACCGTCAGGTCAGTGGACACCGGCGGACGGTCAACGGTCTGCGCCGCGAGTACCTGGCCCACCTGTCCCAGACGCGCCGCACCGTCAGGGACGTGGCCTCCCGCCAGCGCGCCTTCATCTCCTGGCACCTGCCAGACCCGGACGCCCTGGTGCTGATAGCGGAGAACGGCACTCGGCTGTGGGAGCGGGAGATCGGCCAGACGGACATCCTCAATGTGCGCCTGGGCACGTCGACACAGGATCTATCGATGGAGCTCGTCGAACCGGAGCTGGCGCCGTCGGCAGTCCCGGACGTGGTGTGCCACTCGGCCATGAGCCGCTTCCTGGCCGCCCACTCCACGGTCGACGAGATGCCCTTCGGCGTCATGGCGGGGGAATTCAGTCATATCGAAGTGGCCGGGGCCGAGGAGCCGGCCCGTGCGCAGGTGCGCGCCATGCTCGCCCACCTGGCCGTCTTCGTTCCGCCGACGGCGCTGCGGATCGCCGTCCTGTGCTCGGAGCGGTCGCGGGGGCAGTGGGAGTGGGTCAAGTGGCTGCCGCACGCCCGGTCCACCGAGGTCGCCGACGCCCTGGGCGGGGCCCGCATGGTCGCGACGGACCCGGCCGAGCTCGCCGATCTGCTCGGCGAGGACGTCACCGCCCGCGCCGCCTTCCGTCCGCGCGACGAGACCATGGCCTGGCCGCACGTGATCCTCGTCGTCGACGACGCCGTCCTGCCCGCCGGCACGCGGCTCGGCTCCCCGGAGGGGACCGAGGGCGTGACCGTGCTGCGCCCGGCGACCTCCTGGGGGCCGCTCGTGTCCCGGTCCACCCTGCGCCTGGTCCTCCACCCGAGCGGCGAAGATCGGCGGGACGGGGAGAAGGGGGCGATGGAGGTCCTCCTCAGGGACCGCAGCCCGATCCTGGCGGTGCCCGACGCCGTCGGCGTCGCCCAGGCCGAGGCCGTGGCGCGCCGCATGACGCGCTGGACGGGGGACGATCGCCCCGAGTCCGAGACGCCGGTGGGCCAGTCGGACCCCAAGCGCTCCGCGGATCTGATGGACCTGCTCGATATCGGGGACGTGCGCGACTTCGACCCGCTCCGACGGTGGCGCCGCCGCGAGGGGCGCGACCGCCTGCGGGTCCCCTTCGGCGTGACCCCGGAGGGCCTGCCCGTGGTCCTGGACATCAAGGAGTCCGCGCAGGCGGGCATGGGGCCGCACGGTCTGCTCATCGGCGCGACCGGCTCGGGCAAGTCGGAGGTGCTGCGCACACTCGTCCTGGCGATGGCGCTGACCCATCCGCCCGAGCAGCTCAACTTCGTCCTGGTCGACTTCAAGGGCGGGGCGACCTTCGCCGGCATGGCGGATCTGCCGCACGTGTCCGCCATGATCTCCAACCTGGAGTCCGAGCTCGCCCTGGTGGACCGCATGGAGGACGCCCTGCGGGGCGAGATGGTGCGCCGCCAGGAGCTGCTGCGCGAGGCGGGCAACTACGCCAACGCCACCGACTACGAGGCGGGCCGCCTGGCGGGCGAGCACGAGCATCCGCCCCTGCCCGCCCTGTTCATCGTCCTTGACGAATTCTCCGAACTGCTGTCCGCCAAACCGGAGTTCATCGAGTTGTTCGTCATGATCGGGCGCCTGGGCCGGTCGCTGTCCGTGCACCTGCTGCTGGCCTCCCAGCGCCTGGAGTCGGGGCGCCTGCGCGGCCTGGACTCGCACCTGTCCTACCGACTCGGTCTGCGGACCTTCTCCGCCGTGGAGTCGCGCGAGGTCCTGGGGGTCGGGGACGCCTACGAGCTGCCCGCCTTCCCCGGCGTCGGCTACCTCAAGCCCGGGATGGGCCAGATGATCCGCTTCCGCTCCTCCTACGTGGCGGCTCCCCCGCCGGCGCGCAGGGTCGCAGGACGCGCGGCCGCGGGGGCGCCGACGGCGGCGATCAGGGTCCTGCCCTTCACCGTCGCCCCGGTGCTCGCCCTGGAGGAGTCCCCCGCCGCCGCGGGCGGCCAGGAGGAGATCGGGCCGATCCTGGCCGGGGACGAGCGCTGGGCGGGGATGAGCGAGCTCGCCATCGCCGTGGCGAGAATGAGGGGTCAGGGCACTCCGGCGCACCAGGTATGGCTGCCGCCGCTGGACGTGCCGGAGACGATGGACTCGCTCATGACGGATCTGACGGTGGTGCCGGGCCTGGGGCTGGTCTCGCCGTCGTGGCGCGAACGCGGACGCCTGCGGGCGCCGCTGGGCGTGGTCGACCTGCCGTTGGAGCAGAAGCGCGAACTGCTCCAAGTGGATCTGTCAGGGGCCAACGGCCACGTGGTGGTGGTCGGGGGGCCGTTGACGGGCAAGTCGACGGCGCTGCGCAGTCTGGTGATGGCGCTGAGCCTGACTCACACGCCGCAGGAGGTGCAGTTCTACGTTCTGGACCTGGGCGGGGGCGCCTTCACGGCCTTCGACGGGGCCGCCCACGTGGCGGGCGTGGCCACGCGCGACAGCGCGGAGATCGTCAACCGAATGCTCTCGGAGGTCGAGGGGATCATAGAGGACCGGGAGCGGTACTTCCGCGTCAACCGCATCGACTCGATCGGCACCTATCGTGCGGGGCGGGCGCAGGGCCGCTTCGATGACGGCTACGGGGACGTGTTCCTCGTGGTCGACGGCTGGGGGGCGCTCAGGTCCGACTTCGACGACCTGGACCAGCGCATCCAGGCGATGATGGCACGGGCACTGACCTACGGCGTGCACCTGGTGGTCGGCGCCCAGCGATGGTCCGACCTGCGTCCCCAGGTGAGGGACGTGATCGGGACCAGGTTCGAGCTGAGGCTGGGTGATGTCACCGACACCCAGCTGAGTCGGAAGGCGGCCCCGGCGGTCCCCGAGAACCGGCCCGGCCGCGGCATCGAGGCAGGCGGTCACCAGATGCTCCTGGCGCTGCCGCGAGCCGACGGCGTTCACGATCCGGCGAGCCTGGCGCAGGGCGTGAGCGGCGCCCTGGAGCGGATCGCCCGGGCGGCGCCAGCAGGTCCTGGCCCGCGACTGCGCCTGCTGCCCGAGCGGATCACGATCGAGCAGGCCCTTCTGCTTCCGGGCGCGGAGCCGGAGGACCCCGAGGGTCGGGTCCGGCTGGTGCTGGGAGTGGAGGAGTCGCGCCTGGGGGCGCTGGTCATGGAGCCGCGCCGCGACTCCCACCTGTACCTGTTCGGCGACTCCAAGTCCGGCAAGACGACGTTCTTGCGCTCGGTGGCCGCCGAGGTCATGCGCACGCACAGCGCGTCTCAGGCCCAGTTCTTCGTGGTGGACCCGCGGCGGACGCTGCTGGGCGAGATCCCGGAGGAGTACCTGGTGGGCTATGCGGCCAACCGCAACGACGCCCAGAAGCAGTTGGGCGAGGTGGCTGATTTCCTGCACAGGCGCCTGCCGGGAGACCAGGTGACCACTGATCAGCTGCGTCACCGGTCCTGGTGGACGGGGGCGGAGGCCTGGGTGCTGGTCGACG
>ERZ773042.1503-NODE-1503-length-13650-cov-11.459507_pt1 | contig 13650 bp, 19 predicted proteins | sample MGYA00511664_ERZ773042 | MGnify/ENA primary metagenome ERZ773042 (study PRJEB29015, sample SAMEA2737984) | human oral metagenome | biome: human oral; feature: human-associated habitat; material: dental | place: China | collected 2036 ... | reverse complement strand
CTTCATCCCCTTCATCCCCTTCATCCCCTTCATCCCCTTCAGCCCCTTCAGCCCCTTCAGCCTCCCATCGTCCCGCCGACCGTACCAGGCAATCCTATAACGGTTATATCAGACATAACTTATTCGTATTTGTTTTTTTGCCGTCATGTGCTTATAATTACTTATGTAAGATAAATAAAACAAAGAAAGGTGATGAAACGAAATGGCATACAATTACGCTTGGACGGATGAAGGGTATTTTGACGTTTACGACGATGTTTGTTTTAACGCGGTGAGGAAGGATGTATCCATCTATTCCCTTGTAGAAGATCGTCCACATCTTTTTAGACATTACGACGATGAAAAGGCGTTTATCGATTTTATCGAGCTTACTGTGCCGGACGAAGGCATTGTGTCGTACCTTACCCGACAGGGATACATCCACACGTTGTATAGCCTTGGAAATGATAACGTTGTTGTGGTTGTCGTTGACGATGAAATCAGATATGCATTACGCATAACGCTTGACGAAATGAAGCACCGCTACAAGAAGCGTGGTGCCACACAGCTCCGGTAAATGGGAGGCGCACAAGAAAGGGGGTGGTGCCTATGATTGCATGAAGCTTGTTGTCTGAATATAATAATAACCAGCGCCCCGGCACTTTGTCCGGGGCATTTACAGAAAGGAAAGAGAAGATGAAAGTATCGGATTATAACAAGATTAACTTTGCTTGGCGCCCCGCAAAAGCGGTGTACTACAAGGCGTCGGATCTTGCGCCCGGCGTCGCGCTGAAGCTTATGTCCCTCTACATCAATGAGGGTGGGAAGTATGGCCCATCCGCGGTAGCGGGTTTTGTCGGGGATGACCTGGAAGGGTATGTCAATCTCCCGTCCTATTTTGTGCCAATCGTCCGTGCGATTCTTGCGGACCGGGAGGCCGTCGATGAAATTGTGGACGGCAAGGCCTTTATCATCCCGCGCCGCTATGATAAGGACGGGAAGGAATACAGCACGGTAGACTTTGCATAGGCAAAGCGTTGATACATTCCCCGGGATAAATCCCGGGGAGAAGAAAGGAAAGAACATGCCAAAAATCCCAAGAATGAATGAGTCTGAAATGAAGGTTGAAAAGCCTTATCCTATCTTATGCGCTGGATGGGCCGACAAAGCGCTTATCCTGTTTTGCATGACCGGGGAGGATGAAACCCCGTTTGCGTGGATAAGGGTTGATGCGATACCGGAATGCATTGAGGAAGTAAGAACGAACGTGCACGCGCTGAAGAACGTACCGGATGAATGCGTGGTAGCGGTACGGAAAGAGTGCGATGAAGTGGTGTTTTATCGGGTAAAGTTACCCGGAAAAAGAAATGGGTGAAGGGAGGGAAAAAGCGTTGACAGGCCATAATAACGACATGGTTATTTGTAAGATGCTTGCCGTCTATCAACTTATGTTTCGGACGTCTGTAGAGTCCGCAATCGCCTGCGCGGAGGCATGGATCGCCCCAATAGAACTTGGGAGGAAGCTTGAAGAAGACATTACAGAGTCAGAGAAGGAAGAACTTGTAAACAAAATCGGGGAGTACGCGAAGGAATGGCTTTACAAGCTTAAAACCTCCCCGGAAAGAAAGATGATCTGCGCCATTGCGGCGTATCTTACCGGCCCCAAAGTCACAAAAGATCTTATCCGTATTATGAACATGACGGACGGAGAATGTAAAGAAGCGATGAATCTTTTTTACGAGCTTGCGGAGCTGATGGATTTTTATAAGTAGGGGGGGGAGTAAAATTATGAAGAATCTTGCATTGGAAAGTCATGTCATTAACCTCTATTTTATGGCTGGCTACATGCTGCACAAGCCGGCAATTATATCCGTCGCACTGAATAAGCATATCGCCAAAGAGGAAGACAGGATGCCGCTTGCAGCATACATGCTTACGGGGTGCTTTAACGATATGGTAGAGGATGCAATCTATCGCATTGCGTACCGATGCCGGAAAAGGCTCCGGGTTGATGGATTAACGCCGCATGAGATCCTTAACGCGGCGCGTGAGGTGTGGTTTGTGGACGGCGTCTATGATAATTGGGTGGATATGCCAAAAATCCAGCTTATCCGGTCATGGATTGACCAATTATATTAAGGGAGTGAATGTATGTCAAAGTGGGGGAGCGCTGCGAAAGCGAAAGATGCAAAGCGCATGGGCGATTTTCTCCGCCGCCGGGGGTTACTCCCCGGAGGGCGGCTTGCTGGTTATAACTATGACTATGATCGTGTAAAATCGGATTATGAAAAAGCGATAGCGGAAGGGGCCGAAGTACACTATGACAGGTGGATGCATCTAAAGCCAAAAAGCACGCGGGGTAAGAGCGTATTAAAATTATCCCAAAAGGGGGTAGCGCCGTCTAACGAAAAGCTATACAGCAATGAGGGGATTGCCGCGATTGCTGCCTCTGCGGATCTGCTCCCGGATCGAGTACCGGGGCAACTAATGCGTAATATGGAACCAAAGCAACAAGCGCTTAAGAGCGTACAAGGATACATCACGGACGTGGTAGACAGTGGGTTAGAGCATTGGGAATGGCTTAAGGATAGCTATAATCAGGCGATGTCCGATATGAGGGCGTTAATGGCAAGAGTAGCGGCGCATACATTTGACAAACAAACATTTATCCCGCACTCGATAGAATTTACCGGGCCTGGAGAGTTTGCAAGTGACGCGTTAGGCGAAACTTACCGTGAGCCGTTGCATGAAGAAATCGAAAGTATGCGAATACAGGTAAACGGAACCGTTGGGGCGTCGCTCATAACCTGGTATCTTGAGCAATCGCTGGAAAACCTTGGGTGGATATAGTGAAAGATCAACTTATTATATACGCCGACACGGAAACTATCACACTGTCAAAATCGGAATGCGGTGTTATCCGTCTTAAGGATGCCGTTATACAACGTCGCGCCCGTGAGATCTCCCGGGCGGATTGCAATAATCCGGATTATGCGCTTGTGGTGCCGCAATCCATGCAAGCGGTAAGCGACGACGGGAGTTTAGAGTTATACGATGATACGTTGTCAAGTTTCTTCCGCCAGATATCGGCTTGGGTTAAAAATAAGAACAGAAAATCCGTCCGCGTTTATTTCCATAATATGAAATATGACGGGGAAATGATTGTAAATTGGGGGCTTTATGGTGCTTTTTCAATGAAACCGTCAAAACGGCTTATACGTGAAGGGCGTTGGTATGAATATAGTTTTTGTGCATATGGCGTTCAATTCACGCTTTGGGATAGCTATAAGTTACTTTCTATCCCCTTAAAGGCATTCGGAAAGGCGTTTCATTTGCCCAAAAATCTCTGGAAATTGGAAGAAAATTTTGAGAATTTGACGACAGAGCAAAAACAGGCCCGGCTTGACGGAAAAGACGAAAAGCTTAAGGAATACGCCATGCGCGATGTCTATTGTCTTAGGGCTGGGATGCAAGCTATAAGAAAAGAGCTTGGGGATCTCCGAATGACAGCCGCCGGGCTGGCTTTTGCGACTTGGCAAGGGACAGATCATGCGGGGTGCAATATCCCTCTAGGGACGGAGACATGCCGGAAAAAGGCCTGGAAAGGCCAGGTCCTAACGGAAGAAGAACAGATTGCCGCGGATTATACCTATCAGGGGGCTATCTGTTATGTAAATCCACGGTACGCTGGGAAGGATATCAAGGGAAAGTTTGTCTACATTGACAATAATTCCCTTTATCCTTCCTCCGCCCTTTCGGAAAGCGCCGGTAGAAAGCACTATTATCCCGTGTCTGTCGGTCGATATTTTGAGGGGGAGCCAAAAGATTTTGACAAGAACGATATAACAAAATATTATACCCTACATGTCACGGGAGCCGGCAAGCTTAAGAAAAACGTGGCAATCCCGTTCTTAAGACTTGGGAAGGTGTCGCGTTTAGCCGGATGCACAAAAAGGCTTTATAAGCAAAATGAATTTCTGTCTGAATTTGATGAAGAATTTTGGATAAATTCTATTGATTTAAGATTATTGTATAAATATTATGATGTCAAAGAGTTAAAAATCATTGAAGGTTGGGAGTATGATTGCGCTTTAGGCGTATTTGATGAATTTGTGAATAAATATGGGGATATGAAGGTAAAAGCGGCAAGGGAAGGGAACGCACCACAGAAATTTATCGCGAAGCTACAGCTTAATTCCATGTTAGGAAAATTCGGCCAGCGGATTGATGATACGGAAGAAACGGAATATTTGAAGGAAGATGGGGCAATCGGAATCAAACGGGAGAAGACGGGAAAAGCGGAATCATTTAACAATATGCCGATTGTATCGGCGCTTTTGGCATACGCACGGGAGACGCTTTTATCTGTCGCAAACCATATCCCGGCTAAAGATTTTTACTATAGCGACACGGATTCCGTTATTATGTCCAAAAAAGCTTTTGATAAATACGTGCCAAAAGATCAAATTGACAGCGCTGAACTTGGACTTTGGGATATCGAACATAGACCTATCAGGGTTAAAATATTACGACAGAAAACTTATATGTTTACAGAAATTGTTGAAATGGACGGGGAAAAGAAAGAAGAAGTAAAGGTAACATGCGCGGGTGCCAAAGCGGAAGCGAAAAAGTTAATGACTTATGACAATTTTTACATCGGAAGCAAAATAGGGGAGCAGCTTAAGCCCCGGGCTATAGCCGGGGGGCTTGCGCTGATACCCGTACCCTTTGAGATACAAAAACGCTTGGGATTTTGTGTAAATTAACCAATTAACCTGTTAAGCCCCTCTGTCATAACCCCGACGGCAAGCTCTAAGTTGTTGCGTGCAGAAAGTGACCGATACACGCCACATTGCAAGGCCCGCAAATTATCCGGGGACATGGGGAGAGCCTCCCCGGTCCCCTTGTCGGACAAGATCACAGTTGGGTAACAGTAGTCACTTGCAAAGAGATAGACATTGCATCCCATAGCAGACAGATACCCTTTACATTGGTATCCGGTAAGTGATAGAGACAGCGCCCCGCATACCCCATCGCCGGAAAGGTATCCAAGTAGATTTTTTGCGTAAAATTGATTCGCCGCGGTAACGGGTTTTGTGATAGAGATGTTTAAGAGCGATTTATTATCAAAAACGTGTTCTAATAAATCATCCTGGAATAGATTGTTTGCCACGGCATAAAGCATCAATTCAGGGTTATTTTGCCGACATGTTTCGTACACTTCGCACAAAGCGAAAAGGCGGTTGAAACCCCTCTGCGCTCGAAAAGTAGAAAATTCTTCATAGATTATATAATCTATTGTGCGCTTCGAACTTTTGAACGCCTCATATTCAGAAAGTGAAAGCGTATACCCTAAGAGTTCAGGTGGATACTCTGGAGATTTTGGGATTGTGCAAAGGGATATGGACGCCGCCCCGTTTTTTCCAAGCTGAATTTCTTCCGTTTCCGCGTCATTGATTAAAACACTGAAATATTGCTTCGCGGAGGAAAGAGCGTCCCGGGAGTTCCGAAGATAAAGCCCGATACGTCCTTTTCTGTGCTCCCGCTTTATCAGCTTCCGAAGGGTTTCCGTCTTCCCAATGGACCGTCCCCCGGTAAGAGCTACCGCTCTTAATCCGGGGATATCCTTTGTCATGCTGTCAAGTTTTTCCAGGGTAAAATATTCCGTTTTTGACAATTTTATCTCATTTCTCAAGGACGTGTACCCCTCTTTCAAAAATATCTACAAGGTGCTTAAATTTATCAAGCGGAATCGTATCGTTGTAGTGCAAATGTCCCTGAACGAATGCGTGCCCCTCATAGTAATACTTTCCGAATGACAGCGTTTCCGTGCTTTTTGTCGGACATCCGTAATACTTAAAGTGTTTGTCAAGCGCTATCATGCTGTCCGTCGTCGGCGTGATGATTTCCAGCCAGTACGGTTTTTTATTAAATTTGACAAAATTGATACAGTTTTGCGTCCCGCGAAGTAACGTGTGCGACGGGAGGGCGCTTTGCACAACGCCGCCAACTGCGCCCCCCAATGCTCCGCCGGCAATAGCCCCGGCGGGCCCCGCGACCGCAGCGCCGATAGCGGTACCGGCAGCAGTCGAAAGCCCCTGCGCTGTCCCCGTCATGGCTTGCGTCCCATTGTTAATTGCTCCCGCGACCTGTTGCATTTCGTTCATTTCCATGACTTTTTCCTCCCTATATTTTGGGCAAGCTGCCGATTTTTGAATCTGTCATATATTTTCCCGCGGTCTCAAATACCTGTCCGACGGGGGTAATGTCGCGCCCCACCAGGTCGCTAGTCGGATAGCTCTTAAAGATGATTGCGTCTCCCTGATAGCTGGTATCGTAAAAGGGTACAATCGTACTTGTCGGCGTCGGCAATGTGCTGTTATATATGTCGGCTTTTACCGTTTCCGGAATCTTAAATTTGATGAATTTGTTATAATCGAGTTCATACCGCTGCCCGTCGACAGTGCACAAAAATGCACGTCGATACGGGTAATAGTTTAGTCGATTATGACCATCCCAGAAAGAAACGGTAAGGCTTAAGCTGTCGTTATCACTATTTCCCCCTTTTTCCGTCGTGAAAAATGACGGAACCACATAACAGTTACAACATACATACGTTTTCCAGATGTTAGTTTCCTCAGGGGAGCCGGTCGCAAGATCCTTCAGCTTGTCCCAAAAGTCCTTAAGCCCGTTTCCTCCGGCAGCTTCATCAAATTGAAGTGTAGTTGCCATTCCGTCCATAATCCACAAATCGTTTTCATCTGGTTTCTTCGCTTGCCAGCCGACAATCGTTTTCCAGTCAAAGTAATTTCTTTCGGTACATTTTATCATTTCTGCCGTCATTGTCGGGTAATTTTCCGTCAAAGCGGTCAAATCTTCCCACCCCTCCGGGTTATTTGTTGTTACTTTTGTAAGCGTAATGTCCGGCGTCCCGATGCGGTCCTTATAGGTCTCCCAATAATCGAGTCTTAAGTCGTATTGCATCGTATAGTGCAATAAGCCCCCATTGATTCGAGACGGGTAATTTAAGATTGTCTTTTTATCGACAAAATACCACTTTACGCCGTCTCCCGTTTTCCCAAAGTCGATTTTGATGTAATTAAATCGCATCATATCCGTTCCATCGTTTCCGGTGATTTCGACGGACGCAATATCATCACACTTTGGACAATTTTTAAGCTGATACCCTTCCGAAAATCCCCTCCCCGCCTGGACGCCCGGACCGTAAACAATGCTGTAATCCGGGGCGTTTCCACGTTCGAAAAGAGTCACAGTAAACAAATTGCTGTCGAACGGGTAGTATACATGGGATACTTTAGGCATAATCATACCCCCCTGGAGTGAAATATTTGTCTAATCTTTCAAGAAGATCATCCAACCATTTCTGAAAATGAAACCCTGACTCTTTTAGCGCAATATCCAATGGGCCGACGGTCCCTTCCGAAAATGTTTGTGAAAGATTCTTAGTGTCGTGAAGCTTTTCCGTGTTATTTTGGGAGAGTTGTATATTGTGAGTTGTCCCCTTGTCCTCTGTCTGCCCGGAATCGGCGGACTCGCTCCCCTTACTATAAGCGTCCTCATTACTGGACGCAAGATGCATGGTGCTAGTCGTCTGATTATTAAGGACGGTAAGAGTGTCCCCAAGGTCACGACTAACATGGTCTTGCTTGTTGCTTCCCTTGTCGGCCGTTTGCGTGTCAGCGCCTCCCCCGGACCGTGTGCTTCCAGTCTCTCCACCGATAACTTGCCCCTTTGTGGTATCCGTGTGCGTTCCCGCGTCGTTGATGTTTTTATTCACATCGCGGAAAAGCGCTTGTAAATATCTGCCATTTTCCAGCAAATACAAGCGAATTTCAGACTCAAAATTCCTTTTCCAACGTGCGGTGTCCTTCAGATTGCACAGTTTTCCGAAACCATAATCATAGATTCCTTGTGCAAACATACTGAAAAAAGCGCCTGGAAGCTGATACATGGAAAGTGTGCTCTGTGAAACCGTCATGAGATCCGGAAGCGTCTCGACAGTCTCGAATCTTACCCAAGGATGAAGGAAATAATCGTTAAAGTCGGACCGGTGGCGCCAAAAGTTCGGTATGGCCCAATAGCTGCTATCGTAATAAGGTGTCATCGAGTATCACCTCCGCATCCACTCTATGCCATGCCGTAAGCATCAAATCGAGAGACGTAAGAGCGACATAGAGTTCCTTCATTTTGGCTATAATTTTTGGAATTTCTGTATCGTCGAAAACTTTTTCCGTCTGGAAAATAAGAAGCGTTCCGTTTGCGGCCGCCGTAAGGCTGCCGCTGTCGATACTCTTGTCAACGGACACGTTCCCGGCTCCGTCAATGGATATCGTCATACAATCTTATCTCCCTTAGTGTCGTTGATAAGATACGCTGCCCCGTCAAACGGGTTTTTGCTGTCGCAAAAGACATACCGTTTATCTCCGATATATCGCTGGCCGTGGTAAATGTCTCCGTTGCCGTCCATGTAGTACAGTAAGCCGTTGCTCTCGATAAGGCGGTCTTTCACAAGCTCCCCGTTGATATGGTAATTCCATCCGCTTCTTGTCTGTGTCCATCCTGTCATCGTTTTTTCATCCTTTCGGTAATTCGGACGCCCATAGCCGGCAATCCGCCACAAATTTTTGACGTAAAAATGCTCAAAAACCCCTTCTTTACCCTGAAAAGTGCTATTCCCCTCGATGGTTCCGACAACGTTTCCGTCATATTTTACGACAATGCCAACGTGACAGATTCTTTCCCGGTTACGGAAAAATATCACGTCCCCTGGTTTCGGATCTTTTTCACGGGATATCCATGCGTCGTTTCTCTTAAATCCGGCCGCGCCAGTTGGGGTGTAGGCAAAATAATCAAAAAGCGCGCGTTTCCCTTCGGAATTACTCAGCGCTTCCGCGAAAACCGTTGACACAAACATAGCGCACCACGGCTGTTTTCGCCAATTTCCAGCGACAAGCCCGCCGTAAAACTGGTTAAAATAAGTGTCGTTGTCGTGGTTTTGCTCGAGATATCCGACGTAAGAGACCGCCTTCTCGATGACTTTTTCTGCGTCTGTCATGTCATTTCCCCCGTATACTTTTTCAGCATTTCCGTTAGCTTTCTCCCCCAACTTTCCGGTAGAATTCCGCATAATGCCATATTTTTTATAATTGATTGGAATTCCATCGTGAAATAACACAAACATACAAAGTCAGCCGGGGTTAATTTTGACAAATGGAACATCCGCAATATTTTGTCAACTCCGTTAAGCCCCGATAGGTCAAGGTCCATTACGCGACAAATACCATATGTGGCCGCGATGGATACCAGAACGCCTGTTTTTCGCAAGATTCCCAAGCTTCCGAAGCAACTGTTAAGCCGCCTCTCTTTACAAGCCCTAAGCATACCCATAAGGATATCTGTGCACATTGCTATCAGATAGCAATACAGCAACGGATATCCTAGTGCAAACGTTACAATCGTCGTTTTCATTCTCCCACCTCCCTAGGGATTTCCACTGTCGGCCGATAGCGAAGATCGACTTCAGGCCACAACGTGTTTACTGCGCTTACAAAGTTGTCCCGATACTTGTTCAGACACGCCCCAAAAAACTTTGACGTGATGCTAGCCTCTTTTACAGACCGCTCATTGACATATTGGGATTTCTCCGCTACTTCCGTTGTCGGATTAAGCCCCAACTCCCGGATAAATTCGTCCATCATGGACCGCCGTTCAGCGTTTATTTTGTCCAAAATGAACAAAATTTCAGGGTTGTAAAAGAGATTTTCCAAGTTGTCTTTACTCTGGTTTACCATTGTGAAAAGTGCATTTTCAGACGTGCGACGGAACACGTTCAAAAGATCATTTTTCATGTTTTTCTGAACACCGGCTATGACAGGGATAGACAATTTTGCTATATTTTGGTCATATAGCGCGTCAAGCTTTGACAGCATATCGGCATACTTTGCCACAATGACAGACGGACAAGACCTTGAAAAATTGACAAATGGGATAAACTCCCCTTCCGCATATACGCGTCTCATCCCCTTCGGGAGCTTGTCCGCGACAACTCTTATTGTCTTAGGATATCCCCGCGCTCCCCGTCTGTCAAAGGTGCACATAAATACCCTTGGGGGGCCTATCACATAGAGGGAGCCGCGCTTATACCGGGGTTTGATAAGTGCAAAATCGGTATGCGCAAAAATACATTCTTCAATAAGCAACTTATCATAAAACGAAACCCCGTTTCCCTCCCACTGATACAGAGCAAGCGCGATATCCGTAAGTTGGGCTGTCCAGGCCGCAACGTCCACAAACGGGGCCCCCGTATAGGGGGCGACGTTTGTGCGGATGAATTCATCAAATGTCATGCCCTTCGGCTTGTCATCCTTTCTGTCCATCTTTACACCACCGCAACAACCTTCCGCCGATCGCTGATATTCGTAAGCATATCAATGTGATGAAAAACGTTCGTGTTCAGCGTGGCCGCGTTGTCAAAACTGTACCGCCCAATTTGATTCATGCGGAAGATCATAGCGTTTTCTTCCAAGACGACGGCCTTAAGCGGCTTCGGCCTTGTCAATGCTGTATAGCCAGGGGTGATTTCCACGTCGGCGGAAACGCTTGTTGCAAAGCCGGCTACCGGAATCAAATTCAAACTGAAACGGTTGTTTTCCGTAGAATACTTTCCCCCGAAGTAGGTGTTCAGTGTGGTGCGGAACTCCACATTGTTTAAAAGCTCCGTGTCTCCGATAACCCATATCGGGGACGTTGCAACGTCATTGATCGGGCCAGTGGTGTTTCCCGTGTTGTGGTTAAACGGGATATAGCTTGTAGTCGGCTCGACTTGCATACGATCAATGACGTTGTTGATTGCGATTGCATTCGCTTTCGCGCTTTCATCGTCGATGATCGCCGGGGTGGTAAGCACGTCCATCACTCCAGCAAGATAAGACGTGCTCATGGCGTCCTTACTAGCCGCCGTAATGTGTGCCGCAACGCTCTTTTCCAGGTTCGCAAGCTCCGCGTTAAGCATGTTTGTAAGGTTGTCCCATGTGTTGGACATACGCGCAATATCCGTCTGGCTGTACGTTGTCGCAAAGACATTTCGACGGTTTACGCGATGGTAAAAACTGTCATACTGTGTTACATAGTTCGACAGTACCGCACTACCCGGGAGCGTGTCTCTGTTGATCGGATTCTTAAGACGCGGGGCGACTTCCTCGACATCGACGCCGACGTTAAGAGGGGCAAAAAACCGTTCAAATGGACTATGATAATCGCCCACAATGAGGATCTGCTCCCCGATTTTGTAAAACAGGGATGTCCAGAGCAAGGACGCTTTCGCGTCATAGTCGTTTGCGCTGATAGCGTGGTAGCTCCCAAGCACGTCAAGCTTCCGAAGGTCCGCTTCCGTCATTCTTGACAGGACCGTGCCGGGGGTAGAGTGCGGGGAGATGGACACCTGCACATCTCTCCCGGCGTTGATAATCTTTTCAATGTGGGACGTTACGTCCTTTACCGTAAGTCTTTTCATGCTTATTCCTCCCAATTCCTAGCAAAAAATACAAAGTCATACTCAAAAGCCAGTGTGTCATAGAGGCCTTTCACTTTTGACGGATCACGGATAAAATGCAAATTGTCCGTGATTTCGATGCTTCCGTTTCGGGCAAAATCCGTAACAGCAAGGTCAAATGTTTCTCCGGTTTTTTCACCAACATAATGAACGGAACCCTTCACAAACTTAAGATCATCGCTATAGGGATACATCATTCGATTGATGATGATCTTATCCGCGGCGGTTACCATGTCGTCTGCGTAACGATAAGTCCCATGCAAAAATAACAGATCCCCGATTTTTGTCATCTCAAAACGCGCCCGTGTCTTGTTTTCCAGGGTTGGCTGCGGCTCCGAAAACGTAAGCCATGTGGGGGTGATTTTTGCCACTGTCCCGGACGTGTCATTTTTCGGTCGCATGTATGACCAATCTTTCTGCCTAAAACCCACACCGGGCAGTAAGACGCGTCCGACTTCCGAATTGTCACGACGCCGCACAGTAAGCTCATAATTCCCTGCTCCGTCCGGCGCGGATGTTACGCTTCCGATGTGATCCTTTCTGTTTTCATCGTCCACAAGCTTGACGTGGTTTTCAATCCGTTTATCGACGGCGTAAGCTTCATTTGCAAGTGTCCAGGTGTCACCTGTATGAGCTTTATGACCTTCGCGGTCCCACCACACTTTAGCGACAAGCTTTCCATTTTCGATGTAACCGTCCGCCTTATGTACCCCCGCCGGACCACTTACCATATGGACTACACAATGGGTTTCGCCGTTACTGGACTGGACAAGATGCCCGCGCAACTTGATTTCATCCGTGCCGTTGGACAGCGTATAGGTCACATCGTAACCACCGACAGACGGGGTAGACGGGACATTGACAGCATAATCCGCGGACATAAGCTTACTTACGTCCGTTTCAATTTCTGTTTTGATTTCCGTTATCTGCGCTTGTAAGGCGGCATCAGCGGCGTCGATGTAAGCTTTATCGACAAGCTCAAATTCCCAAAGCTTGACGTCCTCCGGTTTGGTATCTGTCCACTTTTCAAGGACAATCTTTTCCGGCTTTGTCGTGTCGTCCGTCACGACAAAATACAGACGGTAGTTCCTTCCGTCGTAATTGTCATTCCAGATATCAATCTGGTTTTTCCATTCCCTCAGCATTACCATACCTCCGTTACAACGTCGGCCGGTGCATCGTCGATTTCAAGCCGCTTTGCAAGCTCCGCAATGAGGCTTTCCAACTTGTCAAGCCGCGCCGCAAGGATATCTTCCTTTTCCGGGGTATCCTCCGGGGTATCCTCCGGGGTATCCTCCGGGGTATCCTCCGGGGTATCCTCCGGGGCAGCCGGTTCCGTAAAAAGTTGATATCCTTCAATCCGCGGGACAATAGCATCATAGCTTATTACCCGCTGACCGTCGGGCAATTCCTTGACGATAGTGTCGTCGTCATAAATCGACTTAATGAGCTCCGTAAGTGTCATCCTTTACCCCCCCTGTTATAATGTAATAATTATAAGGACCGTAATAATCGAGTTCACGAGACAAATGCTTTCCATCGCTATATTCGTCGGTTATTACGGTAAGACCTTCTATTTTTCGGACTAAACCAATATGGCCACGCTGGACAAAAACGACAGGGATGCCATGTTTCAAGGCGGTACAAACATCTTCATATTTCGTAACATAATTGTTGCTGTAATACTGGTAGACATATTCCATCAGTCCTTTTCCGCCGATTTTCATTGCGACATATTGGATACAGTCCATATTGCTTCCTTTCTGGTGGCGGCGGGCGGGTTATGTCGCTGTGCTTCGACGCCCGCCCCACGCTTCTTCAGCGGGCACATTGCCGCCTAATTTAATTATAAATAATGACTTTATTATTATCAAGGTGGAATCTTTCCGGAGGGAATGAAGGGGATGAAGGGGATGAAGGGGATGAAGGGGATGAAGGGCTTTGGCGCCTTCGGCTGTCAAGCGTCTCATGAGTGTTCGGGAGGGGGGATAGCTTCACGGGGATAGGACGGCCCGGTGCCCGGTGCCTGGTGCCTGGTGCCTGGTGCCTGGTGCTTTTTTATTTTCGTACGTGTGTTCTGTGGCCCTATATACATAGGC